>Ga0265295_1004149_pt1 | contig 19832 bp, 19 predicted proteins | sample Munlansysbiofilm_FD_192503 | JGI IMG/M metagenome (GOLD analysis project Ga0265295, IMG submission 192503) | Leachate microbial communities from a municipal landfill in Southern Ontario, Canada - Methane capture system biofilm | ecosystem: Engineered > Solid waste > Landfill > Unclassified ... | reverse complement strand
CTCTGTACAGGTCCATGATGATACCTCGTTGCACCCCTGCCGTGGCAGCGGTATTGACGGAAGGATTCCTCGTTGCGGCCGGACGGCCTCACTTCACCGGGTCATACCCGCCCTTGGCAAAGGGATGGCAGCGCAGGATGCGCCAGGCGGCCATGAGCAGTCCGCGCAGCACGCCGTGTTTCTCGACAGCCTCCACGGCATACTGGGAACAGGTGGGAACGAAACGGCAGGCAGGCGGAAGAAGGGGGGAAATCAGGTACTTGTATCCCCGGAAGACCGCACTCACGCAGCGCCGCGCCCGTGCGGGCCGGTGTGCGTGCGGGGCCCCTTGCGGGGGAGGACTGTCGGCGGACACGGCACCCTGGGTCCGGTCAGCCATGGATCAGCCGGGTCATGCCGGTCTTCAGGTCGGCAAGGCTGTCGATGGCGAAACCGGGACGGACGGTGCAGACCACGTCGCAGGGCGCGGGCAGGAGGGCAGGACTTTGCCGGAAGACTTCCCGGACGAGCCGCTTGATCCTGTTGCGCCGTACGGCATTGCCGGTTTTCCGCTGTACGCTGATGCCCAGCCGGCTGTGTTCCGCGCCGTTCGGCAGGAGGATCAGGGCGAAGTTGTCACCCCGCAACCGCCGGCCGAGCCGGTAGACGCGTGCGAACTCGGCGTTGCTCCTGAGTCGCTGCGCCCTGGAAAACGCGAACCGGCCCACCCAACTCAGGCGGCCAGACGCTTGCGCCCCTTGGCCCGCCGCCTCTTGATCACGGCCCGGCCGGCGCGGGTTTTCATGCGGACGAGGAAGCCGTGGGTGCGGTTGCGCTTGGTATTGCTGGGCTGGAAAGTCTGCTTGCTCATGATGGTTTTCCTTGCTGCGTGACAATCTGGTTGAGAGAAGCGGCGATCCGGAATTCCGTCCTGAGTGCCGGGACGGAGCCGCACCCTGTGACGCACAAAACAGGCCGGCGCGACGGACAGTTGGATTCGGATCACAAATTCATTTTTCGAAATTGGCTATTTAATCATAGCGACCGTTCACTGTCAAATCATTTTGGTCCACCGGAGGCCGGCGCCCGGGGGCAAAAAACAGGCCGGCCGCACCGCCCTCCGCCGGCCCCGGGCACCGGTACACCTTGCAAAGAGCAACATGTATTTTTATAGTAACAAATTTTGCCAGCCAACCAGCCAGCGGCCGTTCGCGGCCGTGTTCGCCGCTTTTCCATTCCGCCCAACACGGCGCCGCCGGGGACGAGACCATGATGACCGATTTTGACATTGCCGTGATCGGCGCGGGCCACGCCGGCTGCGAGGCGGCGCTGGCCGCGGCGCGCATGGGCTGCCGCACGCTGGTCTGCGTCATCAACGCCGACACCATCGGCGCCATGTCCTGCAACCCGGCCATCGGTGGCCTGGCCAAGGGCCACCTGGTCAAGGAGATCGACGCCCTGGGCGGGGAAATGGCCAAGAACATCGACGCCACCGGCATCCAGTTCCGCCGCCTCAACACCAGCAAGGGCCCGGCGGTGCGCTCGTCCCGGGCCCAGGCCGACCGGCTGCTCTACCGGCTGCGCATGAAGCGGGTGCTCGAAAACCAACCGAACCTGGCCATCCGCCAGGCGGTGGTGGACGAAATCCTCGTCGAGAATGGCCGGGTCACCGGCATCCGCACCTCGCTGGACGAATTCTTCCGCGTCCGGGCCGTGGTCGTGGCCACCGGCACCTTTCTCAACGGCCTCATCCATGTCGGCCTGAAACATTTCCCGGCCGGCCGTCTGGGCGACGTGCCCTCGACCAGCCTGGCGCGCTGGTTCGCCGCCGCCGGCTTTGCCGTGGGCCGCATGAAAACCGGCACCGTGCCACGCCTGGACGGCAACACCATCGACTATTCCCGCCTGGAGGCCCAGGAGAGCGACGACCCGCCGGCGCTCTTCTCCTTCTCCTCGCACGGCGCGCCGCCCCTGCGCCAACGCGCCTGTCACATCACCTACACCAACGAACAAACGCACGCGATCATCCGCGGCTCCATCGACCAGTCGCCGATGTACGCCGGCATCATCGAGGGCGTGGGCGCCCGCTACTGCCCCTCCATCGAGGACAAGGTGATGCGCTTCCCGGAAAAGGGCCGTCACCAGATCTTCCTCGAACCGGAAGGCCTCGACACCATCGAGGTCTATCCGAACGGCATTCCCACCAGCCTGCCGCTCGCCACCCAGATCGCCATGGTCCACTCCATCCCCGGGCTGGAGCAGGCACGCATCATCCGCCCCGGCTACGCCATCGAGTACGATTATGTGGACCCGCGGGAACTCAAGCCGTCGCTTGAAACCAAGCGCATCAGCGGGCTGTTCCTCGCCGGGCAGATCAACGGCACCTCGGGCTACGAGGAGGCCGCCGGCCAGGGGCTGATGGCGGCGATCAACAGCGTGCTCTCCGTGCGCGGCTGCGCACCGCTCATCCTCGACCGCTCCCAGGCCTACCTCGGGGTGCTCATCGACGACCTGGTCACCCTGGGCACCAAAGAACCCTACCGGCTGTTCACCTCGCGGGCGGAATACCGCCTGCTCCTGCGCGAGGACAACGCCGACCTGCGGCTGCGGGCCATTGGCCGCGACCTCGGGCTGGTGGACGATGACACCTGGCACCGGTATCAGGCGAAGGAGCATTGCCTGCAGGAAACCGGCACGTGGCTGGAGCAGGTGCGGATCAAACCGCAGGCCGCGGTCAACGACTACCTGGCCGGCCGCGGCTCCACCGGGCTCGGCCAGGCCCTGACCCTGGCGGAACTGCTCCGCCGCCCGGAACTCGGCCTGGCGGACATTCTCACCCTGGCCGAACTGGGCGGACAATCACCGCCCGACAACGGCGCAGCCCTCGCCTGGCGGGACGAGATCGAACTGCAGGTCAAATACGCCGGCTACATCAGGCGGCAGGAGGAGCAGATCGTCCGCTTCCGCAAACTGGAGCGCATCGAACTGCCCGCGGACATGACCTACAAGGGGTTGCCCGGCCTGTCCAACGAGGTGGTCGAAAAGCTCACCCGGGTGCAGCCGCGCTCGCTCGGCCAGGCCTCGCGCATCTCCGGCGTGACCCCGGCAGCCCTGTCGGTGCTCCAGGTGCAGCTCAAACGGCTCGGCCGCCTGTGAGCCGGGGAGCAGAGTCATGCTGACCTATCCGACCATCGACCCGGTGATCTTCGCCCTGGGACCGCTGCAGGTCCGCTGGTATGGGCTGATGTACGTGCTCGGCTTCCTCGCCGCCTACTGGCTGGTGACCCTGCAGGCCCGGCAGTTCAGGTGCACCCGCCTGCTGGCCCAGCTCGACAACCTCAACCTGGCCCTGATCCTCGGGGTGGTGCTCGGCGGCCGCCTGGGCTACGTGCTCTTCTACAACCCGGGCCACTACCTAGCCTACCCGCTGGAGATCCCGGCGGTCTGGTCGGGCGGCATGAGTTTCCATGGCGGCTGCCTGGGCGCGCTTGCGGCCGGTCTTCTCTACTGCCGCCGTGCCGGCCTGGACTTCTGGCAGACCGCCGACCTGTACGTGGTCACCGCGCCGCTCGGCCTTTTTTTCGGCCGGCTGGGCAACTTCATCAACGGCGAACTGTACGGCCGGGTGACCACCGTGCCTTGGGGCATGGTCTTTCCGGACGGTGGTCCCCTGCCCCGACATCCCTCCCAGCTCTACGAGGCCGGACTCGAGGGGATCCTGCTCTTCCTCATTCTCTGGCCGCTCAGGCGCCTGCCCTGGACCCGGCCCGCCTCCGGCCGGTGGCCGCACGGGACCATGCTCGCCCTGTTTCTCGGCCTCTACGGCCTGTTCCGCTTCGTCGTCGAGTTTTTCCGCGAACCCGACGCCCAACTCGGCTTGCTCATCCTGCACCTCTCCATGGGCCAGCTGCTCTGCCTGCTGATGCTGGCCGTGGCCGTCCTGCTCTGGTACCAACGCAAAACGGCGCCGGCCCGGACCAGGTCCGGACAACAGCGCCGCTCCGCCCCGAGGCGTTGACCCGATCCCGGGTCGTCTGTCACTGGATCTTGTCGGCCAGCTCCTTGCCGGGCCGGAACCGGACCACCCGCCGCGGCGGGATCGGCACCGTCTCCCCGGTCTTCGGGTTCCGGCCGGTGCGCGGGGCACGGTCCACGACCGAAAAGCTGCCAAAACCGACCAGGGTCACCCGCTGCCCCTCCTTCATTGCCGCCTCCAGGGCGGACAGCAGGCCGTTCAGCCCCCGCTCGGCGGTGACCCTGCTGATCTGGGCCGACTGGGCGATGGATTTGATGAGATCGTTCTTGTTCATGGGTTCCCCCCGTTTGGTGCTGATGATTGTCGTGACGGACCTGATACACACAGGCGCCCCAATAGTAAGCGCGCGCGACCGGAAAAGACAATCGGGGGATTTACCTAACGGACACTAGGCAAATCTGCCTAGCACCCTGAAATTTTCATGGAAAGTAAAGGAGTTGAAAGAGCCCGACGAGGGCTGCGACCTAGGGTAAATATCCGGTAAGCTTCTCCGTGCCGATGGTGAGGAAACCGTTGCGCACCACGTGATGCACCAGTTCGACCGTGTTGCGCAGGCCGAATTTCCGCACCAGGTTGGCCCGGTGGTGGTCGATGGTGCGCGGGCTCAAGTCAAGCAGCTCGGCGATCTGCCGGCTCGAATGCCCCTCCACCACCAGGCGGAGCACCTCCATTTCCCGATCGCTGAGCACCACCAGCGGCAGCCGGCCCCGGTCACGCAGGGCGCCCAGGCCGTCGCGCCGAACCTCCGGGGCCAGTTGCGGTGAGATGTACGGCTCACCCGCGCGCACCGTACGGATGGCAATGAGCAGCTCCGCATCCGACTCATCCTTGATCACGTAACCGTGGGCACCGGCGGCGATGGCGCGGTAGAACGAGTGGCTGCCGCCGTGCATGCTGAGCACCAGGATGGCCACCCCGGGCAGGGCTCGGCTGATCCGTTCGATGGCCTCGAGACCGCTCAAACGCGGCATGCTGAGGTCGAGGATGACCATGTCCGGCACCTCCGTCTCGAGCAATGCCAGCAGTTCCAGGCCGTTACCGGCCTCACCGGTGATCTGCAGGCTCGGGTCGGTGCGGATGATGCTCTTGATCCCCTGGCGGATCAGGCTGTGGTCGTCGGCGATGACGATGCGGTAGGGCTGCACGGCGCCGTGATCACTCATTTGAACAAGAGGCTCACCGGGCAGTGGTCCGAGCCGGTGACGCTGTCGTGGATGGCCGCCTCGAGCACCCGCTCGCGGCTGGCCGGGTCGACGAGAAAATAGTCGATTCTCCAGCCGATGTTCTTGGCACGGGCATTGAACCGGTAGCTCCACCAGGTGTAGCGGCCGGGCGACGGGTCGAAGAGGCGGAAGGTGTCCACATAGCCCAGGCCGGTGATCTCGTCCATCCAGGCCCGTTCCTCGGGCGAAAAGCCGGGGTTCTTGACGTTGGCCTTGGGATTGGCCAGGTCGATCTCCCGGTGGGCGACATTGAGGTCGCCGCAGAGCACCACCGACTTGTCCCGGCGGAGGCGGTCCATGTGGGCGAGCATGGCCCGGTTGAACGACTGCTTCAGGTCAAGCCGCTTCAACCCGGGCTGGGCATTGGGGAAGTAGGCGTTGATGAAATAGAAATCCGCGAATTCGAGGGTCATCACCCGGCCCTCGTCGTCGCTTTCGGCGTGTTCCAGGCCGTAGCGCACGGCCAGCGGCTCGATCCGGCTGAACACCGCGGTGCCGGAATACCCCTTGCGCACCGCCGGGTTCCAGAAGTGGTGATAGCCGTCCATGGCCTTGACCTCGTCGGGCAACTGCTCGGGCTGGGCCTTTATCTCCTGGAGGGCGAGGATGTCGGCGTCCAGCTCGCCCACCACGTCGAGGAAGCCGTTCTTCAGGGCCGCACGCAGGCCGTTGACATTCCAGGAAACAAATTTCATCGCCCCGGCCGCCTGTTCCATGCGACTCACCTCCTTGGGTACGCGCCGCGGCGTCACCCCGATGCGGGGGCACAGGGCGGCGATGACGCACCGGTCGCAATGGGGCCGGTGCGGTTTGCAGGTCCCCTGGCCAAAGGCCACAAGGAGTGCGTTGATGCGGAGCCAGTACGGCTGCGGCAGTTTGGCGCGCAGGGCCATCTCGGTCTCCAGCGGCGTGGTCGTCTGCACGTAGCCCCAGATGTTCATGATCCGGTGCACGTGCGTGTCCACGCAGATGGCCGGCTCGCGGAAGGCCACGGCCAGCACCAGGTTGGCGGTCTTGCGACCCACCCCGGGCAGGGTGAGGAGGGCGTCCAGGTCGCAGGGCACGACGCCGCCGAACCGCTCGGCAAGTACCCCCGGCAGCCGGCTGAGATGTTTTGCCTTCTGGCGGAAGAAGCCCACCGGGTGGATGAGCCGTTCCAGTTCGTCCACCGAAAGGCGAGCCAGGGCCTCCGGGCTTTCGGCGCGGGCGAACAGCCGCCGGGAGGCGGCCGCGGTCACCTCGTCCCGGGTGCGGGCCGAGAGAATGGTGGCCACCAGCACCTTGAAGGGGTCGCGGGTCTGGGTGGCGATCAGGTCGACCACCGGCACCTGGTAGGTGCTGACCTCGCGCTCGAGGAGGTCGATGACCGTGTCGATGGGAAAGCTCATGGGGCCCTCCGCTGCCGGCCGGTGGTCGGCCCGATCAGCCGGATCAGTTCGTAGACCAGGTCGAGCGCCTGTTTCGGGGCAAGCTGGTCCGGATCCACCCCGGCGAGGAGTTGCAAGGCCGGGCCGGGCAGCGGGGAGAACAGCGGCATCTGGCGCGGGGCCGGCTTCTTCGGCCGCCGGCCGGCGGCGATGTTGGGCTGGCCCTGCAGGTTGAACTCGCCCCGCTCGATGTTGCGCAGGATCTCGTAGGCGCGCCCGATCACCGCCTCCGGCACACCGGCCAGGCTCGCCACCTGGATGCCGTAGCTGCGGTTGGTCGCGCCCTCGACCAGTTTGTGCAGGAAGATGATCGACTCGTTCCATTCCTTGACCGCGATCGAGTAGTTGCGGATGCGGTCGTTGGTCGCGGCCAGGTCGGTGAGTTCGTGGTAGTGGGTGGCGAACAGGGTCTTGACGCCGCGGCCGTTTTTCTGGGCCAGGTCCTCGGCCACCGCCCAGGCGATGGCCAGGCCGTCGTAGGTGGAGGTGCCCCGGCCGATCTCGTCGAGGATGACCAGGCTGCGGTCGGTGGCGTTGTTGAGGATGTTGGCGGTCTCGTTCATCTCCACCATGAAGGTCGACTGGCCCCGACGCAGGTCGTCCATGGCGCCGACGCGGGTGAAGATGCGGTCCACCAGGCAGAGGTCGGCGCGCTCCGCCGGCACGAAGCTGCCCGCGTGGGCCAGGAGGACGATGAGCGCGGTCTGGCGGAGCACGGTGGACTTGCCGGCCATGTTCGGCCCGGTGATGATGAGCAGTTCGCACCGCTCCTGGTCCAGGTGGACGTCGTTGGGCACGAACCGGCCCGGCTCCAGGGCCTGCTCGATCACCGGGTGCCGACCCTCGGTAATGGTCAGGTGGTCGCCGTCGTTGATCTGCGGCCGGCAGTAGCGGTGGCGGACCGCCACCTCGGCCAGGCTGGCGGTCACATCGATGCGCGCCAGGTGGTCTGAGGTCTGCAGCAGCCGCCGGCTGGCCGCGGCCAGCTGCTCGCGCACCGCGGTGAACAGCTCGTACTCCAGCTCCAGCCGCCGCTCCTGGGCGGAGGTGATGTCGTTTTCAAGTTCCTTGAGTTCCGGGGTGATGAACCGCTCGGCGTTGACCAGGGTCTGTTTGCGGATGAAGTACTCGGGGATCTCGGCGGCCTGGCTGCGGCTCAATTCGAAATAATAGCCGAACACCCGGTTGTAGCCAACCTTGAGGCGAGCCAGGCCCGAGCGCTCCCGCTCCCTGGCCTCCAGTTCCAGAATCATCTGCTTGCCGGCGCGCAGCAGGACGAGGAGCCGGTCCAGCTCCTCGTTGAACCCCTCGCGGATCAGGTTGCCCTCCCGCAGGCTCACCGGCGCGTCATCACGGATGGCGGCTTCGACCAGGGCGTGCAGGTCGGCCAGTTCGTCGAATTCCCCGGCCATCCGCCCGAGCAGGGCCGAATCGCAGCCGCCGAGCAGCTGCCGAATCTCCGGCAGGCGGGCCAGGCTGGTCTTGATGGCGGCCATGTCGCGGGCGTTGCCGTGGCCGAGCACCAGCCGGCTGCACAACCGCTCCAGGTCGTAGACCGTGTCGAGCAGCGCGCGCATGGCGGTGCGCGTCTCGGCCCGGCCGACCAGCTCGGCCACGCTCTCCAGCCGCGCCTCGATCCGTGCCCGGTCCTGCAGGGGAAAGAGCAGCCGGCGGCGCAGCAGACGCGCCCCCATGGGCGTGGCCGTGCGGTCCAGGGCGGCGAGCAGGGACCCTTCCCGCCGGGCGCCGACGATGGTCTCGGTGATCTCCAGGTTGCGGCGCGAGGCCTCGTCGATGATGAGAAAATCACCGCTGTTCAGCGGGCTGATCCGCTCGATGTGGGACAGGTCGGTCTTCTGCGTCTCGGTGATGTAGCGGAGCAGGGCGCCGGCCGCGTCCAGGGCCGGGCCGTAGTGTTCGCAGCCGAAGCCGGCCAGGCTCGTGGTGCGGAAATGTTCGGTGAGGGTGGTGCGCGCCGTGGCCGCCTCGAAATGGAAATCCGGCCGCGGGGTCAGGCAGATTCCATCCAGGGTGGCGCGGATTTGATCGATCAGCTCGGTGCGTTCCTCCGCATCCTTCTCGGCCAGGAGGAGTTCGGATGGCCGGTGGCGGCTGATCTCGTCGAGCAGTGCGATCGGTCGGTCCGCGGCAAAGTCCAGCTCGATGATCTGGAAACGGCCGGTGGACACGTCGAGAAAGGCAAGCCCGGCCAGCTGGCGGTGTTCCGGTCGGCCGGTGAACGCCAGGCTGCAGACATAGCAGTCCGCCTTCTCGTCGAGCAGCTGCTCGTCCGTGGTCACCCCCGGCGACACCACCCGCACCACCTCGCGCCGGACGATCCCCTTGGCCGCCTTCGGGTCCTCGACCTGTTCGCACAGGGCCACCCGGTAGCCGGCCTTGACCATCCTGCCGAGATAGCCGCTCACCGCGTGGAAGGGCACCCCGCACATCGGTACCCGGTCCGCCTCGTCCTTGTGGCTGCGCGAGGTCAGGGTGATACCGAGGATGCGGGCGGCCACCAGCGCGTCCTCGAAGAACATCTCGTAGAAGTCGCCCATGCGGTAGAAAAGGATGGCGCCGGGGTGCTGCTCCTTGATCTCCAGGTACTGGCGGAGCATGGGGGTCATTTTCACGGAGGCGCTCATGGGGCGGGGCTCAGGGTCTGGAAGTCGGGTTGGAGCCGGTCGAAGGTGCGGTCGATATGTTCGGGAATGGTGCGGATCTCGGCGCACACGGTGAGGAAATTGTGGTCCCCCTGCCAGCGGGGCACCAGGTGGAAATGGAGGTGGTCGGCGATGCCGGCGCCCGCGGCCGCGCCCAGGTTGAGGCCGACGTTGATGCCGTGCGGCCGCAGGTGGCGGCGGAGGATGGCGCAGCACTGGCCGACCATCCGCATGAGGGCGAGGTTTTCCCGGTCGTCGAGCTCTTCCGGGTCGGCCACGTGGCGGCGCGGGGCGAGCAGCAGGTGGCCGTTGGCGTAGGGGAAACGGTTGAGCAGCACCACGCACAGTTCGTCACGAAAGAGCAGCAGATGGTCGCGGTCAAAGGGCGCCGTGCCCGGCGGCTCGAACAGACAGCCGGCCACCCGGGGCGCCCGGCCGAGCACATGCTCCATGCGCCAGGGGGTCCAAAGGGTGTTCACAGGGCCGGGATCTCCAGGATGCGGGCCTGCAGTTCGTCCCCGGCCTCGAGCAGGGCGTAGGTGCCGGGTCCGCCGTAGCGGCCGGTGGCCTGGAAACTGCCCGGGTTGAGGAAGAGCGTCTGACCGTACCGGTTGCAGGCCGGCCGGTGGGTGTGGCCGTAGATGAGGCAGTCCGCCTCGGGAAAGAGCTGCCAGAGCCGGTCCTCGATGTCCATGCCGAGGCGCGCGCCGTGGGTCAGGCCGATGGTGAACCGGCCCAGGCTGAAGAGCAGCCGCTCGGGGTAGCGGGCGAGGGCGTCGGCGCCGCACATGTTGCCGTGCACCGCGTACACGGTCCGCCCGGCGAACACCTGGAGCACCGAGGGGTCGGTGATGTCGCCGGCGTGGATGATCACCTCGCAGTCGTGGAAACACCGCGCCACCTGCTCACGGAAGCGGTGGTCGGGGCGGGTGAGATGGGTATCGGCAAGGACGCCGGCGCGGATGGGCATGAGAACCTGGCTGCGGTTGGGGTGCATGGCTTGGGCCGCACTGTATAAAAACCGGCAGACGAACACAACAACGGAACGAAAAAAACAGGAAAGGCAGCGAAAACCCGCAGGAACCGCTTGCCAAAACGGGTAGCGTACCGTAACATGTTGCCCTTCAAAATCATGCCCATAAATCAAGACGTAAGGACACTTCCATGTATACAGCCTCCGACCTGCGCAAAGGCCTGAAAATCCAGATTGACGGCGAGCCGTACATCGTCACCGAGTTCGACTTCTCCAAACCGGGCAAGGGCCAGGCCCTGTACCGGACCAAGATGCGCAACATGATCACCGGCGTGCAGTTCACCCAGACCTACCGCTCCAACGACAAGTTCGACCGGCCGAACCTGGAGGAGCGGACCATGCAGTTCCTCTACGCCCAGGACAACGAGTACCATTTCATGGACACGAGCAGCTTTGAACAGATCTTCCTCACCCGCGAGCAGCTCGGCGACAACCTCAGCTTCCTGATCGACAACATGGAGGTGCAGGTACTCTTCTTCGGTGATCGGCCCATCGACATCACCATTCCCACCTTCGTCAACCTGGAGGTGACCGTGGCCGACCCGTGGGCCAAGGGCGACACCTCGGGCAGCGACACCAAGCCGGTGACCGTGCAGACCGGCTTCACCCTGCAGGTACCGCCGTTCGTCGAGGTGGGCGACAAGATCCAGATCGACACCCGCACCGGCAGCTATATCACCCGGGTGAAAGAGTAACCCGTGCTCGATGTCCACGGCCTGCAGCAGCGATCGGCCCTGCTGCAGGCTGTCCGTTCGTTCTTCCGCGAACGGAACTGCCTCGAGGTCGATACCCCCATCCGCCTGCCGGTCCTCCTCCCTGAAGCCAACATCCTCCCCTTTGCCAGCGACGGCTGGTTCCTGCAGCCCTCCCCCGAACTGTGCATGAAGCGGCTGCTGGCCCGCGGCTGCACCCACATCTTCCAGATTTGTCACTGCTTCCGCCGCGAGGAGCAGGGACGGCTGCACCAGCCGGAATTCACCATGCTCGAGTGGTACCGCACCGGCTGGGACTACACCGGCCTGATGCGCGAATGCGAGGAACTGGTCAACGTCCTGGCCGCGGCCGTCCCGGCCCTGGCCGGCGTGACCCCGGGACCGGCCATCCGCCGGGGCGGTTGCCTGGTCAACCTGGCCCGGCCCTGGGAGCGGCTGACCGTGGCCGAGGCCTTCCGCCGGTACGCGGGCATCGAGGCGCGGGACGCGCTCGCAGCCGGTGATTTCGACGAGGTGCTGGTCACCCTGGTCGAGCCGCACCTGGGCTGCGAGCGGCCGGTCTTTCTCCATGATTATCCGGTGGAACTGGGGTCGCTGGCCCGGAAGAGCGTCGCCGACCCGGGGGTGGCGGAACGATTCGAACTCTATATCGCCGGCATCGAAATCGCCAACGGCTTCTCCGAACTCATCGACCCGACCGAGCAGCGCCAACGGTTCAGGGGGGAGATCGCCGCCATCAGGGGACGCGGCAACACGGCTGTCATGCCGGAGCGCTTCCTTGCCGACCTGGAGCGGCTGGAACCCACGGCCGGGATCGCCCTCGGCCTGGACCGACTGTGCATGCTCCTCCTGGGACGTGCCACCCTGAGCGATGCCCTGCCCTTTTCCTGCGAAGAATTGTGACCAAGCCGTTTGTGTTTTCCCGCATTTCCCTCTATCATACCTGATGACGGTCTGCTGCCACCATGCCGGCGCCCCGGATGCATTGGTGCCGGGACAGGAGCAGGGCGCTCCACCGGCCGCCCTTGCCACTCCGGCGTCCCTGAAGAGGGACCAGGGTTGCGGCGGCCTTTGCGTATCACCGATCGCCCGGGTGGTCGGTTCCCGGGACCCGGTCATCAGTCCCCCAAAACTCCCTTTCCCTGACTGCACACGAGCATGGACAGCAAACAGCGGCAACAGTTGAAAAAGTACGTCGACCTGGTCCTGGGCAGATGGCAGTTCATCACCATCTGCCTGCTGCTCAGCATCGGCGCGGGCCTGATCTATTATCTGACCATCCCGAAAAGCTACCAGAGCACCTCGGTGCTCAGCTACGAGCAGCAGCAGATCAGTCCCACCAAGATGGATCCTGAGCAGGGAAGGAATCGGTTGCAGGAAGCGGTGGCCACGTTGAGAGAACTGGTCACCAGCCGCAACAGCCTGGAGAAGGTGATCACTCAGTTCGACCTCTATCCCGAGCAGCGAAAAAAACTGCCCATCGAGGATGTGATCGAGATCATGCGGAAAAACATCACCATTACACCTAGCCGCGGTGATGTTTTCAGCGTCAGTTTTCAAGACCACTCACCGGAAAAAGTGATGAAGGTGACCAATGCCCTGGCCGCCCTGTTCATCGAGGAAAACCTCAAGTACCGGGAGGAGCGGGCAACGGAGACCTCCAAATACACCCAGGATGAGCTGGACATGGCGAAAAAGGTACTCGACGCCAAGGAACAGGTCATGCGGGACTACAAGCTCAAATACTACAACGAGATGCCCGAGCAGCGTGCGGGCAACCTGGAACGGCTGAACTCACTCAACGAGCAGAGCCAGAAGCTGCAGGAGTCGATCCACAATCTTGAGCGGACCAAGATCATGGCCCAGGAGCAGATCAACATGATGCAGCGCCTGGCCGCGACCCGCTCCTCGCTCGAGCAGGCCATGTCCGCCGGGACCGGTCCAACGGCAGGGGCCCCGGTGTCCGACGCCGACCGGCTCGAACAGTTGCGCCGCTACTACGACACCCTGCTGATCAAGTACACCGACAAGCACCCCGAGGTGCGGCGCACCAAACAGCTGATCGAGCAACTCCAGGCCCGTGTGGGCACAGGCCAGGAGTCCGGCCGGCAGCCGGCCGGGGCCGGGGGCGCCGGTTCCGCGCAGTTGGCCGACAGCATGGAGATGGGCCGGCTGCAGATCCAGATCGGCGAATACGACGCGAGCCTCAGGCAAATGCGCACCCAACTGGCCGCCCTGCCGGCGGAAATCGGCAAGTACCAGGCCTGGATCGAGGCCACCCCGGTGCGCGAGGCGGAATGGAACAGTCTGACCCGTGATTATGACGAATTGCGTCGCCATTACGATGGGCTGGTCGCAAGGAACCTGCAGGCCCAGTCGTCTGAGACACTCGAACGCAAGCAAAAGGGCAGCAAGTTCAAGATCGTCGATCCGGCCCGCTTGCCCGACAAGCCGTTCAAACCCAATTTCCTCAAGATCTTCCTGGCCGCGGTCGCCCTCGGTCTCGGTCTTGGCCTGGGAATCACCCTGGCGCTCGATTTCGTCGACACCTCGTTCAAGGATCCCCTCGAACTCGAGGAATACCTCGGGGTACCGGTGGTGTGTGCAGTCGCCTACATCGAAAACAGCGACGAGGTCGGCCGCAAGCGAAGGCGGTTCCTGCTCAGTGTCGTCCTGCTGGGCCTTGCTGCCCTGGCCCTGGTCACCGCGATCGGCGTGCTCTGGCTCAAAGGCCGGATCATCATCTGATCGACCTCCCCCGAACCTCCAGCCCTGTTGCCGCAATGTACACGAAATTCTACGGTCTTGCGAAAAAGCCCTTTGCCCTGACACCCGACCCGGCGGCGGTGTTCATGAGCGAGACCCACCAGGAGGGTCTGGCGATCCTGCGCTACGGCATCCTCAGCAAGAAATGCTTCCTGCTGCTCACCGCCGAGGTCGGCTCCGGCAAGACGACCCTGCTGCAGGCGCTGGTCGCCTCGCTCGAACAGGATGTACACCTCTGCCTGCTCAACAACCCGATCCTGCGCCGGGACGAATTTTTCTCCTACATCGCCCAAAAGCTGGGGCTCAACTGGGACGGCAACAAGGCGATGTTCCTCATCGACTTCGGCCGCCTGCTCAAGGACTGTTTCAACAAGGGAGAACGCGTACTGCTGATCTTCGACGAGGCCCAGGTCCTGCCCGTGGACCTGCTCGAGGAGATCCGCCTGCTCTCCAACCTGGAGGAAAAGGGCCAGGACGTGCTGAGCATCTTCCTGGTCGGCCAGCCGGAACTGAACGAGCGCCTCAACGACGAGCGGCTGCTGCCGCTGCGGCAGCGGATCGGCATCCGCTTCCACCTCGAGCGCTTCTCGCCGGAAGAGACCCGCCAGTACATTCTCTTCCGCCTGCGCCACGCCGGCGCCCGTCACCTCGACCTGTTCTCGGCCGAGGCCCTGGCCGCGATCCACCGGGTCAGCCAGGGAACGCCGCGGCTGATCAACATCATCTGCGATCATGCGTTGTTGTCCGGTTTCGCGGAAAACAAGCCGGTGATCGGCGCCGACCTGATCCAGGAGAGTGTGGAGGATCTGTACCTCCCCGGAGAAAACAATCAGCTGCCGGTCGCCCCGGCCCGGACCCGCCGTGGCCCTGGACGCCTGGCCCTGTTCCTGGGAGTGGCGCTCCTCGGGATCGGCGCGCTTCTGCTGCTGCTCGAAATCCTGCCGATGACCCGCGAATTCTCCATCCTGCACCTGCTGCTGCCGGCCTCCTGGCTGGAGGGGCTACACCAACTGACCGGTACTACGGGAGGCTGAAATGGGAAAGGTTTTCAATGCGTTGAACCGCGCGGCCACAACTGCGCCGCCCGAGGAAGCGGACGCTGGCACGCCCCAACAGGCCATTGCCGGGGAGCCGGAACGCTTCAGCCTGCAGGAGGAGCAGCCGGACAGCAGGCCGGAACTGGTGGCGGCCACCGGCCGGTGGGACGAACGCCTCGTCCAGGCCACCGCCGTGACCGGGCCGGTGGCGGAAAGCATCCGCAGCCTGCGCACCCGCATCCTCCACCCCCCTTCGGGCAGCCGGCCGCGCAGCCTGCTGGTCACCAGCGCCTCGCCGCAGGAAGGCAAGAGTTTCATCTGCGCCAACCTCGGCATTTCCCTGGCCCAAGGCGTGGACAACCACTGTCTGCTCGTCGACTGCGATCTGCGTCGGCCGGCCCAGCACACCCTGTTCGGACTCGGCAACCGGGCCGGTCTGTCCGATTACCTGCAGCACCGCAAGACCATTGCCGAACTGCTCCTGCCCAGCGGCATCGACAAATTGTCGCTCCTGCCCGCCGGGCCCCGCTCCATCAACCCGGCCGAACTGCTGGGTTCCAGCACCATGGCGACCCTGGTCGAGGAACTGGTCACCCGCTATGACGACCGGATCGTCCTCTTCGACAGCCCGCCCCTGCACGCGGCCAGCGAAACCGCCATTCTCGCCCGGCAGGTGGACGCGGTGGTGCTTGTTGTCCGCTCCGGCGGCTCCCGGCGGGAATATGTGCAGACCCTGGTGGAAGCCATCGGCCGGGAAAAAATTGTTGGCGTGGTGTTCAACGCCTTCACCTCGAACCTTATCGACACCACGGTCTTCGGCTACTACGAATACCAGCGGGAACCCTACGGTTCCGAGCAATAGCCCTTTGAATTCCTTCTTCTTTCAAGGAGTACCGGAAGGCCTGCGGCCGCATCGGCGGACGTCTTACCCCGTTCCGTTTTCCTTCGTGGCAGCAGGCCGTTCCGAACGACTGCCAGTGCCGCGACCGTTTCGGGCCAACCAGTTAAAATTTTTAAACCACGCAATAACTGGCTTCCCGGTCGATTTTTTCTCCTTCTGCGCCTGCCTGCGGCACAAAGTACAATTTCTTTTACCCATCGCCGGGAAAACAGTATATACTGCAAACTAAATTACCGGCGTTTTCCGGCGACGGACCGGCACGATCACCTGCACAGGTCGTCGCGCACTCTACCCCCTGGTAGCCAGGCCTCATGAAGGTATCTTCGACACCCCGATTCCCGCGCACCCTGCATCGGTTTCTGTGGCCCGTTCTGCTGCTGACCGGTTGGCTCTGGCTTGCCGGCATGGGGCAGGTGTTTGGTGCCGAGCCTGTGCCCGGGGCGTTCGCCGCCTTTGACCAGGAGTCGTTTGCCGAGCAGTATCAGGCGGCCAAGGACTATTTCAACCGACTCGACCAGGACAGCACCCTCGGACGGGAGCGGGTGCACTGGCTGCAGGGGGCCAGAAATTTCCGCAAGATTCACCTGGCCCAGAAAAGGAGCGCGCTCGGCCCCCCCAGCCTGTACATGCTGGGCAAACTGTACCGTAGGATGTACGAACGGTTTCATGTGCCCATCGACCTGGACAATGCCATCACCTCGTTCAAGGATCTGGCCTCCCTGTACCCGGCCAACTCGCTCGCCGACGACGCCCTGCTCGCCGAAGCCGAGAGCCTGCACCTGCGGGCGGGCGGGGAGGACGAGGCCAGGGCGGTGCTGCGCACCATCATCGAGGTGTACCCCAAGGGCGACCAATATCCCAAGGCCTTGGCCCGGTTACTGACGCCGGCCGAGCCCGCGCCCGATGCCCCCCCGACGCCCGTCTTCAACCAGGCGGGCGCACCCGCTGCGGTACCCGCACCGTTCGTACCGACTGCCCCGGAGAGCAGTCCGACTCCGTCCGGCCTGGCAGAGATCGCCCCGGTCAAATACTGGTCCTCCGCCAACTACACCCGCATCGTCATCGAGGCGACCGCAGCCGTTCCCTTTGCCCCCACACTGCTGCAAAAAAGCGGAGACCAACCGCGGCGGCTCTACGTTGATTTTGCGCAGAGCCATATTCCTGTGCACCTGCGCAACCCCATCCCCATCGGCGACGGTCTGCTCAGGCAGGCGAGGGCCGGCCAGTTCAGCAGCGACACGGTACGGGTGGTCCTCGATATCGATTCGCTCTCCGAATACAAGGTCTTCAGCCTGAATGACCCGTTCCGGGTGGTTATCGACGTACACGGTCACAGACAGGCACCGGTCCGGGTGGCGCAGGGAAACAACGGCATCGGAGTGCAGGCGAAGCCCATCACCGCATTGAAAGCCGTGGTCGCCCGGCCCAGAGAACAAAGCGACCAACCGGTGATTCTCTCTGCACAGAAAAAAAGATCGGCCGGACCGGCCGGCTCGCTGGCGCGGAAATCCCCTGGACAAGGGGAACTAACCCTGGCCCAGCAGTTGGGACTGGGCGTGCGGAAGATCGTCATTGATCCCGGTCACGGCGGCAAGGATCCCGGGGCAATGGCCTTTGGTCTGAAAGAGAAGGATATCGTGCTCAAGGTGGCCAAAAAGGTGGCGAACATCCTGAAAACCGCCCACCGGTACGAGGTGGCCCTGACCAGGAACAAGGACACCTATCTCGCCCTCGAGGAACGCACCGCCATGGCCAACACCCAAAGCGGTGACCTGTTCATCTCCATTCATGTCAACGCCCACCCGGACAAGACCATCGGCGGCATCGAGACCTACTTTCTCAACCTGGCCACCAATGCGGACGCCATGCGGGTGGCTGCCATGGAAAATGCCACATCCACGCACAACATCAGCGAACTCGAGGATATCCTCAACGACCTGATGAAGAATGCGAAAATCGACGAGTCTTCCCGTCTCGCCCGTTTTGTCCAGACCAATCTGGTCAACGGCATGGGGAAGAAGTACAGGGCCCGCGACCTCGGCGTCAAGCAGGCCCCGTTCTATGTGCTCATCGGCGCGGAAATGCCGGCCGTTCTTGCCGAAATCTCCTTTATCACCAATCCCAAAGAGGCCGAGTTGCTGCGTGATGACCGCTACCTGAACCGGATCGCGGAACAGATCGCCGCCGGCATCGTGGCCTACGTCGAGCACAACCAGACCGCTGCCCTGACCTACTAGCCGCAACCGCTCTCGCCAGCCCCGTCACCCGCGTTTTCCTCTCCTCGGCCGACCCTGCCGTTCTTGTGCGGGTTCCTCGCCTCGTTTTTTACAGTTAGTCTGCCCTGCCAACGCCATCGCTTCTTTCCCGAATCCTTCCAACGACCGAATTGCCATGACCGCAAGCCTGGGCGTTCTGCGGCCCACAGGAGCAGATGCGGTCGTGTCCGGGATTTGTTCGCTCAGCGCATGAGCAGCAGGCTCAGGGCCATGACCAGCATCCCGCCGACCAGCCCGAACAAACTGTCGTGCCCCTTGCCATAGGCGCGGCTGGTCGGCAGGAGTTCATCCACACTGATGTAGACCATGATGCCGGCCACCCCACCAAAGAGGATACCCATCACCGAACCGGGCACGCCCCCGTTGGCGGATCCGAAAAACAGAATGAGCCCGGCATAGGCAATGAGCGCACCGACCGGTTCTGCCAGTCCACTCAGCACGGAATAGAAAAAGGCCTTTTTGCGGTCACCGGTGGCGTAAAAGATCGGCACCGACACGCTCACCCCCTCGGGTATGTTGTGCAGGGCCACGGCGATGGCGATGGCAATCCCAAGGCTCGGATCTTCCAACGCCGCCAGAAAGGTGGCCAGTCCCTCGGGAAAGTTGTGGATGCCGATGGCCAGGGCGGTGAACAGGCCCATGCGCATCAGTTTGTGGTGATGGCTCCCCCGCTTTTCGCCGTCAAAGGCCGGCGGTACCTGATTCGCCGGGTTTTCAAAAAAGTCCGGAATCGGCGCCTCGGGATTCTGCAGGGGCCGGGTTTCCTCCTCGGAGTGGGTCTCGTGCGGGTTTTCGCCAGCAGGAATGAGATTGTCGATCAGCCCGATGAGGAGCATGCCGCCGAAAAAAGAGGCGGCATTGATCCAGTGGCCAAGGGGATCGCCGTACTCGGAGGTCAGGGCCGCGACCCCTTTCACAAAAATCTCCACAAAGGAGACATAGAGCATGACCCCGGCCGAGAACCCGGTTGCCACCGAAAGAAATCGAAAATCCGTTCGTTTGGCAGTGAAAGCGATCATGCTGCCGATCCCGGTGGCCATGCCGGCAAAGGCGGTCAGTCCCAAGGCAAACCAGACAGAACTCATACGCAGGCGCTCATTCTCAATCAGTGATTATTCCCCTACCCTGGCAGTCAGGTGGCTACCGCATCCGAAAGCTGGTGCCGGGGGTCTGTGCTGAACTGTGCTCAATCGGAACGAAAAAGACAAGACTCTTGGAGACCTGCAGGGAAAGCCAACCGCAGCACAGACCCCTGAAACAAAAAAGCCGCCCAGCAAGGGCGGCTTTTCCAGCAACGTGGGACCTGATGAATCATCGACGAATCATCTCGGCCGTTTTCAGTCGGGCCATGGACCGCTGCAGGGCGGCCTCGGCCCGGACACGGTTGATTTTTTCAGTGGCCTGCTGGGCCTGGGCCAATCGCTTCTCGGCCCGCTCCTTGGCCCGCAGGGCCCGCTCAACATCGATATCCTGCCCGAATTCGGCGCTCTCCACAAGAAAAGTGATCTTGTTGTTGGATACCTCGGAGAACCCTCCGGACACCATCAGGTATTTGGTCACCTTGTCTTTCTTGTAGCTCAATGTCCCGGTCTTGATCGTGCTCAAAAAGGGAGCATGATTGGCAAGGACACCGAATTCGCCACCAACGCCAGGGGCAGTCACGATATCAACTTCCTCGCTGACCACCGGCCCGGTGGGTGTTACGACTTCCAGATGAATTTGCGCCATGTACTCTTACCTCGTTTCAGCGGACAGATGTTCAGGCCTTGGCTCGCCCG
>Ga0265295_1004148_pt1 | contig 19840 bp, 15 predicted proteins | sample Munlansysbiofilm_FD_192503 | JGI IMG/M metagenome (GOLD analysis project Ga0265295, IMG submission 192503) | Leachate microbial communities from a municipal landfill in Southern Ontario, Canada - Methane capture system biofilm | ecosystem: Engineered > Solid waste > Landfill > Unclassified ... | reverse complement strand
ATATTGTATACAACACAAGGGAGATAGTGAGACCAAATAGAAAAAATGAAAGAAAACATCGTCAGAAAAAACCTTACTGCATAAATTACAAACGATTATGACCTTAAATTAACTAAACGACATTGATACTGGAATTGAAACAGGAAGAGATAAGTTTTTTATTGATTACAGCTTTAACCTTTTAAAAGAAAAGGTCGAAACAGTATTTTTGAATAAAAATGACAATCAATTATTAAGTAGTTTTAAAATTACTAATACCACAAGTTTTAAGTTTAAAGATAATTTATTAAAGGTAAATTTCGATGTAGATAGGATTAAAAAGATTTTATATAGACCTTTTGATTTTAGATATACATACTATGATATAAATCTTCAAAGAAGGGCGAGTTATAATACAATGAAGCAATTAATGGCGAATAATCTTGCTTTATCAACTTGTCGACAACAAAGCACATTTAATTTTCAACATATTTTAATTACTAATTGTATTATGGAAAGATGTACTGTTTCATTGCAAACAAAAGAAACGGGTTATGTCTTCCCCCTCTACCTCTACCCCGAAACCACCGCCCAGCAAACCATTGAGCCAACAACAGAAAGAACCCCCAACCTAAACCCCGAGATAGTAAAGCAAATAGCCGAGAAATTGGGGCTAACCTTTACAAACGAAAAGATCTCCCCAACCCCTCCTAAGGAGGGGCTTTCGCAGCCTGGGTATGTAACGGCTAATCCTGTAAATTACAAGCTCATTAAAGAGATGAGAGATAATTTGAAGGATAACCCAACAGAGGCAGAAAAAGTAATGTGGGAATATTTGAGAAATAAAAAAACAGGATATAAAATTAGAAGACAGCATATTATTGATAATTTCATTACTGATTTTGTTTGTTTAAGTAAAAAAGTTGTTATTGAAATTGACGGTAAAATTCATTTACAACAAAAAGAATATGACGAGTTACGAACAGAGAGACTAAGTGAATTAGGTTATGAAGTAATTCGGTATACAAATGAGGAAGTTTTTGATAACCCTGAATTAGTGGTATTAAAAATAAAAGAAAAACTTGACAGCAAAATTGACCCTCAAAACGAAGAAGATACTAACTCCCCTCCTTTGGAGGGGTTGGTGGAGGTCTTTGCCCCAATTGACATTTTAGATTACATCTATGCCGTTCTGCATTCGCCCACCTACCGAGAAAAGTACAAGGAATTTCTGAAAATAGATTTCCCCAGAGTGCCCTATCCAAAAAATCAAGACACCTTTTGGCAGCTTGTGAAGCTAGGTGGGCAAATACGCCAAATACACCTGCTCGAAAGCCCCGTGGTGGAGCAGTACATTACCCAGTACCCCGCGGATGGCGATAATGTGGTAGACAAGCCAAAATACAAAGACGGTAAAGTTTACATAAACAAAACGCAGTACTTCGATAATGTTCCGCAGGTGGCGTGGGAGTTCTACATTGGCGGCTACCAGCCCGCCCAAAAATGGCTCAAAGACCGTAAAAGCCGCACCCTAGAATTTGACGATATTTTGCACTATCAGAAAATAATTGTGGCACTATACGAAACCCATAGGCTAATGAAACAGATTGATAGTATTGAGATTGAGTAGCCCACAGCTTTGCCTTTTTACCCTTTTTTGCAAAATTAGTACCACTAATTTTTTCACTAAACAGTTTTATTCACCTATTGAAATTAGTGCGTATAATCCTGCATCTCAAACCCCAATGGGAAATAAGTGTTTTTTCCCAAACGTTACTAAAAATAATCGTTTTTTTCCATTCATAATCGTTTTTTTCCTATCTTGCCCTACTAACTGTTTTCAAAAACTCAATGGTAGTGAAACAAATATCAAGGAAGATAACCGTTTTCCAGGGTCGTACTGCACCCGAGGAAGCTTTACTGGTTGGTTATGGTGCTTTAATTGAGGCGCTAGGGCTAAGGTTGCCTTTGCCCACAGTATTAACATTAGTTAGTTCAAAAAAAAGAGTTTATAACACTCCCGAATGGAGGGTTCTGTCGTCGAGCTATGCTCCTGACGATACGCTTTACGGTCATCTTGTTTTTGCATTAAAGTATGAGGGGATAAACTTGCTTTTTTTTAAAAAGCTATTTGAACGGGTCGAAAAATCAACCATTGAGAGCTGGATAAAGAGTGAGCCTCTGGGGCAATACAGTAGACGAATTTGGTTTCTATATGAATGGTTGCTACAGCAAAACCTTGATATGCCCGATTTAAAAGGTGGGAATTATGTTTTGCTTATAGATGAGAAACTGCAATATGCTAGTAGCGTTAGCGTAAATTCATCGCGCCACCGAATTAAAAACAACCTCACTGGCACGGTAAACTTTTGTCCCTTGATATTTAAAACGGACAAGCTCGAGGCGTTTATTAACGAAAACCTTTCAGAAAAAACAAGTTCTGTAATTAAGGATATACATAAAGATATACTGCTAAGAACATCGGTTTTTTTAATGCTAAAAGATTCAAAGGCATCGTTTACTATTGAGGGCGAAACCCCAACACACAATAGGGCGATACGGTGGGGTAGGGCTATTGGACAAGCTGGTAGAAATCCGCTAAGCACCAAAGAACTTTTGCGCCTACAGCAAGCTGTAATAGAAAATAGCAGGTTCGTTAAGCTAGGCTACAGGGAGCAGGGCGGATTTATAGGAGAGCACGACCGCACCACGGGCGAACCAATACCTGAGCATATATCGGCTCGTTGGCAGGATATTAAGCCGTTAATGGATGGATTACTGGAAACCGCCTCCATGCTCGAAGAGAATCAGTTTAATCCTGTGCTTACTGCTGCAGAAATTGCCTTTGGTTTTATATTTATTCACCCCTTTGTTGATGGAAATGGCAGGATTCATCGATACATTGTGCATCATCTCCTTTCAAAAATGAATTTTACCCCTCAGGGTATTATTTTTCCTGTGTCGGCTGCCATACTCGAACGAATTGATGATTACCGAAACGTGTTGGAAAGCTTTTCTCATCCGCTTCTCGATTTTATTGAGTGGAAAAAAACTCCCGATAATAACATTGAGGTTTTAAATAGCACAATCGATTTTTACAGATATTTTGATGCCACGCTTATGGCTGAGTTTTTGTTTGAATGTGTTGACTTTACAATTACCAAAGTTATTCCCCAAGAGGTTGACTACATTCAAAAATTTGATGCAATGAAAATTTGGCTGGATAACGAATTTCAAATGCCCGATAAAACCATCGCATTGCTAGTTCGATTTTTGGAGCAGGGTAACGGAAAGTTTTCTAAAAGAGCCAAAGAGAATGAACTCCCACCCTTAAAAGAAAAGGAGATTGAAGAAATTGAAGAAAAGTATGCATTCTATTTTGAGAAGTAATGTCAAAATAACCCGAACAAATTATTGAGGAGCAATTTATGTATTATCCTCCCACAGGTTTATCTTTTTTTGTCCCAAATTATTCTATATTTGTAAAAAGCAAAAAACTAGTATTCAATATGTTACCTACCTGCACGCTGTGTAACGGCGAATCATCACTTTTTCATACCTATCAGAAACGAGAATATTACAGGTGCAAAAGCTGTCAATCGGTTTTTGTTGGTCCCAACTATTTCCCCAACCCCGAAGATGAGAAAGAACGATACCTTACTCACAATAATGATGTTTATGATCCAGGGTATCGGAAATTTGCAAAACCCATTACCGATGTGGTTCTAAATGATTTTACAGGGGAACACTGCGGATTAGATTTTGGTGCAGGAACAGGGCCTGTAATTTGTAAGGTTTTGGGCGAGAAAGGGTACAATATTGAACCCTATGATCCCTTTTTCTGTAATAATATTGAGCTGCTCGAAAGGCAGTACGACTATATTGTTTGCTGCGAGGTGATAGAGCATTTCTTTAAACCCCAAAAAGAGTTTGCCCAGCTTAGGTCGATGCTAAAACCCAATGGTAAGCTAATATGTATGACAGATTTTTACTCCGATGATATCGATTTTAGCAAGTGGTACTACAAGAATGACCCTACCCATGTTTTCTTTTACCACAAGCATGCGCTTAGCCACATCGAGAAAGCCTTTGGTTTTAGCAAGTGCTTTGTTAACAATAGGTTAGTTTGGTTCGGTGTGTAACCCCCTTTGTACTTTGGTTTCGTAGTGCGTTGTTATCCTTAGAGGGTAACCCTGAGCAAAATCGAGGGGTGACCACCAGCACCCTGTCAGCCCCAGCGGAGACGAGGGCTGATTAACCATTCAATTTTCTTTATCTACTTTATTGATGTAAATACCAGTTTTGATTGCTAGATTTGCACCCAAAATAAATAGGTATGCTCAAGAGACTTAGCAATTCAAAATCATTGGTTTATATTGCGTTGGTTTTTGGAATTATTTGTATTGGTTTTTCGGCAATTTTTGTTAAGCTTGCTAATGTACCGGGTTCGGTATCATCTTTTTACCGAATACTAATTGCAGCTATTGCTATACTGCCCATTTGGGTTTTTAAGGGGATGAGAGTGCCACCAAAACGCGATTTAGGGTTAATATTTATTGGTGCCTTCTTTTTCGCTCTCGATCTGTTTTTATGGAATACGGCCATTCTTCTTACCTCTGCAGCAACCGCTACGCTGCTTGCCAATAATGCCCCGGTTTGGGTGGGACTAATTTCGCTGGTGGTTTTTCGCGAGCGATTAGCACCAAAGTTTTGGTACGGTTTGCTGCTGGCTCTAGTTGGGCTTAACGTCCTTATTGGATTGCAGTCGTGGGTAACCATGCAGTTTAATATGGGCGATGTGCTTTCCATAGTTGCTGGGTTCTTTTACGCATTATACTTAATCTTTACTCTCGATTCGCGTAAACGGGTTGATACTATCACGTTTATGACTTTCTCTCTGTTTTTTATGATAGTTATACTGTTCACTATAAATGGGCTTATTGGCAATCCCCTTACAGGGTTTACAAGGCAAACTTGGGTTTCGTTGGTAGGGTTAGGATTGATTTCTCATTTTGGTGGTTGGGTTTCAATTAACTATGCGCTGGGGCATTTAAAAGGGACTAATGTGTCGGTTACTCTCCTTTCGCAGTCGGTTATAACCGCTTTGGTAGCTATTCCAATATTGGGAGAGGCGATAACTACGAACCAAATTATTGGCGGGGTATTGATACTAGGCGGTATATATATTGTAAACAGGCGAAGCAGGTAGCATCAGGGTAAATACTTTGCCATTGTGTCTAACAGCTTTGCCCTCGATATGGGTTTGGTTATATAGTCATTACAACCTGCTTTAGCGGCTTTCTGTAAATCGGCCGATAGGGCATAAGCTGTTTGGGCAATAATTGGTAGCTCTTTATTAAATAAGCGTATTCTTCTTGTGGTTTCTAGTCCATCTATGGTGGGCAGCTTTATATCCATTAAAACAATATCTACGGTGCTATCTTTGCATGTTTTAATCGCATCGTCGCCATTGTTGGTGTGTATAATGTTAATCTGGCTTGGTAAGAGCAGCTCTTTTATGTATAGCATCGAGTTCTGATCGTCTTCAACAAGAAGTAGTGTGTATTTAGACCATGTGGCTTCCTGAGCTGCTTTTTTATTTATTGTTGGTTTTCTCTCGACTGAACGAGCATACGGAATGCTAAAGTAAAATGTTGAGCCCTTGCCTAGCTCCGATTCTACCCAAATTTTCCCGCCCATGAGTTCTGCAAACCCTTTCGATATTGCTAGTCCAAGCCCAGTACCTTTTCTGCTATCCTTAATTGTTTCTTCAATCTGATTAAAACGTTCAAATATTTTTATTTGCGACTCTTCAGGAACTCCTATACCGGTATCCTTAACGCTGAATACAAGCATGTTACTTTCGTTTAGCGTATATTCTATCTTAATGCTTCCCTTATGGGTAAACTTAATGGCATTTACCAAAAAGTTGGTTAAAATCTGCCTCACTTTTATTTCATCGCCAATTATTGAGCTTTGAGTATTGGGTAAACCTTTCTTGCATATTAGCGCTACGTCGGGAGTGTTTGTGGTAGGTATTAGCGTTTGTACTAGGTTGTCGAGCATTAGGTTTATATTGAATTCGCTTTTTGTTATGGTAGCAAGCCCCGACTCAATTTTCGATATATCAACAAGATCGTTTATAATACCTAAAAGTTGCTGATTGTTGGCGTTAATAATATCAATGTAGTACTTTCGTTTTTGATCATCAATTGTTTTGCGACCGAGCAGCTGTGTAAAGCCGCAAATGGCATTCATTGGGGTACGTATCTCATGGCTCATATTAGCTAGAAAAACCGATTTTAGCTTATCGCTCTCTTCGGCCTTAGCCCTGGCAACGGTTAGCTGCTCGTTGAGCTCTTTGTACTCGGCATTTTTTAGCTTTAGCAGCTTTTCGTTTATTTTTCGATTGGTTATATTTCTAAAGAATGATTGATAGGTTCCGTCGGGCATTCTTTTCGAGTTCATCTCAACGTACACAAATTCGCCCTCTTTTGTTTGCACTTGCCTTTCGACTTTAAGTATTGCGCCCTGTTTAAGTAAATCGTATTGTAGCGGACTATTATCAAGCTCTTCATCGTGAAATAGATCGATTAGATTTTTTTGAAGCAACTCTTCCTTGCTATACCCAGTAAGGGTGCAAGCCGCATTGTTTACCATTATAAGATTACCTATAGAGTTACTATGGAAGAATGCATCAGTAGCTAGGTCTATTAGTTCGAGGTACTTCTCTGATTGCACTCTTACCTCTTCGGTTTGTTGTTGTAGCAACCTCTCGGTTCGCTTCTGCTTCGTAATATCGGTTGTGGTACCAACGTAGCTTGTAATTTTATTCTTATTCATTTCGGGCACAGCTTTTACAAGCACCCAAACTATTTTGCCGTTTAGGTGTACAAAGCGATATTCGGCTTCGTATGTAGCACCTCTGTTGGTTGCCTGTTTCCAACCTAGCGCAATTCGTTCTCTGTCATCTACGTGCATTGCATTTACCCAATTGTAGCCCAAGGCTTCTTCGGGGTTTAAACCAGAAAGTGTACACCAACTAGGATTTACATACGTTGTGTAGCCCTCGGCTGTTGTTCTGAATATGCCAACCGGAGATATTTTTGTTAGGGTATGAAGAAGCATCTCGTTCTCAACCAATGCTTTTTCTGATTTTTTTTGCTCTGTTACATCCTCAGCATATTCGCAAATAAATTCTTGAACGCCAATCTTAAGATAGAATGCTTTTATTATTTTATTCCGCTTTCGTCCCCCTTTGGTATGGTGTATGGTTTCGTATGCGGGTATTTCTCTGTCTTTTAGTATTAGAAAGTAGTCGTAGTAGCTATCTTTATATACCGGATCGTAAAGCTCAACCCCTTGGCCTAAAAGCTCATCGGTAGTGTATCCCAAGCTATTGGTAACCGATTTATTTACATAAGCAATTTTTCCATCGGGATAAATTAGGTACACCTCTTGTCGTGCATTCTCTACCATGAATTGAAACTTTACAAGCTCCTGTTCGGCTACTTTATGGTTAGCAATAAGTTTTTTTAGCCTATCATTTATATCCTTAAATTCTTTGTTACGCTTTTCAAGTTTCTCTGTCCGTTGTTTAACTTTAATTCTAAGTACTATTAAAAAAAATGCTGTTATCAAAACAACCATCCCGCCGATGGCTAGGTACCATTTAATTATTTTGGTGCGATTGTATTCGGGTTCAGGCTTAATTAAATGTCTAATGGCTTTATAGTAAACCGATTCAGAATCATTTTTCATATCCATCAGGTGCTTATCAAAAGCATTAACTATATCCTGATTTTGGTTTTTGGGGAAAGCAAAAAAAGTGTACGACGGCCGAAGAATTATCGATGACGACCAGATGTTTTCTGTTTTATCTTTGGATAGAAAAAAGAAACGTGAGGTAATAATCGCATCAACAAAGCCTTTCTCCAGCGATTTTACTGCGCTGGCATAATCGGGGAAGGGAACGGTTTGAATTGTTTGTTTTAGATTTTCTTTTAGTTCTTGTAAGAAAAAATATTCTTGAATAGAGCCTTCAAGTACTGCTACCTTTTTGTGGTTGAGCTCCTTTATGGATTTTAGCTGTGTTCCGGCGGGTATGTATATCTCTAACCAATCGTCGATAACAAAAATTTTATTAAGCGTAAAACGATTTGCCCTGTCATCTGAGTACGATAAATCGAGAAGAACATCTATTTCAGAATTTTCTAGCCGTTTAATATTCTCATTCCATGTTCCAAGTATATAGTCTATTTCCCAACCCTCGCGTTGGGCAATCTCTTCAGTAATAGCAACTAGCATCCCTTTAGGTTTTCCATCGGAATCGATATAAACTTTCGGACTATTCTGATAGATACCAACTTTTAGTGAGGTTGCATTTGCTGCAACTGATACAAATACCAGTAGGAGTAAAGTCAGAGTTCGACTTAATGGGGTTCTATATTTTGAGGTTTTTTTATTAGCAGTGTTTTGCGACATGCCGAGTTAGTCAATTGTTTATACGTTAAAAGTACTAAACACAATAAATTATCCTAAGAGACCCATGGTGATTTTTATCATTTTTGTTGATATATAGGCACCTAATACTTAGGGTTAACCTTATAGTAATAGGGTTAAGGTTGATAATTGGATTAAGTATAAACAACAAACAGAATGCTACATATAAAATTTTCAAATTTTGTGTGTAGCATTATATAGTTTCCCTTGCCAGGCATTCCTCTCTTCCAGAAGTTTTTCAAATTTTTGCAGAAGTTGATCGTGTCTAAACTTACCCCAGTGGGGAGCAATCAGGGTGGTGGGGTGCGCCTCGCCCGAGAAACGCTCAATAACTAGCTCTGGGTTTAATCGCTCAATAATATCAACCATAAGCTCCAAGTAACCATCCATGGTAAAAAGGCTGAATGCATCTTTGCGATTAGCGTAATCCAAAGCCATCTGGGTGTTTTTAATAATTTGAAGTTGGTGAAATTTTATGCTTGTTAGCGGTAAGCTATTTATTGCATCAATTTGTTTTAGAATATCGTTTTTGCTTTCGCCCGGCAGGCCAATAATGAGGTGTGCCCCTACATTTAATCCACGCTTAGCGGCTTCGGTAATGGCCCACTCCGATTTTTCGAAGGTATGCCCCCTGTTTATCCTCATAAGGGTATTGTTATTGCACGATTCCACCCCAAATTCAATAGAAATATAATACTTCTTAGCCAAATCACTTAAATAGTCCAGCTTCTCAATATCAACACAGTCGGGGCGAGTACCAATAACTAGTCCCATAATATTAGGAAAGGAAAGCGCCTCATTGTAAAGCTCTTCGAGCTTATTTAAGGGAGCGTAGGTGTTTGAGTAAGCTTGGAAGTAAGCCAAATAGTTTTTAGCTCTCCTGTATCTGAACTGATGAAACTCTACACCTTCGGATAGCTGAACTGTAATCGATTTATGGGGACTACAGTAACTTGGGTTAAACGAGTCGTTATTACAGTATGTGCATCCACCAACACCCAGAGTTCCGTCTCGGTTGGGGCATGTAAAGCCAGCATCAACCGTAAGCTTTTGAATTCGTGCACCAAATTTGCGCTTAATATAGCTGGTGTAGCTGTTAAATCGTCTGTTATCTCCCCACGTATACACGTTCTGTTTTTTTGCAAAGGTAACAATTATCTTAACCCTAAATTAGGGTACAGCGAGTAAAGCTTTACTTAACCCACATTATTCACCTTTTTTGGTAAAGATGAATGCAAATGCGGGTTACCTCGACATAGAGGAGCCCAATTTTGGGCAACAAGATTGGTTGCGAACTTTAGCCGTTTTCGAAATTATCAATTATTCGCATGAATAATTGGGATTAAACGGAAAATAGAATTACCTGTATTTTATAAATAAATACGCTGTTGTCCGGTAAATCTTTTGAGACTCTTCGCTAATGCTCAGAACGACAAGTTCATAACAGGTTTTATAGGTAAGAGGGGGCTTGGTCAAGCCCCCTCTTCTTACATCTAACATGTTGTCATTCTGAACGTAACGCGGTGGAGTGAAGAATCTAGTAATCAATATTAGGGATTCTCAGGACAATAGTGAAATAAATAATTACTTGGCGTAATTTTTGCAAGCTAAAATATTATCTTTAGCATATAATTTGCCAAAAGTTTAGCTTAAGGTAAAGCTGGTTTTAGCAAGAGATATTAATAATATATCTCACATCTAATTTGCTTAATTTTGTAGGGTGTCTTCTTGTTGAACCTTTAAAAAATACTTATATTTGTTTATGGCATCAACTACTTATTATAAGAAATTACTTAGCATAGCAGGCAAAAAAATTTTACCCGCCTTTTTCCTGATGCTTACCCTTATTTTAATAAACGGATGCTCGCGAATTGCTCAAAAAGATTTTAGCGAAGGGTATATTAATTATGCCATTGAATTTGAAGACTCGGTAGCGGTTTCAATATTTGATGCAAATATGCGCCCCGATCGTATGGTTATTAAGTTTAAGGATAACAACACTATAAATAAGGTTGAGGGGTTATCGGGTGCTTTTTCGTTTGCATTTATTCAGAATAAAAAGGATAACAAGGCCTATACACTTATTAAGCTGCTCAATAAAAAGTTATTCTATCAGGAGGCTATTAAATCGAATAGCTACCCGTTTGCTTACCGTAAAATGCCCGAGTTTATTATAACCAAAACTACCGATTATATCGAATATCTTGGCTATAATTGTTGTGTGGCTAAGGCAATCTTTACCGATTCTACTAAAGCTCCATTTGATATATACTACACAAACGAGATTAGCATACCAAACCCCAATAGTAATACCCCTTTCCATCAAATTGAAGGTGTGATGCTTAAATTTTCCACAGTTCTGTTCGACCAGCGAATGGATGTTTGGGCAACTACCATCAAATCATCGAAAATTTCAAGCGATGAGTTTATTATTACTCCCGATTATGAGGAGATAGGGGATGATGTGCTTAATGAACTTATCGAGTTGATAAAGTGATTATATTACAAATCACTTTTCGTAGAATCGGAATATTTCCCTTACTTTGTAAGGGTTTTTTACTTCATATTCTTTAGTTTTATATAAGATTTTATGGCGAAAATGAGAGGCAACAAAAAAACACAAGTAAAAGGGGATAAAGGGAAAAAGAGGATGCTACAGGATGAGCGCGTTAGGTTTACCTTAGGCTTTTTTGTTCTACTTTTTGCCCTATACCTAACCTTAGCTTTTGTATCTTTTCTGTTTAGCTGGAAGGTTGACCAGAGTTTCGAATGGCAATCGGTGTTCTCAAATGCAACCATTAGAGCCGATAACTGGGCGGGTAAGGTTGGTGCTACTTTTGCTTCGCAGTTTATGAACCGTTGGTTCGGAGTAGCTTCCTTTATAGTACCTTTTTTAATTGGTATTGGTGGGTTACGACTCTTAAAGTTGAGGGTGTTGCCATTGCGTAAAACCATTCTCAGAGGGTTGGTTGGTATGCTTATTCTTTCGCTAATTCTTGGTTATCTTTTCGATGAGACCGGTGGTTACTTAGGTAGCGGGTTAGGGGGGCAGCATGGGCTGTTTATCTCGAGATGGCTAAACGCTTTTATAGGGAAAACGGGTACCGCATTCCTACTAATTATTTTGAGTTTTTCGTACCTTTTTTTCATTAGCGACAAGTTTGTGGTAAAAGTTAAAAGCCTAGTGCGTGGGGTTATCGAATCTGTAAAGAGAAGTCGCACCCTGCACCATTCAAAAGATACCGAGCGTGTTGTATCTGCCGAAGAAAAAGAACCGCAAACCGAACCTATGGATGATTCGCCAGGACAGGTTGTATTAAACGAGCTGCCCATTGAAGCGGATACTCCTATGGCATCGGTTTTTCAGGAAGACGAAAAAATAGAAAGCACTCCCTTTGACACTTCCATAACAGAATCTAAACCCGCAGCAACTGAAAAAAATAAACCTGCAGAAGACGACGAGGTGGAGATTGAGGTACAGCGAATTACCGAGGAGACAGCGGCTGAGCAAAAGCAGGATGAGACCGATTTTTACGACCCAACGCTCGATCTCTCATCATATCAGCGCCCGCTGCTCGAACTACTTGAAGAGCATACAAATAAAGAGGCACCCGTATCGGATGAGGAGCTGCTCGAGAATAAGAATAAAATTGTTGAAACACTTGGTAACTACAACATTAAAATTGCCCGAATTTTGGCAACGGTTGGCCCCACGGTAACACTCTACGAAATAGTGCCTGCGCCAGGGGTTCGTATTAGTAAAATTAAAAACCTAGAGGATGATATTGCCCTAAGCCTTGCCGCTTTGGGTATTCGAATTATTGCTCCAATACCGGGTAGGGGTACCATTGGTATTGAGGTGCCCAACCAACGACCCGAAGTGGTCTCGATGTACTCAATACTTCGTTCAACTAAATTTCAGGATAGCAAGTTCGATTTGCCCGTTGCCCTTGGGAAAACCATATCGAATGAGACATTTGTTTTTGATCTTACCAGAATGCCCCACCTGCTAATTGCCGGAGCAACAGGGCAAGGTAAATCGGTAGGTTTAAATGCAATTATTACATCGTTACTATACAAGAAGCATCCGGCACAGCTAAAATTTGTGCTTGTCGACCCCAAAAAGGTTGAGCTAACCCTGTATAATAAGATTGAAAGGCACTTCTTGGCGAAACTACCCGATACCGAGGAACCCATAATAACCGATACGCAGAAGGTAATAAATACCCTTAACTCGCTTTGTATCGAGATGGATGCGCGCTACGATTTGCTTAAAGCGGCCCATGTGCGAAACATTAAGGAGTACAACGAAAAATTTGTTGCCCGTAGGCTAAATCCCAATAAGGGGCATAAATTCTTACCCTATATCGTGGTTATTGTTGATGAGTTTGCCGACCTAATTATGACCGCTGGGCGTGAAATTGAGAACCCCATTCAGCGTTTAGCGCAGCTTGCAAGGGCTGTTGGGATACACCTGATAATTGCAACCCAACGACCCACAACAAACATCATAACGGGGGTAATTAAGGCCAACTTCCCTGCTCGAATAGCGTTTCGGGTAACCTCAATGATAGATTCGCGTACTATTCTCGATTCACCTGGAGCAAACCAGCTTATTGGTAAGGGCGATATGCTAATTTCAACCGGTAACGATATGGTGAGGCTTCAGTGTGCGTTTGTCGATACCCCTGAGGTTGAACGGATAACCGACTTTATTGGGAATCAGAAAGGTTACCCCTCGGCATTTAACTTGCCCGAGTATGTTGGCGATACGGCCGAGGATAGCTCGGAGGTTGATCTTAAAAAACGCGATGAACTATTCGAAGAAGCGGCAAGCCTCATTGTTTCTACTCAGCAAGGCTCAACATCACATATTCAGCGAAAGCTGTCAATAGGATACAATAGGGCAGGCCGAATTATTGACCAGCTCGAGGCTGCAGGCATTGTTGGGCCCTTTGAGGGAAGCAAGGCGAGACAGGTGCTTATTCAGGATGAGCTGTCGTTAGAGCATATTCTTAAAGGCCTAGATTCCTAGGTGTTACGGTATGTTTTGGCATCTGTAGCTTTGTTTGGCTTAATATTTGCAATGGCAAGCGCGTAGTGCTTTTTGGCATTTACAAGGATTAAATATTTGTAAAACAATAATTATTACTCAGATGAAACAAATTTCAGTTACCATAGCCTTACTACTCTCTGTATCAGTTTTTACCGTTGCGCAAATTGCACCACTTGGCAAAGATTTGGCACGTCAATTTTCCGAAAAAACGCAATCGTATAGTTCTGTTGAGGCCAAATTCTTGTTTACACTCGAAAATTTACAGGAAGGAATTACCGATACCCATGAGGGTACATTGCGTTTTATGGGAAAAAAGTATTCCCTCGACTTAATGGGCATGAACCTCTATTTTGATGGTAGCACAAAGTGGCAGTTTATACCCGAGGTAAATGAGGTTACCATATCCCAACCCACAACCCTTGAAGGTGGTTTTTTCGACGATCCCACAAAGTTGTTTAGCGATTATGGCCAGGAGTTTAACTCGAAATATATTGGAGAAAAGCACGAAAAGGAGGGCATTTTATACGAACTTGAACTTTACCCCAAAGATTTGTCGGAGCCCTACTCGTTAATCCGGGTTCTACTAAAAAAGGAATCGCTCGACCCCGTGCTAATTAAATATCAAGGTAAGGATGGGCTAAACTATATCATTTCCGTTTCCAAATTCAGTACAAATAAAGATTTTAAGGATTCCGACTTCGTATTTAACCCCCAAAACCACAACGGAATAGAGATTATTGATTTACGGTAATTGCTGAGTAGTAGCAGGTTTTGTAAATCTGTAACCAGCCTGCCACAGCTTACAGCACATCCCTTTTAACCCGCATTCACTGCTCACTGCTTATAACTCACAGTTTACTATTTTAACCATGCACTATCCATCAAATTTGTAAAAGATGAATGCAAATGCGGCGAACCCCAACATAGTCGAGCCCAATTTTGGGCAGCACAATTGGTTGTGACACTTAGTCGCTGTAAGAGAAAGTAACTATTTGAACGAATAATTGGGGGTAACCTCAACTTTATATCTATTGGTAAGCGCCAGTTTACCTTCTTTGCGTAAAACTTACCAACGCCAGCACTTTACCATCTTCTTCTCTGATAATGCTACCTAATAGGCATTTATCGTCGGTACGTTCGAGTTTATGAATGCAGATATCATTATAAAACCCCTCCGATAGGTAGTTAACATCTATACAGCATACGGTTTTTTCTTTGTATTCCGAGTAGGGCATAAGGTTTAGCGCCCATTCGGTGTACTTAACGTTATTTATGTGATTATTTATATCCAAATCGCAAATACCTACCTTGTGCCGTATCTCCGCAACCGTTTCGCCTTGGGACGGCCTAATTCGTGGGGCGTTGGTTTCTGTTGCCCTAATATCGGAGCAGATGGGCATGGTGTTCTTGAACGTGTCAGGGCGTTTTGGCCTTCGTGTGGTGGCATCAACAATTACCCAGCTCGATGTTGCCTTAATAAGCGTTTTGCCAGCCCCGTTTCTAAGAATAAAATCTCTGAGCGCAAAGGGACCCTCAATGCCGCTTGGCCATGATGTTAGGTTAACGCTTTGAGCCCATTTGGGTAGCTCGTCAATCTCTATATGAATACGTGATAGTATCCAGAACGAGTTATGCACCTTTAAATCCTTGTATCCAAATCCGTTTAGGGTTGCGTGTTCCCATGCAATTTCCTGGCAAAGAATAAAAATCGATGGAATGGTAAGCTTACTATCCATATCGGCATGGTACGAGCTAATTGTTATCTGCTTTGATAATGCGTAATGGCTATCAGGTAGCGTTATTTTCTTCATTTAAAGTATATTGTGTGGTTATGGGTTAATCTGTTTAAGCAGATACTCCAACCCATTAAGCTTAATTTCGTACATGGTGCCTAGCAAAACTCCCAGCTTGCCCTGAGGGAAGCCCTTGCGATTGTACCATACCAGATAGTGTTCTGGCAGGGTGTATATCTTACGCCCTTTATACTTGCCAAAGGGCATTGCCGTGGTTTTTAGCTCCCTCAGTATGTTAGGGTTTGGCCCAATGGGGTTTATATCTTCCATTATATGCGTGGTTTTTTTCGTAATTCCTTTTTAATGGCCTTGTAACGTTTCTTCTCCAGCCTTCGCTCTTTCGATGCTCGGGTTGGCTTGGTTGGCTTTCGTTTCTTGGGTGGGGTTAGGCTCTCCTTCAGAAGCGCATAGAATTTCTCCACGCACCGTCTCCTATTACCCAGCTGCGAACGCTCGGTTTGCGATACGATGATAAGTTCCCCCTCGGTGGTAATTCTATTCTTTAGCTTTTTTAGCAGCAGCTCCTTCTCATTATCGGTTAGTAGCTGCGATTCGGTAATCGAAAATCTCAGCTCAACCTTGGTATTTACCTTATTCACATTCTGGCCACCAGCACCCCCGCTGCGCGATGCCGAAAATCGAAACTCGCTCGAAAAATCTCTGCTGTGATTTTTATTGTTGGTCATGGGGTCAGGGAAATCCTATTGTTTGTTTTTTTTATTTTAGGCAATAATTCTTCAATATTAATTATCGGGGCCATTGTTAATCACTCTTGTATCGAGTCTAAATAATTGTATGCATCGTTAGCTGATGTAGTAGAATCGGCCGAATGGGTAACACTAGTATTTGTGTGAGGGTCAATGTTTTTATCAGCCGAACCTGATTTGGCAACCTCAAGGTTGAATACGTTACTCATAAAAAAAAGCGAGAAGAATGAGATTAACCCTGCTATTATGGGGGTTATAATCCATCCTGCTGCAATGCCACCAATTACATTAAACTTAATTTCGCGTGCCTGTTTTAGTAGGCCAACGCCCAAAATTGCGCCCACAATTGCCTGCGAACTCGAGACCGGAACAAGCGGTATTGGGGGCAATCCAATGGAAATTAGGAACGATTGTAATGCTTGTGATGAGAACACGAACAGCACCAGCGAGTGCGCCAGAACCACCACCAGCGCCGATTCTGAGGAGAGTTCCAGAATATTATTGCCCACGGTTTGCATTACCTTTTTAGAGTAGGTTACGGCACCAATAGCAACAGCTATACCACCAATAAGGAAAAGTTGCTGTGTTCCAGATAGTGCGAATAGCCCTAAATCGATACTTTTTTCTGGCGCAGCGGCTGTTACAAATACGCCCATAACATTCGCAATATTATTTGCACCTAAACTAAATGAACCAAAGGCACCAGCTATTAAAAGGCCAACCCTAAGGTAGCTATCGAGACGTATTAAATGAATTTTAGATCTGTTTATTATGAACTTAACTAGCAAGTACAATAGTATGGCAAATACAGCCCCTAGTATTGGGCTAATAACCCATGTTGATGCAATTTTAGTTAAAGAGTTATAATCGGTTGGGTTTCCGCTAAATATGTTCCATCCGATTATGGCCCCAACAACCGCTTGCGATGTTGAAACAGGCACCTTATTTTTAGTCATTATAAAAACAGAAAGTGCTGCAGCTAAAGCCACCGTAAAGGCTCCTGCAATTGCATCAACAGCACCCAGTTTATCTAATGTACTAGATGCTCCACCACCCTGAAAAACAGCACCTAAAATAACAAATACAGAAAAAACAGCAATCGCTTTTTTAAAGCTTATCATTTTTGATCCTACGGCAGAACCAAAAACATTTGCAGCAGCATTTGTACCTAATGACCATCCTAAAAACAGACCGCTTGACAGAAAAAACAGAGTCATATTACGTATATAAGTATTAAACTATCCTTTTAATAGCGAGTATTAAGAGTATGTTGGCAACATCTTCTGCTGCATCCGAAACATTCTCAATGTGCAGGGTAAAATATCTTAGATGAGTTTTTTCGCTTAGCTGCAATTCGGTATACTCATGGAAAACCTTCCGTTTAATGTTATTGGCAAGCTTATCGGCTTCCTTTTCAAAAAAGTAAACTCGATGAATCCTATCCTTTGCCGCTAGGGGGTCTCTAAAAAAGGCCTTTGCAGCAGGAATAAGCGCATCGATGGCAGAGACCGAAATTTCTGTTAGCTTTAAAATATCATCATGCAACTTTTTGGGAATATGGGGTATTTCCACATCAAACTGGTAAAGGTTTTGTTTCATTATATCCAGCGTATCGTCACACTTTTCCATTAACCTTAGTATATCGCCCCTATACTGGGGGATTAAGGAGTGTGTGTATAGCTCGTTTTCTACTTTTCTCCTAATGCTATCGGCTTTACCCTCAAGCTCATCAATGGCCACCAGGTTTTCGGTAAACCTACTCTTATTCCCTTGTAGGTAATTGCTAACCCCCTCTTTAAAAACGAGAGACCCTTTATCAATCGTATTAAAAAACTCATCAATATCCAGAATAAGCTTCTTTGTAGTGCTGAAAAATGCCATACCGTGAATTATTAAAATTTAACTTCAGAAAACTTTTTATCCCTAAGTATAATAATTTTTTTTATGAGGCTGCTTAAAAAGCGTAAAATATCTTGTGTTTTTTTTACTCGTATTTGTGTTTTCTTTGTTTAGCAGCTAGTTGCAAGTGTTAGAATAAATTAAAATCTATTTCCCGATGCAGAATTTACTAAAAATAGACCCTAAAATCTCATCTGTCGATATGTTGCCAGTTATAAGCCCAATATAATGCAGAACTTGCCTGATATCCATGGCGAGTAGGTCAGTCGGAATTTGGTTATTGATGCCATTCCTTACCCGATTTAAATTTTTCATGGCATTATGCAGCGACTCGTAATGGCGGGCATTGGTAATTATTATCCCATCGGCATGGTTTACCGATTCCTGGTAATCGGTTACCAGTTCGTTTAGTAGCAGGTCGATATTATCGCCCTGCTTGGCCGATATGGTAATAATGGTGTTGCCTGCAAAGGCACTTTTTAGCGAGGATGTAAGCGTTTTAAGTTTGTCTGAGCCAACCATATCGGCCTTGTTCACCAAAATAATAAGGCGCTGGTCGCTTTGTAGCCGTTGCCTAACCGGTACAATTTCGCTGGCGCAATTCTCGGGTGTTTCGTGCGCATCAATCAGCATAAGCACCACTAGTGCCTCCGATATTTTTGAGTACGCTCGCTCAATTCCAATGGTTTCAATCGAGTTGGTTGTGTGCCTCAGGCCTGCCGTATCAATAAATCGGAAGGCGATACCCTTAATGGAAATCGTATCCTCAATGGTATCGCGGGTGGTTCCAGCAATATCCGAAACGATAGCTTTCTCCTCGTTTAAAATTTTGTTAAGTAGTGTCGATTTGCCCACGTTTGGCTTTCCGGCAATGGTAACGGGGATACCCGTTTTAATAACATTTCCCATTTTAAATGACTCTAGTAGCTGGCTGGTTTGTTCTGCAATGCCATCTACAAGGGTTAGCAGCTGGTCTCTGTCGGCAAATTCAACATCCTCCTCGCTAAAATCGAGCTCCAGCTCAATTAGCGATATAAAATGAAGAAGTTGCTCTCTGAGTTCGGCAAGTTTACTTGAGAAACCGCCCCTTAGCTGGTTCATGGCAACCTTTCGGGCCGCCTCGCTGTTGGATGCAATAAGGTCGGCAACGCCCTCGGCCTGCGATAGATCCATTTTTCCGTTCAGAAAAGCACGTAGCGTAAATTCGCCCGCTTGGGCTGGTGTTGCTCCGTTAGCAATTAAAATTTCGAGTATCTGCTGCTGAATAAGCGTTGAACCATGGCACGATATTTCAACCATATTTTCGCCTGTGTACGATTGGGGTGCCTTAAATATGCTTACCAGAACCTGATCAACAATTTTGTTGCCATCAACGATGCTACCATGGTGTATGGTGTATGGAGGTTGTTTTGATAGCACTTTACCTTGTTTTGTTGGCCTAAAAACTTGCTCACAAATACTTATGGCGTTCTTACCACTAAGCCTTAATATGGCAATAGCACCTACACCTGGAGGAGTTGCAATGGCTGCAATGGTTGTGTCTGTATTCATTATTTTGGTAAAATTCGTTTCGCTTTGTGGTGTAGCTTAGTATTTAGTTTTCTTCTCAAATTGATTCCACTTTTTAAAGGCAGCAATGGCCTCATCGTGTATAAGCTGTGTGGTTTTAATTGACCTTTTCTCAGCTGGTAGCGCCAGCTCACCGTAAATAAACGAATCATCGAAACCAATGTTTTTGGCATCTAGCTTTGTGTTTCCGTAGAATATCTTGTCAATCCTCGCCCAATAAATTGCTGCTAGGCACATGGGGCAGGGCTCGCACGAAGTGTAAATTGAGCATTCGCTCAGGTCGAATGTGTTAAGCTCTTTGGCAGCTGCTCTAATAGCCATTATCTCAGCATGTG
>Ga0265295_1004147_pt1 | contig 19841 bp, 18 predicted proteins | sample Munlansysbiofilm_FD_192503 | JGI IMG/M metagenome (GOLD analysis project Ga0265295, IMG submission 192503) | Leachate microbial communities from a municipal landfill in Southern Ontario, Canada - Methane capture system biofilm | ecosystem: Engineered > Solid waste > Landfill > Unclassified ... | reverse complement strand
GGCATTGGGCATGGCGCCAATGCCTAATTGCAAACAGGCTCCATCTTCGATCTCTTCCATAACCAGGGCCGCAATCTGCTTATCAATATCGGAAATAGGCAGTTCGGGCAGTTGAATCATGGGTTGGTTATCACCCTCAACGATATAGTCCACCTCGGAAATGTGAATAGATTCCCTATTCCCTCCCAGACAAATGGGCACCGTTTCATTTACTTCAATGATGACTGTTTTAGCGGCATCGCAAACACTGGGGGTAAAAGAATTTGAGGTTCCGAAATTGAAGAAACCATGTTTATCCATAGAGGATACCTTAATCAGAGCCACATCTGTTTCTACATAACCCCGGGCATAGAAGCTGGGACCCTCATGGTAAGTCAAGGGTATATAATTACAGAGATCTTTATCATGCAACTTGCGGCTGGCGCCACTCATATGCCAGTCATTGTAAATAAAATGCTTTCTCTCTGGATCAGCCAGAACCGCTTTCGGCGGGAAGGGGCAAGTAGTAGTCCGAATATTAACATTCTCCAGTTCATCAACCCTTCTGGCCAGGGCCGCATCCAGGTAAGCAGAGGTCATGACAAACTCACCGTAGTGTACCAGGTCACCTGATTTGACTACTTTCATGGCTTCATCAACGGGGGTTAGTTTACGTTGGTATTCTGCACTATAATCAGCCAATTAGATCCCTCCTCATCTAATAACATACCGTTAATTCTATTGCAAAGAACCAATATAACTTGGTGGCCAGATCAATCAAGTTTTGTTTCCGCCACCAGGTCTTTTCTCTCTAGCCTCTAAGCAGATCGCCTGCTATAACAAGTCTCTGCACTTCGCCGGTTCCTTCATAAATCTGGAATATCTTGGCATCCCGATAATACTTCTCAACTGGATAATCTTTGGTATAACCATAGCCGCCAAATACCTGTACAGCTTCGGTAGCACAGAATACTGCGGTGTCACCGGCAAAGGCTTTCGCCAGGGAAGCAGCCTTGCTGAACCGCGGCACGTCCATATCCTGTAAAGAAGATGCTTCCAAATAGAGCAGGCGGGAAGCCTCAATTCTCATAGCCATATCCGCCAGTTTGAATTGAATGGCCTGGAAGCTACAAATAGGTTTGCCGAACTGGGTGCGTAGTTTAGAGTATTCCAATGAAGCATCCAGACTAGCCTGGGCAACACCGGTGGCCATTGCGGCAATACTGGCCCGGGAAATATCCAAAGTCTTCATAATAATATAGAATCCCTTGCCTTCACTGCCCAGCAGGTTTTTGGCCGGAACCCGTACATCCTCAAATATTACTTCCGTAGTGTTGGAGGTTCTAATCCCCAGTTTGTCCTCGGTTTTGCCCACGGTTATACCCGGAGTATCACGATCAATTATGAAAGCACACATACCCTTGGTACCCATTTTCTTGTCCAGGGTTGCCAGGAGGGTATATACTCCAGCGGTTCCACCATTACTGATAAACTGTTTAACTCCGTTAATTACATATTCATCGCCCACCTTTACACATCTGGTGGAAAGGCCACCCGCGTCGGAACCTGCCCCGGGTTCAGTTAAACAGAAGGCTGCCAATTGGCCATCGTTTAACTTGCCATAAAAATCCTTCTTCTGCTCGTGATTGGCGGCAATCAGTACCGGGTCTGCCGCCAACAGGGTGCTGGCTACCATAACAGTACCTATCCCGGCGTCGCCCCAGCATATTTCTTCGGCGACAATGTTTTGCGCTGCATGATCCAGCCCCGGTCCGCCATATTCAGCTGGAACACCTATGGTCATAAGTCCTACTTCATGCATCTTCTTGATGCAATCTTCGGGATAAATATGCTTATTATCCCATTCACTGGCAAAAGGAGCTATTTCATTGGCGGCAAAATCATGAGCCATTTTTTTCATCATTTCTTGTTCTTCACTTAAACGAAAATCCATTATAATTCCTCCCCTTCGTTTATAGTTTAATTGACTGACAATGGGTTTCATAAGAAGGGCTTATATATCTCTGGTCCAGAGTGAAGCCATCGCTGGCCCACCACCAACACAAAGGGAGGCTCCACCTACGGTCTTGCCCTGTTTCTCCAATTCATAATACAGGGATACAATGATCCGTAAGGCGGTGCATCCTACCGGGTGACCGAGACCAATACCGGAGCCATTAACATTAACCTTGCTCAGATCCATTTCGATGCCGAAATCTTCTTTAATCATCCTGCCGACACCCAGGAACTGGGCGGCAAAGGCTTCATTGATCTCCCAGTATTCTACGTCTTCATACTTCATGCCGGCTTCCTTTAGACATTTGGGAATTGCCACTGCCGGACCTAATCCCATAACTTCGGGAGCTACCCCTTCGGCACAGATGTTTATCAGTTTCATCAAGGGTTTTAAACCTAATTCCAGCGCTTTGGCTTTGGACATTACGATTACAGCAGCTGCCGCGTCATTAATACCGGAGGCATTGGCGGCTGTTACGACCCCACCCTTTTTAAAGGCGGACGGCAGCTTGGACATGGCTTCAATGTTGGCATCAGGAATCATATGCTCATCTTTTTCATATAACTTGACGCCTTTTCTGGATTTGAGTTCCACCGGGACTATTTCCCGCTGGAAGGTTCCGTCTTCAGTAGCCCGGGTAGCACGTTGATGGCTTAGAAGTGCCAGTTGATCGCATTCTTCACGAGTAATACCGTATTTTTCCGCAATATTCTCAGCAGTCAGGCCCATGTGCCCGGGAACCAGTTTATCGAATAGTCCGTCATGAATCATGGCATCCTCCACGGAACCGGCGTTCATCCGATAACCCATTCTGGCTTTGGGAAGCATATAGGGGGCATTGGTCATACTCTCTACCCCTATAACCAGACCAATATCGGTTTTGCCCAGTTGAATACGATTAATGGCTATTTCCAGAGCCCGCATCCCGGAGGCACAGTTCTGGTTTACGTTGCAGGCATTGCTGGTAACCGGGAGCCCGAGCGCCATACCGACCTGGCGAGCAGGAAGGGATCCCTGCATATGGGGATATACTTGACCCATTACGATTTCATCAATGGTATCCGCTGCTATTCCTGCTCTCTTGATGGCTTCTTTGCCCACCCCTATGGCCAAATCTAAAGCTTGTACGTCTTTAAGGCTGCCCATAAACCTTGCTATTGGTGTTCTGCAGGCACTAACGATTACAACATCTTGTATTTCTTTCATCATATTGCTGTCCTCCTAAATATATTATTTATTCTGAAATACCGGTTTTCTCTTTTCCAGGAAAGCTCCCATACCTTCTTTCTGATCGAAGGTGGAGGAGCACATACCGAACATATCCGATTCTATACCCATGGCCGTATCCAGGTCGGCCTGCATTCCCTTACCAATTGCATATTTAGCGTATCCCACCGCCAGGGGTGCTTTTTTAGCAATCTTAGCGGCCATCTTCCTAGCTTCTTCCATTAATTGATCAGCAGGATATACATGGTTGACAAGTCCCAAGCGATAAGCTTCATCAGCCTTGATATTATCTGCTGTATAAGTAAGCTCTTTGGCCCTTCCTTCACCTATTAAACGGGGTAGACGCTGGGTGCCGCCGAAGCCGGGGATAACCCCCAGACCCACTTCGGGTTGGGCAAACAAGGCATTGTCTGCCGCCAGCCTAATATCACAAGCCATAGCCAACTCGCACCCGCCCCCCAGGGCAAACCCTTTAATAGCTGCTATAACAGGTTTCTCCATTATTTCCAGCATGCGCATGGTTTTCTCGCCATAGTCGGAGAATTCACGTGCTTCCACACCGGATAAGGGCTGCATGTAGGCGATGTCAGCACCGGCCACGAATGCCTTGTCGCCGCTGCCAGTGATAATCATCACCCTTATAGCCTCATCGGCGCTCACATCTTCTATAGCACTTCTAATCTCGGTTAATGTATCTTTATTCAGGGCATTTAAAGCTTTGGGACGGTTGATATAAAGGATCGCTAAATAATCCTCTTTTTCAAGAATAATGTTTTCGTAGGCCATGATTTTTCCCCCTCTCGTCAGATTGGCCTCTGATTCATTTATCTATCTGATATCAATATTCATAGAAACCCTTTTTGGTTTTCATCCCCAGCCAGCCAGCCCGGACATACTGTTTTAACAGTCCGGAGGGACGGTATTTGGGGTCTCCGGTTTCGTCATACAAGGTATTCATAACGGCCAGAGCAATGTCACCGCCTACCAGATCACAGAGGGTAAGCGGTCCCATAGGCCATCCAGCCCCAAATTTCATAGCTGTATCAATATCTTCAGCGGTAGCCAGGCCTTCATAAAGGATGGCACAGCCTTCATTGATGGTGGGTACCAGGATACGGTTGACGACAAACCCTGGTCCTTCTTTAACCTTTACTGGTTTCTTGCCGATTTCTATGGAAAGATCAACCACCGTTTGTACGGTTTCGGCGGAGGTTTGCAGGGCAGGAATAACTTCAACCAATTTCATTACATTGGCCGGGTTGAAGAAATGCATGCCTACGACTTTGTCTGGTCTTTTGGTTATGGCTGCTATTTCGGTAATGGAAAGAGATGATGTATTAGTGGCGATTATTACTTCAGGTGCCAGCAAAGCGTCCAGTTTCGTGTAGACATCTTTTTTGACATCCATATTTTCGAAAACACCCTCGACTATGAAATCGACGTCTTTTAGGTCCTCGAATTTATCGGTTCCAAAAATATTTCCCAGTACAGTATCCTTGGTGCCGGCAGCGGCTTTGCCTTTCTCTTCAGCCCTAGCCAGATTTTTGCCAATTGCATTTATGGCTCTATCGATAAACTCTTTTTTGATATCATAAAGTACTACTTTTTTGCCCGCAGCTGCCAGAGCCCAAGCGATACCCTGTCCCATTGTTCCTGCACCCAACATCCCAATTTTGTTAATGGCCATTAAGATAAACCTCCTCATCAAATAATAATTAACCCCCATGCCCAGCGGGCATAACCTATCGTTCCTATTTTCATGCTAATTATCTAAAAACGGGAACCACGAATAAAATCTCTCACCCTCCTTTCGATAATTTAAAAGATCTGCATAAAAAGCAGTAAAATTGGCGTCTCATATGTTCTTCTATAATTAGAGCAATAACTATGCCAAGCAGCCCAAGGAGGTAAGACAAAATACGCGAAAAAGCGACATACCGCATTTCCGCAGCATGTCGCCGAAAATTAATTCGTTATTTATTTAGCCTGTTGGTATCTCAAAATGAGATAGGTAACCAAACCGATGAATGGCTTTATAATGACTTCAATCTACATTTTAAGGAGTATATCATAATAGGACACCAGCAATAGTTCAAACAATTATAATGTGATATAAAAGTATTTTGGGGGTCGATAGCCGGTAATGCCAATAATAATTTGATATTGCCATTTATTGTTATGAACCAAAATAGGATACTTCTAACACTAAGATCTTATAATTGGTCCAAGCCATATTTTTCTAATTTCCGGTATAGTGCTGAAGTGTAAATGCCCAGCAGTTTAGCTGTCTGAACTTTGTTGCCATTAGTCTTTTCTAAAGCTTGAAAGATTATTTTTTTCTCCAGTTGTTCTATAGCGTCTGGAAGTGTGGCCGGATAAGACCCATTCTCTTCATCCTTAAAACTGACCTTCTCCACCAGAATAGGAAAATGTTTTATGGTAATGCTGTTTTCGCGATTCATATCAGCCAGATTCAGAGCTCTCTCCAATAAATTCTCTAATTCCCGGACATTGCCCGGCCATGCATAATTTTGCATCAGCTCAATGGCTTTATAGGATATTTTGTTAATCTTGGTATCTAATCTCTTGTTTATTTGGAACATGAGAGCATTTACCAGCAGGGGAATATCATCTGCCCTTTCTCTTAAAGGGGGAATATTCATCCTCACCACATTCAAACGATAATAAAGGTCTTGGCGGAATTTCTCATCAGCTACCATTTGCTCCAGGTCGCGGTTAGTAGCGGCTATAACTCGCACATTAATATAAATAGGCTTGGTTGCTCCCACTCTTTCAACCATTCTATCCTGCAACACGCATAATAGCTTAGTCTGCATACTCAGTGGCATGTCACCTATTTCATCAAGAAATATGGTTCCACCCATGGCTAATTCAAATTTACCCGGTTTTCCCCCCTTCATCGCTCCAGTAAAGGCACCCTCTTCATATCCAAACAGCTCAGATTCCAGAAGATTCTCGGGCAGGGCAGCACAGTTTATTCTGACAAAGGGATGTGAATTGCGGTTGCTGGAGTTATGAATGCCATGAGCAAACAATTCCTTGCCGGTCCCACTTTCACCGGTAATAAGCAAAGTAGATTCGGTATGGGACAATTGTTCAGCAATAGATTTAACTCTTATAAATTCTAGATTCTCACCAATAAGATCTTTAAATTGCCATTTTGCCCGGTAGCCCTGGCGCACTTCTTCTTTGTATATATTTAATTCTCTTTCGGTTTCCTGTAATTTGTTCATCAGGATTTTAGCACCGGACATATCCATAAATAGGCTTCGGCCAATAGCCCCGATGATTTCATCGTCTTTGATAATGGGCAGACGGGTTACTATGGTGTCTTTACCGTTGACAGTATAAATATCCGCTTGGTCTATGCGTCCGGTCTTGAGGATTTCCGTCAGCTTAGATGTAGGGGTGACTTCCAGGATACGCTTTCCCACCACCTGGCTCTTTTTCAGCCCCAGCGCATCCAGATAGGTCTGGTTCATGGCCGTAATTATGCCATCTTTATCTACTATGACATATATCATATAAGGGCTTTCGATCACAGCCTCTGAAATGGCCCGAAATTCCTTTTCGGTTTCCTGTAGTTGATGCATTAGAATCTTGGCCCCGGACATATCCAGGAACAAGCTTTTGGCGATGGCACCAATAACTTCCCCGTCTTTGATAACCGGCAGGCGGGTCACAATAGTGTCCCGTCCATTTATCGGCCAGATAACCGCTTCTTCGACGTGTCCGGTTTCTAGAATAACCGGCAGCCGCGAGTTTGGTACTACTTCCAGTATGTGCTTGCCCAGCACTTCATCCTTCTTTAAACCGTAGGCATCCAGATAAGTCCTGTTAACAGCTGTAATTATCCCATCCTTGTCTACAATCACGTAAATCATATACGGACTTTCAATAAGGGCTTCCGAGAGTGCTCTAAATTCTTTCTCAGTCTCCTGAAGTTTTTGCATCATAATTTTGGCGCCCGACATGTCCAAAAATAAACTTTTGCCAATCGCACCAATAATTTCGCCATTTTTCATAATGGGCAGGCGAGTTACGATAGTATCTCTATCATTTACCTTCCAGATATCAGCTTTATCGATGTGACCGGTTGACAATATTTCGGGTAAGTGGGAATTTGGAATGACGTCTAGAATGTATCTGCCGATTGCATCTTCTTTACTTAATCCGAGCGCATCGAGATAAGTCTGGTTCATCAAGGTAATACGGCCTTCACGGTTTACCGCCACATAAACCATATAGGGACTTTCTATAAGCGCTTCGGAAAAAGCGCTGAATTCTTCTTCGGTTTCTTGTAGTTTTTGCATTAAAATTCTGGCACCGGACATATCCAGGAAAAAGCTCTGCCCAATTGCTCCAATAATTTCCCCGTCTTCCATGATTGGTATACGAGTTACCACGGTGTCATTACCATTAATTGGCCAGATGTCAGCTTTATCTATTCTGCCGGTTTTAAGTACCTCAGGAAGCTTTGAATGTGGCAAGACCTCTAACACATGTTTTCCGATGGCCTGATCCTTATTTAATCCCAGTAAATCAAGAAATGTCTGATTCATTATAGTAATGTAGCCATCCTTATCCACCATGACCAAGGTCATGTAGGGACTTTCTACCAGGAGTAAATTAATATCTTGAGTATCATAGTCTGACACTGCGAACTGCCCCCTTCAGGCAGTGCACCGGGATACTTATTATCTCCAGAAACACTGCCGGTTCTGGTTGGATAGCACCAGATATAGCCTGCTTTACAGACCTATAGAATTTTCTGCCGTAAACTCCTGACTTTCATTAATTAAAACAAGCCTATTATTTCACCACTGGGTAGAATATCAATTTTTTCCGCGGCAGGGGTCTTGCCTAAACCGGGCATAGTCATAATATCACCGGCGATAGCCACGATAAATCCCGCTCCGGCTGATAACCTGACCTCCCGAACGTTGACGTTAAACCCCCGGGGTCTCCCAATGGCGGTAAGATCATCAGACAATGAATATTGGGTCTTGGCTATACATATGGGCAAGTCCCCGTATCCCATTTCTTCATAGCGAGCCAACATATTGTTGGCAGCCTTGCTGTAAGTAACTCCATCTGCACCATAAATTTGCTGGCAGATGGTCTCTATTTTGTTTTTCAGAGGTGCTTGCACTTCATACAATAATTTGAAATTAGAGGGTTGCTCAGCAGCAGTTATCACTTTCCGGGCCAGTTCTTCGCCACCCTTTCCACCTTCACTCCACACTCGAGAAATGGCTACTTCAGCACCTAGAGCAGCACACTTACGTGTAACCAATTCGATCTCTTCCTGCTTATCGCCCGGGAATTCATTTAAAGCCACCACTACCGGCACTCCATACAGGTTCAGATTTTCCAGGTGTTTTTCCAGATTAGCGGTGCCATTTTCCAGGGCTTGCATATTGATCTCATTGAGCTTGTCCTTAGGTACACCGCCATGGTTTTTCAAAGCCCGTATTGTGGCCACCAGCACCACGGCGTCCGGTTCCAGCCCTGCGTAACGGCACTTAAGGTCGAAGAATTTTTCGGCTCCCAGGTCAGCACCAAAACCGGCCTCGGTTATCATATAGTCGCCCAGTTTTAAACCTATCTGGGTGGCCATTATACTATTGCACCCATGGGCTATATTTGCAAATGGTCCCCCATGAATGAATGCCGGGGTGTTTTCCAGGGTTTGAACCAGGTTGGGCTTGATAGCATCTTTCATCAACAGGGTCATGGATCCGGCTGCCTTCAAATCATTAGCCGTCACCGGAGTTCCATCATATCTGTATGCAACCACCATACGGCCCACCCGCTCCTTAAAATCCATCAGGTCGGTGGACAGGCACAATACCGCCATTACTTCCGAGGCCACGCTGATATCAAAACCTGATTCACGTGGAATCCCATCGGCTTTGCCACCTAGACCAAGTACTATATTCCTTAGGGCCCTCTCATTCAAATCCATGGCCCTGCGCAACACCACCTGGCGGGGGTCGATACCCAAAGGATTTCCTTGATGAAGGCTATTGTCCACAATAGCTGCCAATAAATTATGAGCTGTGGTCACAGCATGAATATCACCCGTAAAATGCAGATTGATATCATCCATAGGCACAACCTGAGCGTAACCTCCGCCCGCCGCGCCTCCTTTAATTCCAAAGCTTGGTCCCAACGAGGGTTCCCGCAGGGCTATAATAGCTTTATGGCCCAGTCTGTTCAAGGCCATGCCCAAACCCACAGTATTGGTAGTCTTTCCCTCCCCGGCGGGGGTGGGGTTAATAGCGGTCACCAGGACTAATTTCCCCGATGGTTTATTCTTCAGCCTCTCCCAGGTTTGCAGCGATACTTTACCCTTATACTTACCATATAACTCGATATCATCCTCTGACAAACCTATCGATTCCGCTATTTCCAAAATGGGTTTCATTTTAGCACCCTGTGCTATCTCGATATCGCTCTTCAAAGTTACATTCCTCGCTTTTCTATAAATTGTAGGGCGTATTAAGCAGTAAATAATTATCAGCTTATTTGAGCCATCTTCCCCCAGCTCTATAATCTAATATTATACTATCCAATTTTTTGAGTGTCTAGCACTGCAGCTTATTTGGCGGCCTGTTTAAACCTTTTCAACCTCTTATCCGGCATCATCAGCCTAATAGTATGTCGTTACTTAAACAATAAATTACATATATACACCGATGCCAGCAGGCCGGTAATGTCTGCACTCAGTCCAGTTATAACTGCATATTTGAACCTCTTGATCCCTACCGAACCAAAATAAACAGTGAGGACAAAAAATGTGGTATCGGTGGTCCCCTGCATAACAGAAGCCAGGCGCCCGATCATCGAATCAGGTCCATAGACGCGCATTAGTTCAGTCGCCAGACCCAAAGCACCACTTCCCGACAGAGGCCTCATAACAGCCAGGGGCAGAACTTCTGGCGGAGCACCTATTGCAGCCATAAATGGTCTCAGCGCTCCGACTAGATAATCCATTGCTCCCGAGGCTCGGAAAACTGAAATAGCCACCATCATGCCCACCAGGAATGGTATTATTTTTATAGCTGTATAAAACCCTTCTTCGGCACCTTCCACGAAAGATTCATACACCGCAACTCCTTTGCAAAAACCATAGAGAGGAATAAGTAGTAAGAGGAGAGGTATGGCCCATCGGGAGACCGTGGTAAGAACGGTTAGCAGCATCAGTTTTTTCCTCCCCAACGGCTGTGCTTGCGGAACCAATAATCGAGGGAAACTGCAATTATCATAGCGCAGCTAGTGGCGAAAATGCAGGCTCCCACAATTTCAGTGGGATTAGCCGATAAAAAGGCCAGCCTTATACCTATAATCGTGGCGGGTATCAGAGTAATGCAGGATGTATTTAAAGCCATGAAAGTGCACATGGCTGCCGATGCCTCCGGTTTATCATGATTCAGGCGCTGTAATTCCTGCATAGCCTTCATGCCAAAGGGAGTGGCAGCATTGCCCAGACCCAGCATATTAGCACTTAGATTTAAAATTATGGCGCCCATGGCGGGGTCGTTCGAGGGCACACTGGGGAAAAGCCTGCGCAGCAAAGGTTTTAAGATGCTGGCCAGACCCTGTATCATACCTGCCTTTTCCGCGATTTTCATTATACCCAGCCATAAGGCCATTATGCCTATTAAATCAAAACAGACTTGTACTGCTCCCTTGGCTGCTTCCAGCGCAGCCTCAGTCACCACTTCCACATTACCGTTTATAGCTGCCACAACTATTCCTGAGGCTAACAGCAGTAACCAGATTATATTCAACATACTATACCCCTCCGCAAGGCCGGACTCTTCTAGAAGGGTATGAAAAAGAGCAGAAAAATAGAACAGTCCGGCATTGACCGGACTGTCAACCTGGTTGACTTTTTAATTATTGCTCATAAGGTTCATCCTTATTCTTTTCTCTTTTTTCCAATATACTCTCTATCTTATCGAATATCTGGGGAGCAACATCTACGACCCGCTCTGCCAGAGGGTTGCCGGCCACTGAGATTAACCTGACATCGTTCATCCTCACTACCAGAAAACCAATCGGTTTGACTGATACCCCGGCTCCGCTGCCACCTGCAAAGGGGAGTTCCTGAACCTGCCCCGCCAGGTTATCAGTCTCATATTCCCCGCCCCCGGCCGCAAATCCACAGGCAACCTGGGAAATGGGGATAATAACCGTGCCATCATTGGTCTCTACGGCATCACCTACCACGGTATTTACATCTACCATTTCTTTTATACTCTGCATGGCGGTTTTCATTAACCCCTCAATGGGATGATTGGGTTGTTCTTGCTGTAAATCCATTTATACACCACCTGACTTTTATTGCGCTTGCATATGCCTCTATAAATATAATGTGCACCGTTCTCATTTTTAATATGCATCTAAAGTTGCTCAAAAAGTGGGGGGTCGAAAAATCTGGTCTTACATCCAGCATTATTTTCCCTAACTTGCATTGACTGCTCAGCACCCCTATTATTGATCCTTTAAAAGCCCAGCACAGGCCGGTGCACAGAGCTGTATGGAGTGCATCCCGGCTTCCCACCGTACTGATCCATTCCAACTCATCAACAATTATATACCGTAAAACAATAGCCAAAATGTCCCGGTTCTCCACAGTGAGCCTGCCGATATTTCGTAAAGGAAAACCTTTTAAGCTCTGCATAAAAGCCTCAATCTTATCAGCTGATACAGTTGGGGTTTGGCGTTCAGTGGGGCGTCTCTCAATCGCAGCGATGAGAATTGATTCCAGCAGGCGCAGGTTCGGATCAGTATAATTATAGCAGCGATTCATTTTATAAAATAAAGAATGAATTTTCACCTGCAGTCCCTGGCAAGACTCATCCTCACGAACCACAACGGTGATTTCCGCCTTTATATATAATAACAGGAATGAAATGAGCAGCAATAATACTATTCCCCATAACCATAAGGCCATGTAAATTCACCCGTTTTTCCATATCATTCCCAGTCCCAGCAGGATTATGCACTAATTTCAGTGAGTTTTGGCATCCTCTATGGCTTGTTCGATACAGGTGATTACTTTATACATTTCGTCGTCTACTTCAATGTTGGCTCTTCCTAGGCGGAAGGTTGGGCAATGCAGGTTAAAATTCAATATCTTGTTTTTAATTTTCTCCAGTTCCCGTCTTTTTTCAAGATAAAATAGGGCCTTTTTCTTTTCATATCTATTAATAGCCAAAGCCATGTGTTTCTCATTGGTAAAATTAATGCTGTAACGTTTAAATTTCTCGACCTCCTGCCACAATTTGGCGGTATCCGCATCAATATCCTTTCCTAATTGAATCCAGAAGGGGGTAAAATCATTATTCTTTAAAATCCTTAATGTCATACGCATATCTGGCGGTTCATATGGGTTCTCCGAAAGGTCGATGGGTTTGCCTGCGCCGGGGAGATTATCAAAATCGCCCCTTTCACGAGCCTTACGTATCTGTTCTTCTACTAATTCCTCCGTACTGCTCATATATTTGGCTAATTTTCTGCTTTGCTGAGCTTTTATTTTGACTTGTTCGTCTATGGATCGTTCTGACAACCTTATTTTCCCTCCTCATTTTCAAGTTGGGGTAATTCCTCCAGGCTTGACAGCGCAAATAATTGCAGAAATTCATGCGTTGTCCCATATAAAATAGGCTTGCCCGGAACGGCTTTTTTACCCAGCTCCTTAATTAGACCTTTTTCCATAAGGGTGGCTATAACCCGATCGGTTTTCACACCCCGGACCTGTTCTATCTCCGCCTTACTCACGGGCTGGCGATAAGCAACAATAGCCAGCGTCTCCAAAGCCGCAGGCGACAAACGTCTGCCTGCTGGCTTAATCATCCTGCTAACTACCGGGGCATACTCTGGTTTAGAACCCATTATGTACCCTCCATCCAGAGTCAATATCTGAATACCCCGCGTGGATTGATCGAATTCTGCCATCATTTCTTGCATGATTTGCTTTAGATCAGCTTCCGCCAAATTGAGGATTTCCATCAATTCTTCCCCGCCAATCCGCTCACCACTGACAAAGAGCAGAGCTTCAATAGCGGCTTTAATCTCAGCCCGCATCAACATTATCAACCGCCACCTGTAAACATAGTTTTATATCACCGAATCGATATTCCTGGCAAGCCTCTACCTTTTGCAGACGTATCAGCTCCAACAAAGCCAGGAAATATGCCAGGGCTTCACTGCGCAAGGAATTACCGGGATAAATATCCTGAAAAATGACTGCAGCCCCATTTTCCGGTAATGCCTTTAGTATAGCCTCCATTTTTTCTCCGATGTCAATGCTCTGTGGAAGGTCATATTCTCCAACTTCAGCATTTCTGTCCATAACCGCATACCAGGCATGCAGCAAGGCATTTAAACTGCTGCTGACTTCCTTCGCCGCCCAATTAATTTCAGCCTGGCCATAGCGGAAAAACACCCGCTTCATATCATCATTATAACGGCTGGCCAAATATTCTCCCAACAGCTTGTATTGTTTATATTCCAGAATTCTATGCACCAGTTCATCGCGGGGATCTTCTGCTTCCGTTTCAACTTCTTCCGCTGCCGCCAAACCGGGCAAAAGCATTCGGGACTTCAAATTAAGCAAGTAAGAAGCCATGCTCAAAAAATCACCGATATTATCCAGATCAATTTGCCCTGTCGTATGAATATAATCTATGTACTGATCAGCGATTAACGCAACGGGTATGTCGTAAATATCTATTTCTTCTCTTTCCAGCAAATATAACAACAGATCCAATGGGCCATAGAATTTGTCAAGATTTACCAGATAGCTCATCCCGTTCCCCCATCTGCATAAGCCTGCATCTACAAACGCTTAGACATTAATTGTTCTATAGTGCTACCAATGCATTCAGTATCCCATATAGAAAATTAACCACCGGCCATAGAATCTTGCCCACCATATTAGTAACAATTAGCAGTAATAGTATCAGCGGCCCATACTGTTCCAGAGAATATACGAATTGGGCTCCTGAGTCGGGAAGCATCCCCGCCAGTATTTTAGAACCGTCCAGGGGGGGTACCGGCAGAAGGTTAAATGCGGCCAGGATTAGATTAATGTAGACCAGCGGTGGAAGCAGGGGTACCAACAAAGCCCCCCACAGGCTGCCCTGATAAGGGATAAGCAACTTTAGCAGTACCATGCTGACCAGAGCTAAAAGTATATTCATACCTGGTCCGGCCAGGGATACCAGCATCATACCTTTCTTCTGACTAACATGCGTAAAGTTGCGCGGATCTACCTGTACCGGTTTCGCCCATCCGAACTTAAATATCAGGAGCATAAGAAAACCTATCCAATCAATATGAGGCAAGGGGTTAAGCGTCAGTCTTCCCTGCTGGAAAGGAGTTCGGTCTCCCAGGCGGTCGGCCGCCAATCCGTGCGCAAACTCATGAAATGTTAAAGCGATGAGTATGGCCGGCAGCCATATCAACGTATCAATTAGCCATTGCATCTTCAAATCTCCCTTCGGCCATCCATTGCCTGACCATATTCCTCTCATCTTCCCGGCTAGCGACTATTCCATCCAATTTACAGTAGTATAATTCTTCTAATATGGTCTTGAACAACGGGCCTGCCTTGAGCCCCAATTCTTTTAAGTCATGGCCGTTGATCTCCAACTTCACCTTTTCCTTTAAATCACAGAAGCTTACAATCATTTCCCAAACACTCTCTTCTCTTATATGCAACAAAAGATATACTATATTCTCTGTGCCCAGGTGGGCCAGCATTCTATCCAATTGACTGGGGCGTAAATCCGGTTGGTTAGTAATATTATGAGCCAATTGGGGAACCTGGGCAGAATCCTCAATGCAACGCTGAGCGTATTTATCCAATGGATAGCGTTTTAACACCTCCGCCAACTGTTCCGGGCTTAGTTTGGAGAAGATGGCCAGCAGATAGACCAGCCATGTTTTGATGCCGCGGCCATAATAACGGTCCTCCCACCAGCCTATCACAATGGGTATCCTCTTAAATGGCACTTTAGTCAGCTCTTCCAATTTAACTTCTGGTAAGATATATTTCCATACTCCTGTTTCTGTCATTCTCTCCAGGGCTGACATGGGATCCTTCTCGCTCAATATCAAAATAAGTTCATGCATTATGCGTTTGTAGGAGAGTTTTCCCAACATGCGACGCTCAATAGCATCCCGGGCAAAACGCAGGGTATCAGTTTCAATAGTAAACTTGTATCTCTGTTCAAAACGTATAGCGCGCAGTATCCGGGTAGGATCCTCCACAAAGCTTAAGTTATACAGTATGCGGATATAGCGGTTCTGGATATCTTTACGGCCCCCGAAATAATCAATCAGATCGCCGAATTTATCGGGATTTAAACACAAAGCAAGTGTATTAATTGTAAAATCGCGTCGATACATATCTTCTCTTATTGATGACCGTTCCACCATCGGCAGTGCAGCTGGAAACTCGTAATATTCAGTACGGGCCGTTGCAACGTCTATTTTGGTTCCTTCGTCCAACAGCACCGCAGCAGTCGCAAATCGTTCATGGATGCGAACCTTGCCACCCAGTTTCTCTGCCAGACGCATGGCCAGTTCGCGGCCTTCCCCCTCGACAACCAGGTCTACATCAAAGTTAGGCACGTGTAAAAAGAGATCCCGGACATATCCACCCACACAATAGGCAGTGCTATCAAGATCTTGAGCTATCTGCCCCGCCAATTCCAGGATAGAAAATATATCCGCGGGCAATCTTTCGCCCATCAGGTTGCGAAAATTCTCCATTCCCCCCTCACTATATGAATAGAGTACTTCGTGATCATCAGGAAAATCTTCCCCATGCAGTATCCGCAGAATATCCGTACGAGAAATTATTCCCACCAGACGCCCCCTTTCCACAACCGGGAGCCTGCCCACATCATATTCCACCACCATTTTCTGGACCTCGCTAACGGGGGTCTCGGGGGAGATTGAAATCACCTCGGTAGTCATAAACCCTTTGACCGGCGCATGACCCAATTCGTGTACAATAGCTTTGTCCGCATCGCGCCGGGAGATCATGCCCACAATCTTTTCGCCGTCAACAACCGGCATACCCGTATGACCATACCTTAACATGATGCGTCCAGCTTCCTCCATAGTACGGTAGAGGTTAATGGTCTTAACCGGGGTGGACATAATGTCACGGGCAATAGATGCAGGGCGGATCTTCGCAGAAATATTTTCTAATATCAAGTCGGCAGCTTCCCGGCCGCTTTTTCCTTTAATTATTGCCGATGCTGCCCTATCATGACCTCTGCCCCCCAGAGGGTGAAGCACCTCATTTACTCTCAGGTTATTGGTTCCGCTTCTTCCAATTACATACACCTTACCCTGCATACAGGCGACGACAAATACTGCATCACATTCTTCCAACTTAAATAGGCGGTAGGCAACCAGGTCCAGACCCGGAATAAATTCACTACCCTTATAAATAGCTATAACAATATCAAAATTGTCTATCTTATGATGTTGAGCATTGTCCAGGAGAATTTGTAATATCTTGCGCTGTTCCGCGGAAATCTGCGTTTCCATAAAGTTAGCAACCACTTCCAGATTAGCTCGGCGGCCCAGAAGGAAAGCCACTGCCCGAGCATCTCTTTCCGTAGTGCTGGGGAACAACAGGCTGCCGGTATCCTCGTAAATACCTAAGGCAAGGATAGTCGCTTCAAATGGATTTATATCAATATGGCGGTCAATTATTCCTTCCACCATTATGGTGGTTGTCGCACCAATCATTTCAACTACATAGAGACTTCCCTCTAAATCGTCTTCAGACCAGGGGTGATGATCATAAATATGGAAATCGAGCCCTGTTTTTTCATTCAAACTAGTCAATTGCCCTAAACGTTTGGGGTTAGCAGTGTCTACCACGATTACTCTGGTCAGCTGTTCGAAATCTATCTCCTTAGGAGTTTTAATCAAAAGCGAGTCCTGATATAGGGCCATGAACTGTTTAATCTTCTTGGAAACTGTTCCCGAGAATACCATGATGGCCCCTGGATACAACTTACTTGCCCCCACCATGCTGGCCAATCCATCAAAATCTAAAGCATTATGTGAAGTAATTATTTCCACGCTATATCTCCTCACTATATGATGTCTGCATTATACCATAATAACCACGGACTTCTATGTGATATGCGAGGCACTGTAGGAAGGCATTACAGGCAGCAAGGGCTGCAGAAGAATAACCCCCCGGGAAGGTGCCCAATATGGGTAGCGGGGAAACAATGCACGCTCTTCTGATTATCTTAACTTGCGCAGTTAATAAAATAACATTGCTTATCGCCAGGCAATAATGACGCTTGTCTATTCAGACTAAAACAACCTCTCACTATCCAGCAATATCGTGCAGGGACCATCATTCTCTATTTCAACCTGCATATCTGCCCCAAACACACCGGTTTCAACCTTAATTCCCTTTTCCCTTAAGTATTTAATGCAATAATCAATTAAAGGTTCGGCTTGATCCGGTAATTCTGCTTCAGTAAAGCTGGGTCTCCGGCCCTTGCGTACATCACCATACAGAGTAAACTGGCTGACTATGAGCAGTTCACCATTTATATCCCGGAGTGATTTGTTCATCTTTCCATTTTCATCCTCAAAAATGCGCAAATTCATAATCTTATCCATCAAATATTGGCCATCGGTGGGACTATCACCCCGTTTGACTCCCAGCAACACCGTCAATCCTTTATTGATTTGGGCTTTTTTAATAGAGTTAACCAGCACCCGACTACTACTCGTCCTTTGAATGACTGCCCGCATTTTCTACCTCGCTTCTCCCTATGCTCCACCAGATGGGGAAGTATTATTGGGGATATTATCCCGGGGAATAGACTGTTTTTCCTTTAAAGTCTGGATTTCCTCTTCGTGTTTTTGATTAGCCTTAATTAACTTACGCAGTTTTTGTCCGGTTTTGAAAGCACGATAACTATCCAATAAGAATGTAATCAATGCACCCCCGCAGGCCGATATAATTACTACTACCGCCAGTGATATTTCTGATGATTTCCAGTTAATGAACTGCACAGACACCTGCGTGTCATTCTGGACAATAAAAACCAACATTGCCGCAATAAAGGCCAGAGCACCTAATAGATATGCATTCATCTTATCATTCTCCCCTCTCTAATAATTTAAAAACTGCTATTCTGCTATTGTAATATTTCTATCCCTATTAAGACAAGGGGACAGGTTTACTGTCCCGCATGAAGTTCACGGCGTAGAACATTTATCGAGAAAGGCTTTAATTTCTTCTGGTAAGCCTACGTTCATTTATGTTATACTTAATTACGTGTAATTTACAATCAAGACTATTAGTTAAATCAGGTACATGTGAATCAATATTCATGGGAAGGAACAGTCAGGCCGCCGGGCCAGGCTCGATCAGAGCAGCGGATCAACCGCGGGACTTTAATGTTTTATTAAAGCCCCGCTTTTTTCATAGGGAGGTTAGAGTATGGGGTTGATTACCTGGATCAGGAGAATTTTACAAGACGAGAAGGCCAAGGTAGCTGCATTGTCTGTTTTTTCCAATACAACTCTGGTAATTTTTAAGCTGATCGCCGGAATTATTACCGGTTCTGTCAGTATCCTTTCCGAGGCTATCCATTCAGGTCTGGATTTGCTGGCAGCGATAATCGCTTTCATTTCGGTACGTATCTCCGCTCGTCCTCCCGATGACGAACACCGTTACGGTCACGGCAAGTTCGAGAACATCTCGGGCACAATTGAGGCCTTGCTAATATTTGTGGCCGCCATCTGGATAATGGCAGAGGCTTACCAGAAGCTTATCGGCGGGGGCGAAGTGCATACATTGGGGGTAGGTGTCCTGGTAATGGCCATCGCTTCTCTGGCCAATTGGATTATTTCCAATATGCTCATGAAGGTCGCTATTAAAACTGAATCCGTAGCCCTGGAAGCGGATGCCATGCATTTGCGCACTGATGTATATACCTCAGTTGGTGTTTTAATAGGCCTGGGGGTTATAGCCATAACAGACATACAGATTTTAGATCCTATTATTGCTATTGGAGTGGCTTTGCTTATCACCAAGGCTGCCTGGGATATAACCGTTAAATCATTCTCTCCGTTGCTTGATTCGGCTCTCCCCATCGATGAGGAAGAACAAATCATGGAAGCCTTATCTCTCATCAAACCGAATGGCTTGTTAGGTTTTCATGACCTCCGCACACGCCGTGCCGGCTCAGAGCGTTATGTCGACATGCATGTGGTCGTTCCCCGGCATTTAACCATAACTGAGGTTCACGAGCTATGTGATCTGGTGGAGATTAAGATAACTGAACGCTTACCTATGGTAAGTGTGCTGGTGCACGCCGAACCCTGTGAAGACACCGACTGCATTACATGTGCGGGTTGTGAGAAAGATCGGCCCCAGCTGCCCCAAAACTAGCTCGCTCTCCCTGCGCTTGATCAGAATACCGACCTTTGTTGGCCACCATAACCATAACTTATTGGCTAGGGATTATGCCAAGAAGGGGCTTTTAAAAGCCCCTTCCTAAATTTGATTATCCTTATATATTTA
>Ga0265295_1004146_pt1 | contig 19841 bp, 21 predicted proteins | sample Munlansysbiofilm_FD_192503 | JGI IMG/M metagenome (GOLD analysis project Ga0265295, IMG submission 192503) | Leachate microbial communities from a municipal landfill in Southern Ontario, Canada - Methane capture system biofilm | ecosystem: Engineered > Solid waste > Landfill > Unclassified ... | reverse complement strand
TGAATGGTGGGCCAACCAGGGGTCGAACCTGGGACCATCCGGTTATGAGCCGGGGGCTCTACCAACTGAGCTATTGGCCCTCTCGTGAGGAGCAACGGTTGTTAAGTCCTACTTCGCTTCTTTGTCAAGAAGTGTGCGGCGTCTCTCCTTGACGTGGCTGATGGCCGCGCGTCCGGCTAAGGCTCCTTCGCCCACGGCCACGCTGATCTGTAGGAATCGGCCCACGCAGTCTCCGGCCGCGAAGACGCCAGGCACGTTGGTGCGCTGATCCCGGTCCGTTTCGATGAACTGGCCGTTGCGCATGAGGCCCAGGCTGTAGGCGAAGTCGCTGGAGGAGGCCTGTCCCATGGCCACGAAGAGGCCCTGGGCGTCGATCTGCTCGCCGGATTCAAGGTGAACCTTTTCAAGCCCGTTATCCCCGGCCAGCCTGGCGATCTTGCCTGTCAGGACGGGGATTTTGCTTTCTTCCAAGCGGTAGAGGAATTCCTCGCTGATGGACAGCTCCTTGCCCTGTGAGCAGACCTTCACATTCGGGGTGTATTGCAGGAGTTCCAGGGCCTGGTTCGCGGCGAAATTTCCCTCTCCGACAACCATGACCGGCTTGCCGCGCATGAAGAAGCCGTCGCAGCTCACGCAGTAGGACACGCCCTTGCCTTCATAGTCGGCCAGGTTGGAGATGCCGGGCCTGATGCGGGACACGCCGGTGGCCAGGATGATGGACGCAGCCTCGATTTTCTTGTCCTCGGTCTTGGCCACGAAAGCTCCCGCGTCGTCCTGATGGATGCCGAGCACGCGGTCGCAACGGATATCGGCCCCGAATTTTGCTGCCTGAGCCTTGCCCCGTTCGATCAATTCCTTCCCGGTTATGGTTTCGGTGAACCCGAAGTAGTTGTCTATTTCATAATCGCCGGCCACCTTGGGGGCGCAACCCAGAATCAGGGTGTTCATGCCTGCCCGTGCCGTGTAGATGGCGGACGAGAGACCGGCGGGACCTTGGCCTATGATGAGGATGTCGACGCTTTCCATGATGATTCTCCTTTGCTTGTGGCAGGTCAGATAAGGACGGATGGAGCGTGAGGCAATGCGTTTTTCAAATTTTGCAGTGGCACTCGGCCAGGCAGTGGTGCATGGCCTGACCAAGTGCGACCATGTTCACCGGCTTGAGAAGTACACGGCATACGGCATGGTGCGAACAGGCGATGCTCCCCAGCGGCGAAGCTGTGACCAGCATGATGCGGATGGCCGGGTTGAGTTGCCGCACGGTCGCACAGAGGTCGTCGAGGCTGTTTGGGGGGCCGTCGTCGGTCAGGATGAGGTCAAAACCCAGCGGCTCCTCCTGCACGATGCCGCACCCCTGCGCCAGACTTTCGGCCTGCCGGACCTGATAGCCGAGTCTGGTCAGGCAGGAGCTGATGGAGGCGCGTACCTCGGGGTGTGATTCGATGACCAGGATGCGCTCCGCATTGCCCCGGATGTCCGGGATGGTCAGGCATTCGGCGCAGTCCGGGATCCGGTCCCGGTGGGCGGGCAGACAGATCCGCGCGGTGGTGCCGCCTGACTGGTTCCGCGAGAAGAGCAGTTTGCCGCGCAGCGTCTTCACGATTTTCTGGGTGACAAAGAGTCCAAGCCCGGTCCCTTCGTCCCTGGGTTTGGTGGTGAAGAAAGGCTCGCACAGTTTGGACAGATCCTCATCCGGTACGCCGGGTCCGTTGTCGCTCACGCTGATGACCACGAGCATGCTCTCGGGATCGGTGATCATGATGTCCGTTTGCTGCTCGTCGTAGGCGACGGCCGAGATTTCGATGCACGGCTTTTCGGTGCTTGCGAGGGCGTGGATGGCGTTGTTGGTCAGATTCATGAGAATCTGCTGCATATGGACAGGATCGCCGAAAAGCGTGCCCAGATGATGGTCCACCCGGGTCTTGACCTCGATGCGCGAATTCGTGGTGCCCCGGATGATGTCCAGGGTTTCGAGCATGGTGTCGCGCACGGAAAAGTGGGTGAATTCCTCGTGCATCTTGCCGGTGAAATGCAGCACGCTGCGGATGAGCGAGGTGCCGCGCTGGCAGACGCGCAGGATGCGCTCCAGGTCTTCCGGGTCCGGAGTTTCGCATGCCCCTACGGAGCCGCGGATGAGTTCCGTGGAGAAAACGATGGAGGAGAGGATGTTGTTGAAGTCGTGGGCCATGCCCCCGGCCAGGGTGCCGATGATGCCCAGCTTCTGCTGTTTCAGGAACTGCTGCTCAAGCTCGCGGTTGGCCTTTTGCAACTCCAAAGTGCGCTGCTGGACCTGGCGTTCGAGGTTGAGCCTGTAATCTTCGTTTTCGCGGATCAGGGCTGCCCGTTCCAGGGCCTTGTCCACGGCATGCAGGAGGACCGTGGGCGAGACGATGGGCTTGACCAGGTAGTCCCAGGCTCCAAGGCGCAGTGCCTCCACCGCTTCGTCCAGGCCGCCCTCGCCGGAAACAACCAGCACCGGGGTGCGGGGAGTTGCGTCGGACAGTCTGGCCAAAAGCTCCAGGCCGCTCATGACCGGCATCTTCAGATCGACGATGAGCAGGTCGGGTCCGTGGGCCTGAAACATGTCCAGACCTTCCTGGCCGTTGCCGGCCTCCAGGATCCTGAAACCCCGGGAGCGCAGGCTCGCTCCGGTGATGGCGCGGATGAACGGATCGTCGTCCACCACCAGAACGGTTTTGGCGCGTTTGGACTGGGCCGCCGTCATGTCAGAACTTGTAGCCGATCATGCGCAGGAATTTCGTGCGCTTCTCCTTGTCTGCCTCGGTCTCGACGCCTTTCGATGCAAATCCGTCGACCACTCCGAGGATGCCCCGGCCCTGATCCGTCTGGGCCACGATGACCTGGACCGGGTTGGCCGTGGCGCAAAAGAGGCGCACCACTTCGGGCACGTTCTGAATGGTGTTGACCACGTTGACCGGAAACATGTCGCGCATGAACAGGATGAAGCTGTGTCCGGCGGAGAGCGCCTTGGCGTTTTCCGTGGCCAGTTCGATCAGTTCGGGGTCCGTGCCCGTGGTCCGGATCAGGCAGACATCCGAGGCTTCGCAGAAGGCAAGCCCAAACTTTGCCCCGGGCACGGTGTTGACCATGGCTTCATGCACGTCTTCCACGGTCTTGATGAAGTGGGACATCCCCAGGATCAGATTGAGGGCGTGCGGATTTTTGATGGGTACGAGCGAGAGCTCCATCTTCATCTCCTGACAGGCCGCTTAAAAACTGCAATCTGCTGCGTCAGCGAAAAAAATCCAGACCGCTTATGTATGTTTAATACACTGCGCGCCCTGGATTTTTTCGCTTCCTTGCATCTTACCATTTTTGAACGGCCTGTGAATTTTGTATTATTGAGCAGTCAGCCAAAAGCGTTCGGGAAAGTTACTTCTGGACCCTGGACGAGCCGTCGTTGGCACGCAGCACGCGCACTCTTTCACCGGCATAGAATTCCATGTCGGCTTCCTGAACCACGCTCAGGATCTCGCCGGTATCGAGTTCCACTGTTATTTCAAGGGCGTTTTTTCTGGTCACGCCCTCTTCGGCCATGGCGCCTGCGGCCGCGCCGCCCAGGGCACCGACCACCGCGCCGAGCACCTGGCCACGGCCGCCACCGACCATGCTGCCGAGGACGCCGCCGGTCACGCCGCCGCCCACCGCTCCGATTCCGCTCTTTGTGCCTTCGAGCTGCACGGCACGGACGGATTGCACGGTCCCGTAATTGACCCGCATTTCCTGCATGGCCTGGTCACGGGAATACACCTGTGCCGAACGGCTGGAGGCGCAGGACGTGAGCAGGCCGGTACTTGCGATCAGTAAGAGGCAAAGAATGAGCAATGTTTTGTTATGGCGCATACGAAGCTCCTGGGTTGCAATTTGAAGGCGGGTGTTTTTTGTTCCACGCATGGGAAGAGAGTCATGGAAACAACTTATAGTGGTTTGGCGATGGTGGTCAAGGATTCGCCGCGCCGCTTGCAGCCGGTTCATGGAGTGGGCATTGCCGGTGCCGCGCTTTGCGCGGTGCGATCATGGGGCTTGAGCGCTTCAAGAAGGACCGCCTCGGGGTCGGCGATGTTTTTGGCACGCAGCACCTTCAGGAATTTTTCATAGAGAGTGTCCAGATCCACGTACTGCGCCACGGATTTGTACTCAGGCATGGTCAGCACGGAAGAATAGACCGGCAGATTGTCCGCGTCGTGGCCGTTTAGGACCACGAGAGAAAATTTGCGTCCCTCGATCTCGAAATCCAGCTTGAATTCCTTGATGTCGGTGTTGGTGATGGTGTTCAGGTTCGAGATGGACTTGGCGCGGGCAAAGATGCCGGAGATGATGCGCAGGCTGTCCTTTTTCATCTGGGCCAGGGCTTCGCGCTCGGAAAGCTCGATGAGCAGGATGGACTTGTTCAGCTCGTAGTAGATGTCCTCGAAAATGTTGTTCTTCTTGAGCTCGTCGTAGAGGGTTTCGAAGTCGGCGTGGTTGATCCTGCGGAAATGGGACATGTCCGGCCGTTCGTTTTCCACGGCTTCGAAATCGTCGCACACGTAGGGCACGATGGACGTTGTCTCGTAGAGGTAGAACTCAAGGCCGATGGCTCCTTCCTCTTCCAGGATGGCGGACACCGACAGGTCGGCCAGGAGCGTCCCGCCGTCGATTTCAAGGCCGTAATCGGCATAGGTCTGACGCAGCCGTGGGTCGGACGCGTCGATGACGTAGTTGTAGATGGGGTAGGCCAGGCCGTCCTGGTCGTGGATGGCCAGTTCCTTCCAGGAAGCGAAACGGGTCGCGACCATGTGCTGAAAGATCTTCTTTATGAATTTCTTCAGGCACATCGTGAAGAGTTTGAGTTCCTTGCCACGGCTGGTCGGTTCTTCTGATTCCCTGGTGGTAGGCAGCTCTTCGAAATCTTCTTCATCTCTCTTCATGCGGATCCTCGTTTTTCCTTGCGTTCGCCATATGCTTTGGCCAGGCCCCCGTGGGATGTTTCCCGATAGAGGCTTGGCAGGTCGTGTCCTGTTTCTTTCATGACTCGCACCACTTCGTCAAAGGGGATGCGGTGCGAGCCGTCCGATAAAAGCGCCATGTGCGCGATGCTGATCGCCTTGGAGGCGGCCATGGCGTTGCGTTCGATGCAGGGTATCTGGACCAGCCCCCCGACGGGGTCGCAGGTCAGGCCCAGGTGATGCTCAAGTCCCATCTCGGCGGCATATTCGATCTGGCGGATGGTGCCGCCCATGAGCTGGGCGGCGGCCGCAGCGGCCATGGCGCAGGCCGAACCGACCTCGCCCTGGCAGCCGACTTCGGCCCCGGAGATGGACGCGTTGTTTTTTATGATCAGCCCGATCAGTCCGGCTGTGGCCAGCGCCTGCAGGATGGATCTGGGTCTGGCCTTCATGTTTTCCTTCAGGTAGCGCAGCACCGATGGCAACACGCCGCTCGCGCCGCAGGTCGGCGCTGTGACGACGGTCCCTCCGGAGGCGTTCTCTTCGGACACCGCGAGGGCGTATGCGGCCAGAAGTCCGGTCCGGCGCATCTCGGCTCCGCCAAGCAGGGTCTTCTGGTGATACGAGCTGGCCTTGCGGGCCAGTCCAAGGCCGCCAGGCAGCACGCCCTCGGTGGTCAGGCCCCGTTCCACGCAGCTTTGCATGGCGGCCCGGATCTCTTCAAGGAAGTTCCAGATGTCCTCGCCTTCGTGACGGGCCACGAATTCCCAGTAGGTGATGCCTTCTTCGCCGCAAAGCTCCATGATTTCCGTGAGACTCTGCAACGGATAGACTTGGGGCGTTGCGAAGGTGGAGCCCCTGTCACGCAGGGCGCCGCCGCCGATGCTGAAAACCGTCCAGCTGTCGAGCACCCGGCCGTTTTCGTCCAGGGCCGTGAAGTCCATGGCGTTGGGATGTTCGGGCTGCTGCCGGTCCTGTGCCCAGAGAATTTCGACGGGAAAGGGTGCCAGGGCTTCCCGGATGGCCTTGTCGGTGAGATGCCCCTTGCCGGTGGCGGCAAGGCTCTCGTACAGGACTACCTGAAAGGAGGCCGCCCCCTTGACGCGGGCCCGAAACTGCTCGGCGGCGAGCTTGGGGCCCATGGTGTGGCTGCTGGAAGGACCTGCGCCAATTCGATATATTTCCCGGATGGATTCCATCCGCACCTCGTCATGTGGAAATTTGGTATTGACTGTCCGAAAAAGCTTGGGCCATGGAATCCGTCACGGACGCTGGTCCTTGGACTAGCTGTACCGCACACATCCGTCAACAAGGAGCCCCCATGAATAAGCCGGAACTCGAGTTTCCCCTGCACTGGGAGTACAAAATCATAGCCGTGCGCAGCGACGAAGCCTTCGCCGCCATCCTCGATGTCATTAAAAGTCATGGCTTCACCGAAACTCCCCGCGCCAGCAACGTCTCCCGCAACGGTTCCTACGTGACTTATACCGTACGCATGCACATCGAAAGCCGTGAAATCCTCGACAGCCTCGGCGCCGCCCTGGCGGGCTGCGAGGGCGTTAAGTATCTGCTTTGATTGTTTGTGGATGGTGAATAGTGAATGGTGAGTGGACAAGGGCGGGGCGGCGGTCGCTCTGGGTGGTCTTTGGGATCGAATAGTCTGGGGTTTTGTGAAGTGAATGGTGAGTGGTGAATGGTGAGTGGACAAGGGCGGGGCGGAGGTCGCGCTGGGTGGTCTTTGGGACCGAATAGTCTGGCGTATTGTGGAATTGTCTTTTATTTCAATTTGTTGTCCTGGAAATCCCCCTCTTTTTTCTCCAATCACCACTCACAATTCACCATTCACTAATTTTCCCCTTGACGGGCAACCTGGAAAACCGTAGAAGCCTTTTCGTTGTCGGCGCAAAGCAAGTTTTAGAGCTAATACTTTGACATAATTTGCATATTCCGATTCAACACGCCGGGCCAATAGCTCAATTGGTAGAGCATCTGACTCTTAATCAGCAGGTTCAAGGTTCGATTCCTTGTTGGCCCACCACCTGCCTCAACAAACCCGTCAAGGACACAAAGTCTTTGACGGGTTTTCTTGTTTCAGATGATTCTGGAGACGATTCCTTCCGTCACCCCCCCAAGTCGGCGAGCTTCTTGCGGCGCTTCGTGCGGAGATGAGCCGCGAAGCCCTGCAGTCCGCCCTGGGGCTCAAGGATCGCAAATCGTTTCGCGAACGGTATCTGGGGCCTGCGCTGGCCGAAGGCCTGGTTGAAATGACCATCCCCTCCAAACCAAGGAGCCGTCTGCAGAAATACCGCCTGACCGGGAAGGGGCGACGATTTGTGGCGGATTCGGCCAATGAATAATCTCTCTAGACCATTCCTGAGCATCTTGGCAGCCAAGCATTAATTAAAGAAATTATCACTCCTGCGGCGCTCGTCCCAGCCTCGGCAGCAATACCAAGACCAGGGCGCTGGTGACAACGCCTACCAGGGCCAGGGTCAGGATCTTGTTGTCCCAGGGCAGGGCGATGAACCACATGGCCGTGGCGCCGCCCACGAAATACGTGAACATGATGAGCGAGGCCGCCGAGCCTGCGTCCTGTTTGACCTGTTCGAGCAGGAAGTTGCTGCTCGGCGGGCGCGTCATGCCAAGGCTCAGGGTCAGGCAGGCCATGGGCACGGCCATGCCCCAGGGGCCGAGGCCGGAACACAGGGCCAGGACCGCCGAGCTGATCAGGATTCCGGCATAGCCGAGCAGGATGATGCGAAATCCGGGCATGCGCCTCAGCAGCCTGCCGCAGATCCAGAATCCGAGCATGAGCGCGGCTGAATTGAAGGCGAAGAAATAGCTGTATTCCTGCTCGCTGAGACCGAAATAGGTCACGAAGATGAAGGAAGAGCCGCCGATGAAGCAGAAAAGCGGGGTCATGCCCAAGGCGATGAGGGTGCATTGCGTCATGAAGCGCAGGTTGCACATGAGCCGCAGGTAGCCGCCCATGACCTGGGCCAGGGTGCGGGTCGTGGCCGGGGCCGGTTCCTTGAGTCTCCAGACACCGCAGATGGCCACGACGCCAAGGACCATCTGGGCGAGGAAGATGGCGGACCAGTCGGCGAAGGTGAGCATTATTCCGCCCAGCACGGGCGCGAGCATGGGGGCCAGTGAAACTATGACGGCCATGTGGGCCAAGGCCCGCTCGCGTTCCGCGCCCACGAAATAGTCCTTGGTCATGGCCAGGGACAGGGTTGCCGCCGAGGCCGCGCCCATGCCCTGCAGGATGCGCCCCACGATCAGAGCCGTGGGGCTCTGGGCTTGGGCGCAGACCAGACAGGAAAGGACATAGAGGGATATGCCGCCCAGGAGCACGGGCTTTCGTCCATAGCGGTCCGAGAGGGGACCGTAGAAGAGCAAGGCCAGGCTGAAGCTGATGAAAAAGCCGACCAGGGTCAGGTTGATGACTGCTTCCGTGGTCTGCCAGGCCTCGACCATGGTGGGCAGGGCCGGCAGATACATATCCGTGGACAGCGGCGGAAAGGCCGCGAGCAGGGCCAGAATGAGCAGGGCTCGTATTTTGAGTGGGGCTGGTATTGTCATGGTATTTTTTGGTGGTTTGAGGGCTTCGCCTACTCTGCGTGTGTAGGGCAGGCAAGTAAAACTCTGGGGCATTTTTTTGGTCCCATGCGGACGAGCAGCTTTGAGCCTTTCGGTGGAACAATCTCTGCACCATGATATTCATGCAGGAAGATTTTTCCGGAGGTATCACATGAGCATCGCACCCCTGGCCGCCCTCGGCATCGCCAAGACGGCCTTCTCGATCATAGGCGCCCTGGCCGACGCAATGAAGCGTCCCGGACCCGAATCCACCGGAAGCGCCATGACCGCAGCTCCGGCGCAGGAGTCCCTGTGGCATCAGATCGGCAAGGAAGTGGACCCTGGTTCCATGACCAGGGACGAGCTGGCCAAGGTCTCGTCCATGCTCTACGACAATGGCCTGATCAGTCTGCGCGATCATGCGACCATGAGCTTTGATCCCAGCTTCGCGGGTTCCTCGAACCTGCTCACGGCGGCCGACGGATCGGGGCGCGTGGACTGGATGGCCGAGTTTCAGGCCCGCCTGGCCAAGCACAAGGCCGATGGCGACAGCTCCTCTGTCGCCCAGGACGAGCGCGTGCTGGACATCCTCTCGCGTTTGCAGGCCGGATCAAAGGGCGTGACCTCGATCAGGGTCTGACCCGGCAAGGTTTTCCCGTTTCTCAATTATTCGCATCTGTCAGCCAAGGGGTTCATGTGCGTGCTGTCGAAGTGCGCGACCGTGGGCTGCGATGATTTGAAGGGTCAGGGCCTTGATGGGCATCAGGCGTGAAAGCGGCAATGGCCTGATGGCCCGGCGCGGGGGGCACAGCGCTGGACGGGCATGGGGCGAAGGTTTGTTGATCCGATGCCTGCTTTCAGGAAATGCCGAGCGGCCGCGGATATCTTAGAGGCGCATGTCTATCTCCAGTCCTTTCGCGGTGCAGTGGTCACAAGTTGCACGCCCGCCTGAAAAAAGCCGGACCATCCCCCTTCCTCTTTTTTGCACCAGCGGATGAAGCCTGTCAGGAAGGTGCTGCTCTCATAGTCCACGGTTCCCCTCAACTCGTCGGCAAGATAGATGTTCACGGGTACGTCCCCCACGGGAATCTCGCAATCCATTTCAAGCAGCAGGCCATCCGGGCTTTGATTGATGATCCTGGCCGGGCAGGGGGTGTCCAGGGATGGGGAAACGATAGCGCAGCGCTGGAGGCTTGCGGTTCTGTTGTATTTTCTGTTTTCAGACATGTTGAGCTCCGCGTGTGGAAAATTGGCGAAAGGTTGCGTGCGCGGCGCTGTCCGGCAACGCGTGATGGCAACGTCCTGAAAAAGGCGTTGTTTTTTTCAGACGCATATGCGTTTTTTATCACAATGCCAACATGTTGTCGGACATTGGCCGCGCAGCTTCCGGAACAGCGCCAGGGCAAGAGGGCGGCGCGTTGGCGCTGATTCGTGCCGGGCAGTCGATAAAAAAGGGCGTCCGTGCATCGTGAAAGACGCGCGGCCGCCCGTGCATGGGGGGGGGCGTGAGCCCGACCTCGTCTAGACCTCTGCGTTCAGCTCATCGAGTGGGGCCTCGGACTGCGCTCCGGTGCTTTCTGCGCCCGTGTTCATGTTCCTGTATATCTCCAGAAATTTGGCGTAGGCCGCGCCGTTGCCCCGGGGCTCGCTCAGTGGCGGCAATTCGGCGGCGGCTGTAACATCGCCGTGCAGCGCGGTCAGGCTTTGCGTGAACCAAGCCTCAAGTTCCCGCATGTCGGCCTTGAAGGCCGTGAGGCCGGGATCCTCGGTTTCGGCAATTTCTTCCCCAGTTTCCTCCGTCGGCGCTTCCTCCATGTCCGCTGCTACCTGTCCTGGTAGCTGTTCCTCGGAAGCGAGCGCGCCTTCATCTTCAAGCAGCTCGGCCAGCTCCGGTTCGGTGCCCTCCTGTTCTTGCGGCACGGCAGCCGCAGCCAGTCCGGCAAAGGCTCCTTGCAGCGATTCAAGCAGCTCGGAAAACCTGGAGTTTATGTCCGAAAGTGTGGTGGACAGCGGCGTCTGTTCGGCCTTCGCCTCTTCGAGCAATTGCTCGATATCGGCCGAAAAGGCTCCGGCCAGCTCCTCGGCCTGCCCGGACAGGCCGTGCTCTTCTCCGAGAACGCCCAGTTTCGCGGCCAGATCGCCAAAAAGTTCAGTGCTTGCGCCTTCGAAGTCGTTGGCTGCATTTTGCGCGGCGACCTGCTGGAGCTCTTCGTGAAAATTGATGCGCAGTCGCACGTCAGCCACTCCCTGGAAATGTCCGGCCTGCAACAGGCGAATCACCCCTTTGCTCTCTTGCCCGTCGCCGGTGGCGGGCGGAGGGGTGAGCTCCATTTCGGCTGTTTTGACCGGCTTTTCCGTGGCGTTATTCTTGAGTTCGACATGGTTGACCTTCATCCATGCCTGCTGATTTCCAGCGCCTTGCACGTTCATGATCTTCGCTCCTTGGAAAATTGCCTATTTCCCTTCTTATCGGCCGTGAGGCGAGAATTCTTTACCCACCAGGCTTCTGTGGATGCAAAGGTCATGCTCGCGGGGATGGGCCTCCATGCGGCAAGAGCCAGGCCCCTTGAAATTTTTTGAAATCGAGAGGTTGCGGCATCGAAATATTTTTATGCATTATCCGCGTTTACAATGTCTCCTTCATCGGTTACGGCCCCTCTGCATCTTTTGTCCAATGGACCGCTTCAGACTTTGAGAATTGTCTCCACGAAAGCATGACGTTCGGATAATTCGGCTATTGGATTTTATCCATGAAGCGGTTGCAGTGTCTTAAAAAGGCGTTGCATGAGCCAACAGACAATATTTTTTCGATAATATATTATTTTGCAGGAAGCATTGATTCTGAAACGATAAGGAGAATTGGACAATGGGATCTGAGTTGAACAAAAAGTTCGGCCTTTTTACCGCGATTGCGATGGTCGTAGGCATTGTCATCGGCAGCGGCGTCTTTTTCAAGGCGGAAAAAATTCTCACCGCCACCGGCGGCAATCTGCCCCTCGGGATTCTTGCCTGGATCATCGGCGGATTCATCATGATCTCTTGCGCCTACACATTCTCTCTCATGGCCACCAAGTATGAGCGGGTGAATGGCATCGTCGACTACGCCGAGGCCGCCATGGGCAAGAAGTACGGCTATTACGTCGGCTGGTTCATGGCCCTCATTTACTATCCGACCCTGACCGCCGTCCTGGCCTGGGTCTCGGCCCGCTACACGGCCGTGCTTTTTGGATGGGACATCACCGGGGGCGAGTGCATGACCATCTCCGGCTTCTTTCTGGTGGCCAGCTACGCCCTGAACGCCCTGTCGCCCGTCCTGGCCGGAAAATTCCAGGTCACCACGACCGTGATCAAGCTCATCCCGCTGTTGCTCATGGCGGTGGTCGGCACCGTCTTCGGCTTGGACAACGGCATGATAATGCAGAATTTCACCACTTCCGTGGTCGAAGTCGATCCGGTCATCGCGATATTCACCGCCGTCGTGGCCACGTCCTTTGCCTACGAGGGCTGGATCATCGCCACCAGCATCAACGCGGAGCTCAGGGATTCCAAGAGGAATCTCCCCCTGGCTTTGATGGTGGGCACCTTCACGGTCATGGTCGTGTACATACTGTACTACGTCGGCCTGGCGGGCGCGGTCACCAACCAGACCCTCATGGAAGGCGGCCAGGAAGGCGCCAAGCTGGCCTTCGAGACCGTCTTTTCAAGCCTTGGTGGAACGCTCATCTTCGTCTTTGTCATCATTTCCTGCCTTGGCACCCTGAATGGCCTGATGCTCGGATGCACGCGCGGCATCTACTCCATCTCCGCCAGAAACCAGGGCCCGCGGCCGTTCATGTACAAGCAGATCGACAACGCCACGAACATGCCCACCAACTCCGCCGTGCTTGGGCTGCTGCTGTCCGCATTCTGGCTGGTGTACTTTTACGGGGCGAACCTCACCAAACCATGGTTCGGCTTTTTTTGCTTCGATCCCTCGGAGCTTCCGATCGTCACGATCTATGCCCTGTACATCCCGATTTTCGTGGTGTTCATGAAAAAGGAAGCCGATCTTTCGGTGTTCAAGCGCTACGTCATGCCCTCTCTGGCGATATTCGGCAGCCTGTTCATGATGTTCGCCGCCTGTTTTTCGCATGGCATGGCCGTTGTGGCCTACCTTGTCATCTTCGGCGTGATCATGCTGGGAGGAGCTTTCTTTTCGCGGGAGCGCGAGTTTTAGGCGCCTTGTCCGGGATTTTTCTTTCCGGTCAATGAACGAAGCCGGGCGGCAGCGATTCAGCTGCCGCCCGGCTTCGTTCATTCGGGATAGGGTCTGTCGGTCCGCTCAGCGCAATTCCACCGCCCATGTCTCAAGCTCGGGCACATTGGTCACGATCTCTTCACGCATCAGAAATTCCGCGAAGCGGATGTAGCGCTTGTTGTCCAGAGCCCCAGGGCGCAGGGCGAAGCGGGGCAGGGTGTCCCGCCAGGCGCGGCGGTTCAGTTCGTCGTCCAGGCTGGAACGCTCGCCGGAGACGAAGAGCTTCCAGCTCTCCTCGGGATGATTGATCAGGTACTGCACCCCTTCCTCCAAGGCATCGACAAAGGCGCGCAGCTTGGGGGCCGTCACGTTCTTGCTGGACGCCACGAGGATCAGTTCATCGTAGGCGGGCACACCATATTCCTCCACAAAAAAAGCCCTGCCAGGGCGCCCCTCGATATCCATCTGGTTCAGTTCGAAGTTGCGGAACGCACCGATGACCGCGTCGGTCTGGCCCGTGAACAGCGACGGGGACAGGGAGAAATTGACGTTGACCAGCTTGACGTCGGCCATGGTCAGGCCCTCTTTTTCGAGCATCACCTTCAAGAGCGCGGTCTCGAATCCGCCCACGGAATAGCCGACGGTCTTGCCCTTCAGGTCGGCGATGGACTTGATGGGCCCATCCTCAAGCACGACCAGGGAGTTGAGCGGCGTGGCCACCAAAGTGGCGATGCGCGTGAGGGGCAGGCCTTCCGCCACCTGCATCTGGTGCTGATGCTGGTAGGACACGGCAATGTCGGCCTTCCCGGCGGCCACGAGCTTGGGCGGGTCGTTGGGGTTGGAGGGCGCGATGATTTCCACTTCAAGGCCGTGTTCCTTGAAGAAGCCTTTCTCCAGGGCCACGTAAAGGGGCGCGTGGTCGGGGTTGACGAACCAGTCCAGCAGCACGGTCAGCTTTTCGGCCTGGGCCTGGGTGGCGCAGAGGAGGAGGGTTGCGAGGATGAGGGCGATTTTTTTCATGTGGGTATCCTTATGGTTTGGAGAATGTGAAAAGGTTTGCGGTAGTGCGGATTTGAGTCGGATTGTTATGGTCGGGGAGGGTTTGTGGCAGTGCGGACGCGAGTCGGATCGTTCTGGTCGGGGATGGTCTGTGGTAGTGCGGACGCGAGTCGGATCGTTCTGGTCGGGGATGGTCTGTGGTAGCGCGGACGCGAGTCGGGTCGCTCCGGGCGGGGGCCGCCAAAACTCCTTCGCTGGCCTCGTAATGTTTTCCCGTCGCTCCTGCCGGACAACGGATAGCGCTTTGGGCGGCGGCGACGGGAAAACAAACGATGCCTGGCTCAGTCAGACAGTTGCCGGCCCCCGCCCGGAGCGACCCGATTCGCTGGGCACCGGTGGGGGCAAAACAAGGTGGAATTTTTGTTTTCATGCTTCGGCACCAAGGTTTCGCGCCCTTATCAGGGTCATTCCCGCGCAGGCGGGAATCCATCTTCGCCAGGGCAAGAAAGGCATGAATTTCCGCCTGTACGGGGATTTTCCATGCGTGAGCATTTGTCTTCATTGCATCCCATGTCTCGGCTGCCAGAAAACCAGTTTGGCCAGCAACCGGTCGACTATGAAATAGAGCGTCAAGGACGTGGCCGCCAGAACGGTCAGGGCCGCGAACATGACGTCGATCTGCATGCGGGCGTTGGCGTGGAGCATGTAGAAGCCAAGGCCCGCGCTGGACCCGACCCATTCGCCGACCACGGCTCCGATGGGTGCCACGGCCGTGGCTACGCGCAGACCTGCCGCGAAGGCGGGCAGGGCCGAGGGGATGATGATGGTGCGCAGTACAGCCAGGGGCCTTGCGCCCATGATGCGGGCCAGCTCCAGCAGATCGGGCTCGGTACGCTGCATGCCCGAGTAAAAGGATGACGCCACCGGGAAGAAGATGATCAGCACCGCCATGGCCACCTTGGAAGCCATGCCGTAGCCAAGCCACAGCACCAGGATGGGAGCCAGGGCGAAGACCGGGATGGCCTGGCTGATCACCAGCACGGGCAGCATCCAGCGCTTCAGCAGCGGCGAGAGGATCATGACCAGGGCCGCGCTGCTTCCAAGGACCGTGCCCAGGGCCAGACCGAGCAGGATCTCGGCCAGGGTCGTGTCCAGATGCGAGAGGAGCAGCGGGAATTTTTCGATCAGGGCCGTGGCGACCGGCAGAGGGCCGGGCAGGATGTACGGCGGGGCTCCGGTCAGGATGACCAGAACCTGCCACAAGATCACAAAGCCCGCCGCAAGGATGAGGGGACGCAAAAAATTCATGCCGCCTCCCCGTTCATGAGACGTTTGAGCAGCCCCGCGTAAAGGCCGGTCACTTCGGAACTTCCGGCCTCGCGCGGGGGCGGCCCTGTGGGCTCCATGGTTTCAAGCACACGCACCGGCGTGCCCCCGAGCACGATGATTTCGTGGCCCAGGCGCAGGGCCTCCATGGGATCGTGAGTGACCAGCACTACGGTCGCGCCCTTGGTCAGGCGCGCTGAAAGGTTTTGCAGCCGCACGCGGGTCAGGGCGTCCAGGGCGGAGAAGGGCTCGTCCATGAGGATGACGGGGCGCTCTTCCATGAGGGTGCGCAGGAGCGCTCCGCGTTGACGCATGCCTCCGGACAGGGCTTCCGGCAGTTTGTCCTCGTATCCGGCCAGACCCGCCTCGTGGATCAGTTCCAGGGCCCTGGCTCGCTTTTCGGGCGAGAGTTCGCCCCGGAGCCTGGCTCCGAGCAGGACGTTGTCCCGCAGGGTCAGCCAGGGCAGGAGCAGGTCGTTCTGGCTCATCCAGGCCACTTGGGCCGAGGCTGTCCCGCCGGAGCCAAAACGGACCTGCCCGGAGAAGTCGAGGTTTGGAGCACCGGCCATGAGCTTCAGAAGGGTCGATTTGCCGCATCCGCTCGGCCCCAGGATGCAGGTCGTCCGGCCGCCCCCGAGGGTCAGGCTCAGGTCCGCGAACAGCGGTCGGCCCTCGAAATCGAGGGAGATGCCTTCAAGGGCGATGTCTGGCGCAGCCTGCACGGTGGCGGGAGCGTGCACGGCTATTCGAAGAACCGGTGGAAGTGATGCACAGGCCCGTGTCCATGCCCGATGACATAGGCGGCTCCGGCCCGGATGGCTTCGCTGATGTATTCCTTGGCGTTGCGCACGGCCGTTTCCATGTCTTCGCCCCTGGCCAGGTTCGAGGCGATGGCCGAGGACAGGGTGCAGCCCGTGCCGTGGTTGTTGCGGGTCTGGATGCGCACGCCCGGCAGGGTCACGACGCGCTTTTCCGGGCCGACGAAGAGAATGTCGTCGCTGTCGCCCGATTCCAGATGCCCACCCTTGACCAGCACGCTTCCCCGGCCCATGGCCGCGAGGTCCGTCAGCGCTTCCATGGCCGCCGCCTGCGTGGCGATGTCTCGTCCGAGCAGCACCGAGGCTTCGGGCAGGTTGGGCGTGATGAGCGTGGCCATGGGGATGAGTTCCGATTTCAGGGCGTCGATGGCTTCGTCCTGCAACAGCTTGTCACCGCTCTGGGCGACCATGACCGGGTCGAGCACGATGATCCCCACCCCGTGCCTGGCCAGGCCCCTGGCCACGGTGCGGATCAGTTCCGGGGAAAAGAGCATGCCGATCTTGACCGCGTCGGCCCCGATGTCGCCAAGCACCGCGTCCATTTGCGCGGCCACGAATTCGACAGGCACGGCGTGGATGCCGGTCACGCCCAGGGTGTTCTGGGCAGTCAGGGCGGTGATGACGCTGGCCCCATAGCAGCCGTGGGCCGCGATGGTCTTGAGATCGGCCTGGATTCCGGCCCCGCCCCCGCTGTCGGACCCGGCGATGGTCAGTACGCGGTGATATTTGCGCTGGTTCATGAAAGCTCCTTGGCTGCGCGGATGATGGTTCTGAGTCGAGAGGCAGCCTCTCTTGGATCAGGGGCCGAGACGATGGCCGAGACCACGGCGATGCCGTCGCATCCGGCGCGGATGACTTCGGCCGCGTTGTCCGGGCCGATGCCGCCGATGCCGACCAGGGGCAGGGACACGGCCGCGCGGATGGCGGCCACGCCCTCACGGCCCAGTGCCGGGGCTGTGTCGGTCTTGGTCGGGGTGGCAAAGACGGGGCTTATGCCCACATAGTCCGCGCCTTCGGCCTGGGCGCGGATCGCGTCCGCTACGCACTCGGCCGAGATGCCGATGAGCATGTCCGGACCCGTCAGGCGACGGGCGTCGGCGATGTGCATGTCGGTCTGGCCAAGGTGCACGCCGTCGGCGCCCACGGCCAGGGTCACGTCGATGCGGTCGTTGATGATGAGCGGGACGCCGGTTCCGGCCAGTAGTTCGCGTACGGCCCGCGCTTCGGCCACGAATTCGCGGGTCGCGCAGTGTTTTTCCCGCAGCTGCACGCAGGTCACTCCCCCGGCCACGGCAGCGCGGACGATGTCTGCGGTGGAGCGGCCAAGGGACAGCTCCCGGTCCGTGACCAGGTACAGGGAAAGGTCAGGCATGGTGTCCCTCGCGGATGCGGCATTCCCTGGCCAGGTCCTCGGGAGTCAGGTTGAAGAGCGCGTCCAGAAGATGGATCTGAAAGGAGCCGGGGCCGGCGGCCTGCGCGCCCGCCCTCTCTCCGGCCACCCCCAAAAAGGCCAGGGCCGAGGCGGCGGCGGAGACGGGATCGGGGTCCACCGCGTGGAAGGCGCCGACCAGGGCCGTGGCCGAGCAGCCCGTGCCCGTGACATAGGGCATGAGCGGGTGGCCGCCCTCGATGACCAGCGTGCGCCGCCCGTCGGTGACCAGATCGGTGGGGCCGGTGATGGCCAGGGTGGTGCCCAGTTCGCGGGCCAGGGCCCCGGCGGCCTTGGCCGCGTCCTCAATGGAGTCCGTGGAGTCCACGCCCTTGGTGGCAGCGTTCTGTCCGGCCAGGGAAAGGATCTCGGAGGCGTTGCCGCGCACCACGCTGACCTTTGTCCAGGCCAGGATGGATTTTGCGGTTTCGGTGCGCAGGGTCGTCGCCCCGGAGCCCACCGGGTCGAGGATGATGGGCTTGCCGAGCGCCGTGGCCCTGCGTCCGGCCTTGAGCATGGCCGCCACCCAGACATCGGTCAGCGTGCCTATGTTCAGCACCAGCGCCCCGGCGTAGGCGACCATCTCTTCGACTTCGTTTTCGGCATGGGCCATGACCGGGGACGCGCCGCAGGCCAGAAGGGCGTTGGCGGTGTAGTTCATGACCACGAAATTGGTGATGTTGTGAATCAGCGGCTTGGACTGTCTGAGGGCGCGCAGGTTGTCTGCGGCCTTGCGGGCAAAATCGGACACGGTGCACCTCGCACTGCTGTTGATATTTGGGTCAGCAGGGGCGAGGAATGGGGGGATCGGCCTGTCAGGGCCTCAAGTCATGCAATTCCCTTCGCTGGCATGATCCAGATCAGGTTCAACGGGTATCATCTCAGGCTCCTCGCCACCCCTGCAAAAACTGATTTCTGGCTAGGACAAGCGGGTTTGGCTGTCAAGCTCACTCCCCGGCGACACAGTTCCTCCCGGCGTCCTTGGCCTTGTAGAGGGCCTGGTCCGCGCGCAGCAGGGTCGTGTCGACGGGTTCGCCGGGCCTGTGAATCGTGAAGCCGATGCTGACCGTCGGGGCGGGAATTTCGTCGCGGATTCTTTGTGCTCCGATCACGGCCTGGCGCAGCCGTTCCGCCACGACCGGGGCGCTGGTTGCGTCGCAGGCCGGGAAGAGGAACAAAAATTCCTCTCCGCCCCAGCGCGCGCACAGGTCGTATTCGCGCAGGGAAAGCTCCAGAGCCCGGGCCACTGCCTGCAGCAGCTGGTCCCCGGCGGCGTGTCCGAAGTTGTCGTTCACGTCCTTGAAATGGTCGATATCCGCGATCATGACGGCGAACCCGCCGTCGGGCTTCCGCGTTGCCCGGGAAGCGGCCTCGTCCAGGCGCATGGTCATGTAGCGGCGGTTGGGCAGGCCTGTCAGGGAATCGTAGTTGGAGGCGTGCTCCAGGCGCTCCTTGAGCTGATGCAGCATGGTCTGGTACTGGTCGCTGATGCGCACGATTTTTTCCAGCTGTCGGACTTTCTTTTCGTAACTGGCCAGATAGCCCTGACTGCGTTCGCGTTCGGCGGCCTGAAAACGGTCCGCGATGTGGGTCAGCCGGTCCAGCAGGCGCTGTTGGTCGAGGTAACGCTCAAAGAGCGTTCCAAGCGCCTCCTTCCATCCCTCCGGAGGCGCGTCAGCGGCGAGAATGGCCTCGATGCGCGGCTCAAGGCTGTCTTCGGGCGGACACTGCGGCATGATCATGACCTCGGGGCGATGGTGAAGGGAAAGGTGCAGTCTTCCTTGAATTCTTCGGCCAGTTCACCGACGCGTTCGTTGTCCGGGTCATAGCTCCAGGCGACGCTGACCGGACGTCCGCCCTGGTGGGATTCCTCCAGGCGGTCGAAGATGTCCATCATGGCCCGGATGCTGCTGGTGTTGAGATAGATCAGCTCCAGATCGAAGGTGAGGGGGCGGTCGTCATTCTTCAGAAAATCGTCGATCCAGTCGATGATCGGCTGGAAGAATTCAAAGGGATTCTCTGGGTATGAATCTCCGGCCATGAAGACACGTCCCTGCTCGTTGTCGGCGCGGACCATCGGGGTGCTTGGTGTCTGGGCGATGTCTAGATTGTTCATGCTTTTCTCGTACTTTTTTTGAGGCTTTCTACAGTACGACGCGCAGGCTCAGGAAGCTTCGCGTCGCGTCGATGTCGCGCACCGTGACGGTCAGGGGCCGCGAGGCCTTGCGGGCCATGTCGATGATCCCCAGACCCGCGCTGCCGTTCAAGCCCTCGCGCGGTTGGCGCAGCTGGGTCTTGAAGAGGGCCTTGAGCGCGGCGCGGTCCAGGACCGCCAGTCCGTCCACGCGATCCTTCAGGGTGGTTCCGTCCTCGCGGGTGACGACATTGCCCGCGCTGATCACGTAGTGTTCATCCTCGCGGGACACGACGATGGCCGCGCTGGCCGCGCCGGTCAGTTTCGGGTGCTGGTCCGCGTAGCGACGGATGTTCTGGGTCATTTC
>Ga0265295_1004145_pt1 | contig 19852 bp, 19 predicted proteins | sample Munlansysbiofilm_FD_192503 | JGI IMG/M metagenome (GOLD analysis project Ga0265295, IMG submission 192503) | Leachate microbial communities from a municipal landfill in Southern Ontario, Canada - Methane capture system biofilm | ecosystem: Engineered > Solid waste > Landfill > Unclassified ... | reverse complement strand
AGGTGATCGACAAGGAACTCATCCCTGCGCATGCGGACTGGAACATCCTCTTTGCCAGCAACCAGCTGGTGCTGTGCTACACGGACAAGAGCCGGTTCGCCGACGAGGTGAACGCTGACAACTGGTTCGACATCCTGGCGCGGCCGGGCGTGGTCTGGGGACACAGCGATCCCAACCTCGATCCCTGCGGCTACCGGGCCCTGATGGTGCTGCAGCTGGCGGAGAAGTTTCACAACAAGCCCGGCCTGTCTGACAAGCTCCTCGCCAACCGGCCCGAGGCCAATGTCCGGCCCAAGTCGGTGGAGCTGGTCTCGCTGCTCAAGACCGGCAACATGGACTACGCCTGGGAGTACAAGTCCGTGGCCATCCAGCATGAACTCAAATACGTCGAGCTGGACGAGCACATCAACCTGGGCAACTACAGGTTCGACCCGTTCTACGCCCAGGCCACGGTCAAGGTGACCGGCAACACGCCGGGTACCTGGATCACCCGCACCGGCCAGTCGAGCACCTACGGCATCACCCTTTTGAAAAACGGGCCCAACCGGGACGGCGGTGTTCTTTTCCTCGAGTACCTGCTCGATCCGGCCGGCGGTCTGAAGATCCTGGAGGAGATGGGACAGCCCGTGATCAGTCCCAGCCAGGTGTCCACGGAAGCAGCGCAAAAAGCCCTTCCGGGCAAGCTGCCGGGGCTGGTGGAAGTGAAACAATGAGATGCGCCGGATAGACGTTTTTCATCTTCTCGCCGTTGTCAGCACCCTGCTGGTGGTGGGCTTCATCCTCCTGCCGCTGGTGGAGATGATCCGCCAGCCCACCGCGGCCGATCTGAAAAACAGCCTGGCCGATGCTGACGTGCGCCGGGCTATCCGGCTGTCCATCACCACCTCCGGGGGTGCCGCGCTCATCGCCTTCGTGTTCGGCACCCCCTTTGCCTATCTCCTGGCCCGGCGTGATTTTCCGGGCAAGCGCTTTGTCGAGAGCGTCGTGGACCTGCCCATCATGATCCCGCACCCGGTGATCGGCATTGCCATCCTCAGCCTGGCCGGCCGGGAGCACTGGATCGGCCGCATGGCCGCGGAACTGGGGATACGGGTGATGGGATCGGTGACGGGTATTGTCATCGTGCTCACCTTTGTCGGCCTGCCTTTTTACATCAACACGGTGAAAAACGGCTTCGAGGCCGTGCCGGTGCGGCTTGAAAACGTCTCCCGAAGCCTCGGGGCCGGCGCCTTCGCCACCTTTTTCCGGGTCACCTTCCCTCTTGCCTGGCGGAGTATCGTGGTGGGCATGATCCTGTGCACGGCCCGGGCGGTGAGCGAGTTCGGGGCGGTGGTCATTGTCGCCTACCACCCCATGATCGCGCCGGTGATGATCTACGAGCGGTTCACCGCCTACGGGCTGCGCTACAGCCAGCCGGTGGCCGTGTGGCTGATCTTTGTGTGCCTGGTCCTTTTCCTGATGCTCCGCTGGCTCAACCCGGGGCGGAGACGCGTATGATCCAGGTGGAGGACCTGGTCATCCGGCTGCCGGGTTTTACCCTGGGTGCGGTCTCTTTCCAGGTGGCGGCGGGCGAGTTTTTCACCCTGCTGGGGCCCACCGGCGCGGGCAAGACCCTGATCCTGGAGGCCATTGCCGGCATGGTGCCGGTGCACGCCGGCCGGATCCGCATCGGCGGCCGGGACGTGACCCGGCTGCCCCCGGAACAGCGGCGGATCGGCATCGTCTACCAGGACCAGGCGCTCTTTCCTCATCTCTCCGTCCGCGAGAACATCCGCTTCGGCCTGCGCTACCGGTCCCGGAGTGCGGACAGCGAAACGAACATCGGCCGCCTGATCGAGCGATTGGGGCTCACCCGCCTGGTGCACCGGGGGGTGGTCAACTTGAGCGGCGGTGAGCGCCAGCGGGTGGCCCTTGCCAGGGCGCTGGCCGTTGCCCCGGATATTTTGCTCCTGGATGAACCGCTTTCAGCACTGGATCCGAATTTCCGGGAGGAAATCCGGGATCTGCTCAAAAAATTGCACCAGGACAGCGGACTCACCGTGCTCATGGTCACCCACGACTTTGCCGAGGCCCATTTTCTCGCCGCCCGGGCCGCGGTTCTCGGCTCCGGCCGCATCGAACAGATGGGCTCCATGGCCGATGTGTTCCACCATCCGGCCTCGCCCGCGGTGGCTGCCTTTGTGGGGATGAAAAATATTTTTCCGGCCCGCTTCGACCGGGACAGGGCCGCCGTCGGGTCGGTGACCCTGTGCCTCGGCCGGCCCGTGGCGGACACTGCGAGTCATGTGGCCGTGCGCCCCGAGGACATCCACCTCCACGGCGAGGCTGCCGGCCGGGCAGATGGCGCGGTGAACGGTTTTTCCGGGCAGGTGGGTCGTATCGACCATCAGGGGGTGTTCTGCGAGGTGCGGGTGCGCTGCCAGGGGCTGGTCTGGCAGACACTCCTGCCCACGGGCCGGGTCCTGGCAGAGGGCATCGTCGAGGGCGCCCGGGTGTGGCTGCGGGTGGACGCGGAAAAGATCCACGTGATGTGCGCGGATGCGGGCGCGGGCGGGTCGCCTGGCGCCGGTTCCCGCGGGTAGGGCGGGGAGGGTTCCGGCCGGACAGGCCGGAACCCTTGTGCTTCAGGGCATCAGATGGTGTCCCGGCCGGCAAAGGCCGGTTCGTGCAGGGGCAGGAGGATGTCCGCCATGGTGCGGGCCCTCTTGAGGATGTCGTAGGCCTCGTACACGTTCACGTGCGTGCCCGGGGGAATCACCTCCATCTCCATGGCGCGCACCTGCTTGGGCGGGTCGAGGTTTTCATTGATCACGCAGAAGCCGGTGATCATGGCCGTGCCGTCCGGGGTGTCGATGAGCACACTCATGCCGCCCTCGGTGTGGGCCGGCGTGTGCACGACGCGGATGCCGGGCAGGATTTCGCGGTCACCGTTGACCGGCTCGATCTGGCCGTTGGCTTCCACCTCGAGGAGGAACTCCTCGTTGTAGCGGTAGTCGAGCGGGTGCGGGTCGTGGATGCGCGCCAGTTCCAGTTCGTGCACGTAAATACGGGCGTTCACGCATTTGTAGTCGTTCTCGCAGTGGTCGTTGTGCAGGTGGGTGTGGATGACCACGTCGATGTCCCCGGGCCGCAGATCCCAGCGGGCCAGTCCCTCCTCGAAGGTGTAGATCCGGCCGCCGATGGCGCGCTCCCGCTCGGCCGAGCGGATCGGGCCCATCTCACCGGTGTCCACCAGGACTTTCTTGTCGCCACCCTCCAGGTACCAGCAGTAGATGGGGATGGTGTACTGGGTGCCCTGGCCGAACTGGTAGGTCATCATGCTCTTGTCGAACACCTTGGTGCCCATGACGATGGGGTGAATGCGCCAGGTGTGCATGTCAGTCCTCCTTGTCCTGCTGCGGCACGGACGGCTCGTCGTCTTCAGCAGTATCGTTGTCGAGAGGGCCGTCGAACAGGGCGGCGAAGTTGCAGCTCGGTCCGGGTTGCGCTTCGTCCCCGGGGGTGTTGGTGTCATCCCCGGGGCGGGTGGGTTCTTTCTGCATGGTTCCTCCGTTGACAACATGGGACGAAAACCCGGCTGTGGTCCGCAGGCGTGGATCGGTCGGCCGGGGTCGCTGCCGCACGCGGCGCGGGCGTGATCATTCCCAGCCGATCGGCTGGTAGCCGCGATCCTGCAGGCACTGGATCATGAAATTCTTGAACACCGGGCTCGGCTCGCTGGCCTTGATGATGCCGTGCACCAGGCCGCTGGCCGCCCCGGCCGCGGCGCCGATGCCGATGCCCCGGCCGAAGCTGCCGGCCGCGGCCCCGGCCGCACCGCCGACCACCGCGCCGCCGGCGCCGCCGATGGCCGTGCTCTTGGCCGCCTCTTTGCCGGCATCGGATTTGACGTACTGCTCGGCCAGGGTCTCGCACTCGGCGATATCCTTCTGCGCCTGGGGTTCGCCGACCTCTTGCAGGTGGGCGTTGGGGTAAAGGACCGGGCCATTGGCGCCGCAGCCGGCGAGCAGCAGCAGGGCGAGCAGGGCGGGAATCGTTTTCATGGAATCGTTATCTCCAGCATCGGTTGGGGTGGATGGGAACGGCCTGTTGCTCATGGATATCACTCCCGGGGTCGTTCTTCAAGGCGCAAAAGCGGGGTGATCCGCCTGTGCGGGCCGTGGTGCCGCTGTTCGCCGGGTAGCCGGCGACAACGTGGTGCGGCCGCTGCCAGCCTCTCGTGGCCACCGGGTATCGTTGACGCCGCTGCCACGATGCAGTAGAAAAAAAGCGCGATTCGCAGCCCGGCGACCGGCGCGGGCTGCGCCTGCACCAACCGGAGCCGGGCAGTGACCGCCGGTCGCCCGAGAGACCAACCCCAACTTTTTTGCGCCGCAGTGAAATTGATCCGCCTCCCCCTTCTTGTCCTGCTGTTGTCCCTCATGGCGGCCGCTGTCGCCGTGGCCGCCCCGACCAAGCGCTACGACCTGCTCTACACCTGGGAAACCAGCGTGCAGCGGGTGCTCAGCTACCAGGGAAAACTCGGCCGCGTCTCCGGGCTGCCGAACAGCAGCCAGCTGCAGGTGGTGGGCATGGGGCGGGGCTACGGGCTGGTCCACCCGGCGCGGACCTCGCTCGCCCGGGCCAAGGCCATGGCCGCCCGGCAGAAGGCCGGCCTGCGCCGGGCCGGGCTCAAGGATCCGCAGACCGTGGCCGCCAACGGCTACCAGCGTCTCTACCACATCCGCTACGCCCGGGGTTCGAACCTGCAGCAGCTGTCCCGGGACCGCGGTCGCATCGGTGCCAAACTCGGCACACAGGTGGCGGATCGGCTGGTCATCGAAAAGCTCGACGCCCGCACCCACGCCATCGTCTACCGCTGCTGGGCCAACAAAAATGCGGCCCAGCAGCTCGCCGGCAAACACCGCACCCTGCTGCGCGCCCACAAGCTGACGCCCGCGGTGGTGGCTGCCGCGGTCCGGCCGGCGGTGAGCGACGCGTCCGGGCTGGCGACCGTCGCCACACCGGCGAAGGGGCAGGACAAGGGTCAGGCCCGGGCGGCGGTGGCGGTGCCGCCGTCCACCGCGGCCAGGACCGAAGGCCCGGTCAAGGCCAGGGCGCCGGTGGCCACCCAGGTGCACGTTGCCGAGGTGCGAACCGGCCAGGGGAAGAAGGCCGCGCCCGCTGTCCCGGAGGCTGCGGTGGTTCCCGCGGCCACGGCCGGGCTGAACGGCGACCTGCAGTCCTTCCTGCGCAAGCAGCAGGCCAGGGGCCGGCTGGGCAGGAACGACAGCACGGCGCTGGTGGCCTATGACCTGACCAGCAACACCTACCTGGCCAGCCACAACGCCCAGCGCTCCTTCCAGGCGGCCAGCATGATCAAGCCGTTCGTGGCCCTGGCCTTTTTCCACCAGGTCGACAAGGGCAAATTGAAGTACACCGCCAAGCATCGCCAGATGATGGAGCGGATGATCCAGCACAGCGACAACGGGGCCACCAACTGGTTCCTGCGCCAGGTCGGCGGCCCGGCCCGCTGCCAGGCCCTGCTCAGGAAGGAGTACGGGCCGCTGGTGCGCCACGTCAGTATCCGGGAATACATTCCAGCCGGCGGAAAGACGTATAAAAACAGCGCAAATCCGAAGGATTACGTTGAATACCTGAAAGCCTTGTGGAAGCACCGGCTGCCGTATTCCAAGGAGATGCTGCGAGTCATGGCCCTGCCCGGGCGGGACCGCATCTATTGCGGCACCAAGGTGCCCAAGGGCACGCGGGTGTACAACAAGACCGGCACCACCGCGCACCTGTGCGGCGACATGGGTATCCTCGTGCCGCCGGGCAAGCGGCAGGCCCCCTACATCATCGTCGGCATCGTCCAGCGGCCTTCACGGCCCAAGGATTTCAAGCACTGGATGGTGAGCGGCGGCAATGTCATCCGCGATTTCTCCACGCTCGTCTACAGGGAGATGCAGGACCGGTACAACTTCCTCTGAGTGCACCGGCCGGTCCGCTGCAGCCGCCCGGGGCAACGGTCCCGCGATCACCACCACCACACTGCGACAAGGAGCGCCCCAGTCCATGGACAAGGAAACAGCCGCCCGATTGGCCCGGACCGCGGTCCACAGCCTGCCGCTCGAGGAGATCCTCGGCGAACTGACCACCTCGCCCGCCGGACTGGCCCGCGACGAGGCCTCGCGCCGACTCAAGGATGTCGGCCCGAACCGGTTGCCGCCGCCGCCCAAGGAAGGCCTCCTCAAGCGGTTCTTCAAGCATTTCAACGATCTGCTCATCTACATCCTGCTCGCCGCCGGGTTCGTCACCGCCGTGCTCGGCCACTGGGTGGATACCGGCGTCATTCTCGGGGTGGTGTGCATCAACGCCCTCATCGGCTTCCTCCAGGAGGGCAAGGCCGAGGAGGCCCTGCAGGGGATCCGCAAGATGCTCTCGGTCAGGGCCCATGTCCGCCGCGACGGAAAGTGGGGGGAGATCGATGCCGGTCAGCTCGTGCCCGGGGACATCGTCCGCCTGCGCAGCGGCGACCGTGTGCCCGCGGACCTGCGCCTGCTCGAGGCCGCCAACCTGCGCATCGAGGAATCCGCCCTGACCGGCGAGTCGGTGCCGTCTTCCAAGAGAATCGAACCCGCGGACGAGGATGCCGGCATCGGTGATCGCCACTGCCTGGCCTATTCCGGCACCATGGTCACCGCCGGGCAGGCGGTCGGCGTGGTCACGGCCACCGGCCCGAACACCGAGCTGGGCCGGATCAATACCATGATCAGTGAGGTGCAGCGGCTGGAGACGCCGCTCACCCGGGAGATGCGCCGGTTCGGCACGGTCCTGTCCATCGCCATTCTCACCCTGGCCGTAGTCCTGGTGGTCACCGGCCGACTGCTGCACGGCTACGGCATGAGCGAGTTGTTCCTGGCGGCCATCGGCTTTGCCGTGGCCGCCATCCCCGAGGGATTGCCGGCCATCCTCACCATCACCCTGGCGCTGGGCGTACAGCGCATGGCCGGACGCAACGCCATCACCCGCAAGCTCAACGCGGTGGAGACGCTCGGCTCGGTGACCGTGATCTGCTCGGACAAGACCGGCACCCTGACCCGCAACGAGATGACCGCGCGCCACGTGGTCACCCGCGCCGGCCGCTTCGACGTGGACGGCACCGGCTACGCGCCCGAGGGCGGCATCAGCCTGGACGGACAGGAAGCCACCCTGGAGAACCACGGCTCGCTGCAGGCCCTGGTCGAGGTGATGGCCGTGTGCAACGACGCCGAGCTGCGCGGCGAGGAGGGCGTCTGGTCCGTGCTCGGCGAGCCCACCGAGGGCGCCCTGCGCACCCTGGCGCAAAAAACCGTTTTTGATGAAACCAGTTACGATCGCCTGGCGGTGGTGCCCTTCGAGTCGGACAACAAGTTCATGGCCACCCTCAACCGGCTGCCGGGTGGCGGCCGGCGGATTCTGCTCAAGGGTGCGCCGGACCGGTTGCTCGACCGCAGCACGCACCAGCTGGAGGCGGACGGCACCATCGTCCCGCTCGACCGCGCCTTCTGGGAGGAGCGGATCGAGACCCTGGGCGCGGAAGGGTTGCGGGTGCTCGCCGCGGCCCGGCGCGAGGTGGAAGAGGGGACGGACACCCTGGCCGTGGAGGATGTGCAGGCGGACATGGTCTTCCTCGGGCTGGTGGGTATCATCGACCCGCCCCGGCCCGAGGCGATCGAGGCGATCCGCAGCTGCCGGCAGGCCGGCATCCGGGTGGTGATGATCACCGGCGACCATGCCGGCACGGCCAGTGCCATCGGCAAGGAGATGGGCATCAGCGACGATGGCGTGGCGGTCACCGGCGCCGAGCTGGAGGCCGCCACCGACGAGCAGCTGCAGGAACTCGTCAAGGAGACGGTGGTGTTCGCCCGTACCAGCCCGGAGCACAAACTGCGCCTGGTCAAGGCCCTGCAGGCCAACGGCGAGGTGGTGGCCATGACCGGGGATGGGGTCAACGACGCGCCGGCCCTGAAGCGCGCCGACGTGGGCGTGGCCATGGGCATCAAGGGCACCGAGGCCACCAAGGAGGCGGCCGAGATCGTGCTCGCGGACGACAACTTCCAGTCCATCGAGCGGGCGGTGGAGGAAGGGCGGACCATCTACGACAACCTGCGCAAGGCCATTCTCTTCATCCTGCCCACCAACGGCGCCGAAGGCCTGGTTATGCTCGTGGCCGTGGCCTTCGGGCTGGTCCTGCCGCTCACCCCGGTGCAGATCCTGTGGGTGAACATGGTCACCGCCGTGACCCTGGCCGTGGCCCTGGCCTTCGAGCCGGCCGAGGCGGACGTGATGGCCCGGCCGCCGCGCCGGCCGGATGCCGCCATTCTCGACGGCTACTTCCTGTGGCGGATCTTCTTCGTTTCCGTACTCATCGGCGGGGCGACCATCCTGGTGTTCATCCAGGCCAGGAAGAGCGGCCTGTCCCTGGACCTGGCCCGCACCCTGGCGGTGAACACCCTGGTGCTGGGGCAGCTGTTCTACCTGTTCAACAGCCGGCACCTGCGCTCGTCCAGCCTGCGGCGCGACACCCTGCTCGCCAACCGGGTGGCCTGGGGCGCGGCGGTGGTCCTCTTGTGGCTGCAGATCACCTACGTGTACGCGCCGTTCATGCACACCCTGTTCGGCTCGGCATCGCTTTCGCCCTTGTTGTGGGCGATCCCCGTGGGCATCGGCCTGGTCATGTTCCTGCTGGTGGAGTTGGAGAAGAAGCTGGTCGCCCGGAACCTGGGCGACGGCCGGTAAGCGCCCGGACGCGTGAACCGGAGTTCCCTGTCGAACCGGGGACGCGAGGTCGTTCCCAAGGAGGCGGTATGCGCGGTCGTTTTTTGCTGGCAATCCTTTTCGTGCTGGCCGGCGCCACCCTGGCCGGCGCCGGGGCACCCCTGCCCACCGCGGACCTCGCGGGCAGTGCGGACCACGAACTGGTGGGCAGGTTCGCCGGGTCGTTCATCGTCTCCGCAGCCACGGCGAGCTTCGCCGAGGTCAGCCTGCCGCTGTCGCCGCTCGAGGCGGTGCGGGACCGGCGGGACAGCCGCAACAACATCCTGTTCCAACCCGAGCAGGTGCAGACCGTGGAAGGAAAACGGACCCGGCTGGTGTACGTCACCCCGGCCGAGGCCTCACCGCTGGAGGTGCTCCGCAACTACCGGCGCGACCTCGAGGCCCGGGGCGCCTCGCTCCGCTACCAGTGCGCCGGCATGGACTGCGGCGGCGCGGCCGACCGGAGCAGTTCCGGCGGCGGCGGCGACATGAGCCTGGCCATGTACCTCTGGCCCCAGGAAAGTGTCCGCGACGCCCACGGCACGGCCGGCTACTGCGCCCAGATGGAGCGGCTGGCCGACCAGCGGTTCGCGCTCCTGGAACTCGCCGACAGCGGCGCCTGGGTGGCGGTGCACACCTACCGGCTCAGGGGCGGCAGCTCGTGCCAGGCCCTGAACGACCGCACCGTCGCGGTGGTGGACATCGTCGAGACCGGCCAGCTCGAGGAGAAGATGGTCGTCGTCCGGGCCGAGGAGATGGCCGAGTCCATCGCCGCCAGCGGCAGTATCGCCCTGTACGGCATCTCTTTTGACTTCAACAAGGCCGATGTCCGGCCGGAATCCGCCGAGACCCTGGCGCAGATCGCCCGGCTGCTCGAGGCCGACAACACCTTGCGCCTGCTCGTGGTCGGTCACACCGACAACGCCGGCAGCTACGATTTCAACCTCGATTTGTCCGCGCGCCGGGCCCGGGCAGTGGTCCAGGCCCTGGTCAGCGGCCACAAGGTGGCACCACAGCGGCTCACCCCGGTGGGCGTGTCCTACGCCTGCCCGGTGGCCCCGAACGACAGCGAAGCCGGCCGCGCCAGAAACAGGCGGGTCGAACTGGTGAAAATGTAGAGGAGGAACGAGCCATGATGACGACAGCCAGCCGCTGCACCCTGGTCGCGGTACTCGCCGCAATGCTTCTCGCCGCCGGTCCGTTCCGGCCGGCCCGGGCCGCGGACAGCACCCTGGACATCTGCGCCCTGGTCAGCAGCGAGCAGCTGGCCGCCGTGTACCGCAAACCGCTCTATCCCACGCCCTCTGACAACGGCTGTTTCTGGAGCCTGGAACCGGGCACCATGGCCTACCTGGACATCGGCGTGCATGAGCGCTACCAGCCGCTGCGCCAGTATTTCAACCAGCAGCTTTCCTCGCAGACGACCCTCGAGCCGATCACCGACCTCGGTGACGAGGGGCTGATGAGCGTGGTTTCCGGGGAGGTGGGGGGCGTGATCATCCGCAAGGGTGACCGGGTGCTCAGGAGCGCGGCCACTTTCCTCGATATCGAGGTGGGCAGCGACAAACAGCAGAGGCTGTGGGCCATCTACCGGGCGGTCGTCGAGCGGATGTGAGGGCGTGCCGGGCCACGGCCGCGTGCGCTGCGGCCCGTCGCCCGGTCGCCTGCGGGTGGCGGCGGTTACAGGGGCACGCCCAGGGGGCAGCCGGAATGGCTGACCGTGCCGGAGACCAGGTAGTCGTCGCCGGCGAGTTGAGCAAGATCGACCTCGCGGCCGACCTGGTTGCCGGTCTTCAGGTCGATGATGGCCTCGGTGTAGTACAGGCCGTCGGTCCAGCTGATGGCGTGCAGGCCGCGGGGACCGGCGACCACCAGCCAGCTGCCGACCACCCCGAGGATGTGGATCTCGGTGCGGTCATCGCTGTCATAGTCTTCCCACACCGCCGGGCCGGGCTCCGGCTTCGGGTCGACGATGGACCATACCGGCTGGCCGTAGCTGCAGGACAGCGAGTGCTGCCAGTCGTGCTCGGCCAGGACCACCCTGTCGCGCGTAATCTGTATCATTTTTGACTCCTCGTTGATAATGGGGTGCGGTCACCGCGACCGCGCCCCTGTTTGTATCGTTTCCCGGCGCGCCGGGCAAGAAAATCTGCGGGACGCCGGACAGCCCGGCCAACCTGCCACGGTTCATGAACAAGAGAGTGCCCATGCGTGTTGTCTGTCTGTTGCTCACCCTGTTCCTCGCCGCCACCGCCCGGGCGGAGATCCCGGCCACGCCGGTGATGACCCTGTACCGGTTCAACGGCCCCCTGAACATCCCTTATTACGACATCGACCAATTCCGCCGGTCCGGCCCGTCGACCCCGGCCGGCACCCTGGCCCAGGGCACTTCGCTCGTGCCCTGCCTGGTGGTCACGGACAACGAACCGCTCACCGACCGCAGGGGCGTGCCCTACGTGGGCTTCCAGGTGGTGGTGGACGCGCGCACCGCCACGCCCGCCTCGGCGACCCGTTTCCACGCCACCCGCACCGCCCGCCAGGCACAGACCGTGGCCAATCACCACTGCCCGGCCGATGTGCGCCACGTGCTCGATGTGCGCAACCTGTACGCCATGAGCAAGGCGCCCGCCTTCGACCCGCCGCGGCCAGCCGCGCCCGTGCGCGCCGTCAGGCCGGCTGCCGGTGAACTGGACCGGATCGTGCGCGCCTTCCATAACTCGTCCGCCTGCGATAGTGCCAACCAGCGGCTGACCGGCCGCCGCACCGCCCTGGCGACCGCCTGGGACCGGTTCATGCGGGAGAACCGCGGCCGCTGGTCGGCCACCGCCCTCGACCGCGCCCGCCACCTGGACGCCACCCTGCGCACGGCCATCTTCGAGGGCCACCTGGAGCGCGGCTGCAACGGCTACGGCACCTGCGAGCGCAACATCATCGCCCTGTCCATCCGCAACCGGGCGCTCGAATCCTGCGTCCGCCGCCAGGGCTGCGCCGCCACCGGCGATTTCACCAGCGTGGCCACCGCGGTCTCCCAGTACAACATCTGGGACGAGTACCTCACCCAGGTCTCGGGCCTGACCTCGTGCTTCCTGCGCGACGACCTGAGCGGCGCCACCGATGCGGCAGGCCGCAACTACCACCGGCTGCAGCAGCTGTACGCCCAGAACCGGGCGGATGTGGAGCGCATCCTGTTCGGCAGTGACCAGGACCTGCGGGCGATTTTTCCGGGCAACAGCCTGGCGGATTTGAAGGGACTCAGGCACTACTACCACGCCCCGGCCATGGGCAAATGCTTCCCCGGCCATCCGCGGGTCGAGTACATGTCCGGCGCGGTGGCCCGCAAGGGCAAGAACTTCGCCCTCATCGCCGACACCCGCATCCAGGTGGACGAGCGGGTGGGGGAGGGCTACCGCTTCCGCTCATTCCGCGTCCAGGCCGGGCCGGTGCGTGATCTGACCCGCGTGGTCGACAATTTCCATGGCTTCGTGGTCGATAAGCGGCGGGTGACCCTCCAGCCCGCCAGCCGCTGCGCCCCCTACGGCATCCCGGCCGGCTGCCGCTTCGATGAGATCGGCCGCTACCGCAAGACCCCCTCCTGGGTGAACACCGGCCGGCCGCTGGAGGTGCGCTGCCGGGTCGCGGACCGGGGTGAGCAGTGCCAGGCGGCCGGCACGGTGCGGACCGCCCGGGTGGGCGGGGTCTGCGACACCGAGATGCGGCCGTTCACCGGGGTGCCGTGAGCCGGGCGGCTGGCCGGTGCCCGACGCCTTTCCCCGCAAAGGTTTGGCTCCTTAAGTTTACCGGATTCTTGCTTGCCTTTTCCGACGGCTCTGCGGAAGATTGAAGTACCGATCGACCCGCAGGTCGATGGCGATGCGGTCCGCGCCAAACGGCCGAACCGCGCAGGAGGGGAGTGATGGATCGCACCTGGACAAACCGAAACGACGACCACGGGCAGGCCGGCAATCCGCCGGCCGACGACCTGGAACAGCGGGTCGAACACCGCACCTTTGAACTGCAGGAGATGCACCGGCATACCCTGCAAACCGAGAAGCTCGCCGCCCTGAGCCGGTTTTCCGCCTCGGTGGCCCACGAGCTGAACAACCCGCTGCAGGGCATCCTCACCGTGCTCGGCAGCCTGCACCGCCGGGCGGAGTTGAGCGACGAGGACCGGCAGCTGCTCGAGGCGGCCCTGAACGAGAGCCGCCGCATGCGCCAGTTGCTGCGCAGCCTGCAGGAGTTTGCCCGGCCCTCGGCAGGCCGCCGGGTGGTGATGGATGTGCACGCCATCCTGGACGGCCTTCTCCTGCTCCTCGCCCCGGATCTGGAGCGGGCCCGCATCACCGTGCAGCGCGACTACGGCGCCGACCTGCCGCGCATCCTCGCCGATTCGGACCGCATCGCCCTGATGTTCGAGAGCCTGGTGGTCAACGCCATCGAGGCCTGCCAGGGACGGGGCGGCACGCTCACCGTGGCCACCCGGCGCCAGGGCGACCGGGTGAGCGTGGCCTTCACCGATACCGGCGTGGGCATGGACGAGGCCGAGCAGGCGCACATCTTCCAGCCGTTCTACACCACCAAGTCGGCAGTCAAGGGGACCGGCTTAGGCTTGCCGGTCAGCCACGGCATCGTGCGCAGTCACGGCGGCGAGATCCAGGTGCGCAGCCGGCCCGGGCAGGGGGCGACCTTCACCGTGATCCTGCCGGTGCGCGGGGATGCGGGCGAGGAGGGAACCGGCGGCTGAGACCGCCCGCACCCCGGCCGGCGAACGGCGCGAGCGAGGCACAGGGGCCGTCCCGATGGGACGGCCCGTTCATTTTCAGGCGCTGGACACGAACAGAAAGGCCGCGATGGCGGCCATCGGGACGGAACAAACAGGCACAACACCAAGGAGCGAACCATGCGCACACGCACCATGCAGGCCATCCTGCTGATCATCCTGCTGGCCACCCTGGGCGGCTGCTGCTGGCACGGCAACTGCGGCCCGACCCCGCCCCGGGAGGGCCATTACTCCAGTGATCAGCGCCATCACCGGCCGTATCGGGACGCCCGCTTCCAGCGCGACCGGGACCGGGAGGAGTATCGTGACCGCCACCGCGACCGGGACAACTGGCGCCGCCGCTATGATCCGGGCCGGGACGGCTACCACGAAGAGTACCGGCACTGAGGCCGGCGGCAGGGGCAGGGCGGCTCAGTCGCTGACCGGTATCCCCACCGGCCAGACGAAAAAGGTGCGGCCCGGCTTGTGGCCCACGCCGCAGGCCCCCTTGTCGAGGTAGAGCACCCAGGCCCAGTCGCACTCGAAAAAACTGGTGGTCGCGGACCAGTAGCCGTCGTGCAGACCGGTGAACGGGTGGTTGGCGGGCAGGGCCGGTGAGTGGGCGTCACAGTCCACCAGCGAGGCCAGCTCGTTGATGGTCGGCAGGTGCCACACCACCTCCCGGGTGGCGTGTGCCGCGTTCCAGGTCCTGACCAGGTCGAGCGCCTCCTGCCAGTTGACCATTGCTCCGCCCAGGTCGGCCTGCCGGGCCCAGGCAAGGCCGGTGAGTTGGTCGCGGACCACCTCGCCATGCACGGTGAAGCGCGGCTCGGGCCAGGGCGCGCCCATGCGCAGTTCGCCGTCCTGGCCCAGGCCGGGACAATCCACCACCACACCTCCGGCATCGACGCAGCGCTCCTGGCCGGTGCGCGGCAGCAGACCGTTGCCCGTGCCTGCCACCGGCCAGCACAGGTATTCCTGGTCCTTGCGGCCGTAAAACATGCGCGCCCCTTCCAGGTGCACGGCCCAGGCATAGGCCGGGCTGATGGCCGCGGTGGTCGAGGTCCAGTACCAGCCGAGAAAGACGTTGACGAACGGGTGGTCGTCGGCCAGGGCCGGCTTGCGCGCCTGGTAGCTCATCAGGCTGCGCAGTTCGTTGCGGTTGGGCAGGCGCCAGTCGTCCCGGCCGCCGTAGCCATCCCGGTTCAGGTCAGCCACCTGTTCCAGGGCCTCGGGCCAGGTGCAGGGAAAGGTGGTGATGGTGGCGTCCCGGCACCAGAGGAGGTCGGTGAGTCGGTCACGCACGACCTCGCCCTGCACGGCGAACCGTTGTTCGGGCCAGGGCACGCCGCGCCGGGTTTCCCCGTCCTGGCCGCTACCCGCACAGGCGATCTCCCGGCCGGTCTCGTCCCAGCAGCGGGTCTGGCCCGTATGGAGCACGTGGCGCATGGGGTCTGCCTCCTCAGCTCAGGTAGAGGGTGCGCAGCTGGTCAAAGGCCGCGTGCAGGCGCTGATGCACGCCGTCGCCGATGCGCTCGCGCTCGAGCCGCGCAAACGCCGCGGAGAGTTCCCGGTCCGTCTCCTTGCCCAGGCGGATGTCGGCCGCGGCGAAGACCATGCCGCTTTCCTTGTCCATGTGGAACAGCATGAGCGCCTGGTACTCCTCGGCCGCCGCTGCAAAGGCCAGTCCCCCGCCCACAGGGTCGGTCTCCCGCCGCGCCAGGGCGGCGCGCATCTCGGCCACCAGTTCCCGTCCCCGCCGGTGTTCGTTACAGAGCGCCTCGAGCGGACCGCCCTGGTTGCGCACGCCCACCGCCTCCAGGGCGGGAAACAGGTGCTCCTCTTCCTTGCCGTGGTGACATTGGTCGACAAACACCTCGAAAAATTCGAGCATGCTGTCCACGTGCCTGGGCAATACCGCCGCGTTCAGACGCAGCCGGTGGGCCAGGACGCGCAAGACCCGGAGCATCTGTTCGATGACCTGGTGTTCACTGTTCAGTTCGTCAATCGCTGCCATGTTCGTTGTCTCGGGGGATGCGGGTGAGCAGGTAGTCGCGCAGGGCCGCGGCCTGGTTGTGGTCGCGGTCGCGGGCGCTGTAGAGCAGGGTCAGGGGTCGGGTTGCGGCCAGGGCGAGCAGCTGGCGCACGGTCTCGGGGCGGTCGTCCAGTTCGGCCCGGTAGCGGCGCGCAAACTCGGCCCAGCGCTCCGGGTCGTGGTTGAACCAGCGCCGCAGTTCGGTGCTCGGGGCCGCGTCCCGCAGCCACAGCTCGGCCGCCAGCGCCTCCCGGGAGACGCCCCGCGGCCAGACCCGGTCGACGAGCACGCGGCAGCCGTCCTCCGGGCCGGCCGGGTCGTAAACCCGCTTGAGACCTATGCGCGGGCCCATCGCGCTCACCGCAGCCCCTGCTCCCGGTGCTTGGCGGCGATGGTGTCGGCCAGCCGGTCCAGCGCCGCGTACACCGCTTCAGTGGGCATGCCCTTGCAGAGCACCGGTTCCAGCACCTCGGCCTTGAGGTTGCCGACCATGCCGGCGAGCGTCTCCACCGTCTTGCCGCCCCAGCCGTAGCTGCCGATGATGGACAGGAACATGGCCTTGGGTCGCAGGGCGTTGGCCAGGAAGGTGGCGTAGGCGGCCAGCGGGTGCGGTCCGGCGAGCACGGTGGGCGTGGCGACCACGATGGTGGCCGCGTCCACCAGGGCCATGGCCAGCTTGCCGATGTCCGTGACCGCTAGGTTGAACCGTTCCACCCGCACACCGCGGGCCACCAGTGCTTCAGTCAGGTGATCGACCATGAGCGCGGTGCTGCCGTGCATGGTCACAAAGGGCAGCACCACCAGGTTCTGCGGCGGGTGCAGGGCCCAGTCCGCATAGGCCTCGAGGATCCACGCCGGCTCGTCGTAGACCTGGCCGTGGCTGGGGGCGATCAGGTCGATCTCCAGGCTGCCCAGTTTCTCCAGGTTTTTGGCGATGATCGCCCGGAAGGGCAGCATGATCTCGCCGAAGTAGCGCTTGGCCGCCTCGTACACCCGGCACCGGTCGGTGACGAACAGGTCGCTGGCGGCGATGTGCGCGCCGAAGAAGTCGCAGCTGAAGAGGAGGCGCTCCTCTTCCAGGTAGCTGCACATGGTTTCCGGCCAGTGCACCCAGGGGGTGTGGACAAAGCGCAGGGTCTTGTCGCCAAGGGACAGGGTCTCACCATCGGCCACGGCCCGCACCCGGTCCTCGGGCAGGTGCAGGTGGTCCATCAGCAGGGACTTGCCCTTGGCCGTGGCCAGCACCTGTGCCTCGGGGTAGCGCTCGAGCAGCAGCGGGATGGTGCCGGAGTGGTCCTGCTCGGTGTGCTGGCTGACGATGTAGTCGATCCGCCTGGTGTCGCGCAGCTGGTGGAACAGCACCTCGGCCATGGCCGGGTCGACCGCGTCGAGCAGTGCGGTTTTCTCGCTGCCTTCGATCAGGTAGGCGTTGTAGGTGGTGCCGTCGGGCAGGGGCACGAGCGAGTCGAACAAGCGCCGGTCCCAGTCCACCGCGCCCATCCAGTAAACACCTTGTTTGATCTGCCGTTTGTCCATCGTGAAACCTCCTTTGCCGGCGAAGATCGGCCCGGAGCAGATCTCCGGACCGTCCGCCTGGTGGTGTGGAAAAAAAAGCGGGCCCCGCGGGACCCGCTCGTCATCGTCTGTGCCCGCCCGGATTATTTGTTGTGCTGGGCGCGCATCGATTTGGCCAGTTCCTTGATCTCGCCGAGATCCTTGGTCATCTCGTTCCAGCCGTACCAGTAGGCGTAGTCCGGGTTGACGTGGAAAAAGGCCTGGTAGGTGCGCATGCGGTGCTTCATGTACATCTGCACCAGTACCTGGTCGATGTAGGACAGCTTGTCCAGGTCCTTGTCCCAGTTGGCGCCGTTGGTGTGCATGAAGGTGAGCAGGAACGGGTAGTTGGCCGGGTAGCCCGCCGGTTTCTTGATGAGCCCTTCCTGGTAGAGCGCGGCCACGGTCTCGATGGCCTCGGCCATGAGCCGGTCCGCCTTCATCATGATGGCATCACCCATGTCGAGCTGCTCCTTGACGTAGTGGGCGGAGTGACACTGGCCGCAGGTCTTGAGCATCTTGTCACGCTCCTTCTGCCAGGACTCCTGGGTGAGCTTGACCATGCGCACCGCCTTGGCCGCATCGAACACCGGGGTCGTCTCGCCGGTGACCGGGTCGAGCACGCCGAGCGCCTTGAGAATGGTCACCCGGTCGGCCGCGGCCTGCTTGTCGTCCGGCAGGGGCAGACGCACGCCGAGGAAGCCCCAGGCGGTTTCATTGGTGTGACTGCCGTCGGCCATGTGGCAGGTCTGGCAGGACGGTGCGGCCGCGCCCTCGGGCAGGTCGCCGTTCTTCATGGCGAACCAGCGCTCGCCGTGCTTGGAGCTGGACCACATCTCCCACTGCGGGTGGTCGTAGCCCATGTGGCACTGCTGGCATGCATAGGGGTTGCGCGCCTCTTTCTTGGAGAAGGCGTGGCGGGTGTGGCATTCGTCGCAGGAGTTGTTCTGGTAGCGATAGCCCTTGTCGGCCAGCTCTTTTTTCTGCTCCGCGGTCTTGATGCCCATGTTGTGGCAGCCGCCGCAGCCGCGCCCGCCCTCGATCAGCTCGTCCGGGGCCAGGTGGGTGGCCGGGATGGCGTTGAGCACGGTCCAGCCGAAGTTGTGCTTGCCCGCGGCGAACTCGTTGAACTGCTGCTCATGGCACTCGGCGCAGAGGCTTTCGTCCGGGAGTTTGGCTTTCTTGTAGTCCTCCGCGGTGCTGTGCTCCTCGCCGTGGCAGGTGCTGCACGTGACATCGTTCTGCGCGTGCATGCTCACCCGCCAGTCCTTGACCTGGCCGGGCGAAATCTTCTCGTGGCACTCGATGCAGGCGTCCGCGCCGTAAGCGGCGGTGGCTGCCAGCAGGAGCGCGAAGAGTCCGCCCCACAATCCCCTGGCCCTTCTGTTCATTGGTCTCCTCCTTTGGTTGAAATGAACGGAAACATGCCTGTATTTCATTGACACCCTGTTGACAGGAATGTCCATGTTTTTTTGTAGGACCCCAAGTCCGATCAAGTCATTTTTTTTAATAATTATTCTTGATTAAAAAGGTCTGTTGGCGGAGGCGGGCGCGATCGGGCCGACAGGCCGACCGGGCGCGGCGCGGTTGACGTACCCGGGTCGCATTCACTATAGAGACCCTGGTACACAGAAGAACAAACAGCCCGAACACATCCCATCATCGAGAGGAGTATCCATGAAAACAGTCGCCTTCAACGGCAGCCCGAACAAGAACGGCAACACCTTCCACGCCCTGCAGATGGTGCTCGACGTGCTCGCCCAGGAGGGCATCGAGACGGAAATGGTTCACGTGGGCAACAAGGCCATCCGCGGCTGCCTGGCCTGCGGCCAGTGCATCAAGCACCGCAACGAGCGTTGCATCCAGGACGACGAGGTCAACGAGTGGATCCAGAAGATGAAGGAGGCCGATGGCATCCTCATCGGTTCGCCGGTCCATTTTTCGGCCATCGGCGGCACCATGAAGTCGTTTCTGGACCGGGCCTTCTACGTGACCGGCGTCAACGGCGGCATGCTCCGCCACAAGGTGGGCGCGGCGGTGGTGGCGGTGCGTCGTTCCGGAGGCATCCCCACCTTCAACCAGTTGAACACCTTCCTCAACTATGCGGAGATGCTCGTGCCGAGTGCCAACTACTGGAACGTGATCCACGGCACCCGGCCGGGCGAGGTGGTCAAGGACGAGGAAGGCCAGCAGATCATGCGGGTGCTCGGCCGCAACATGGCCTGGATGATGAAACTGGTCGAGCACGGCCGTGGCGTGGTGGAGCCGCCGGCCGCAGAGAAGAAGGTGTACATGAACTTCATCCGCTGACCCTGCCCGACCCGGCCGCGCAACCGGGTTCAGGGGGGGCACAACGCAACAGGCCGCCGGTCCCATCGGACCGGCGGCCTGTTGTCGTTTACGGGGTGATGAACGTCAGGGTCGACCCTTGCCCTGGCCCCGGCCCTGTTCTTCCTGCTGCTCCTGCGGCTTGCCTTTTTTGGCGGCCTGCTGCTTGCGCTGCTCGTCGGCCTGGCGTTGCCGCTGGACCTCCTGCTGCTTGCGCTGCTCATTGGCCTGGCGTTGCCGCTGGATGTCCTGCTGTTTGCGCTGTTCGGCGGCCTGGCGTTGCCGCTGGATGTCCTGCTGTTTGCGCTGTTCGGCGGCCTGGCGTTGCCGCTGGATGTCCTGCTGCTTGCGCTGCTCATTGGCCTGGCGCTGACGCTGGACCTCCTGCTGCTTGCGCTGCT
>Ga0265295_1004144_pt1 | contig 19854 bp, 11 predicted proteins | sample Munlansysbiofilm_FD_192503 | JGI IMG/M metagenome (GOLD analysis project Ga0265295, IMG submission 192503) | Leachate microbial communities from a municipal landfill in Southern Ontario, Canada - Methane capture system biofilm | ecosystem: Engineered > Solid waste > Landfill > Unclassified ... | reverse complement strand
TTTCAATTTAGAAAACAGATCAATAGAAATAAAATAGGAAAACACCATGGATAAAACAGTTATTAAAAAACTCACCCCTTTCCTCACTGCCATAGGCATAGGACTAATACTCGTAGTAATTTATTTTTATCCTCTAATGCAGGGTAAATCTGTGTTCCAATCAGATATTGTAAAACACAAAGGAATGATTCAGGAAATAATAAAGTATCAAGATAAGGGTGAACCTGTACTATGGACTAACAGTATGTTTAGTGGCATGCCAACATACCAGATTGCCGCCAATCGAGACGGGAATATTCTAAAATGGGTTGACAACGTTTTTATGCTTTGGATGCCCAGATCTGCGGGATTTCTTTTTCTTTTTTTTATTGGCTTCTTTTTACTGCTCAAAACACTAAAAATGGACACATGGTTGTCTATTCTGGGGGCGCTCGCGTTTGCCCTTTCCACCTATTTTATAATCATTATCCAAGCAGGTCATACATCAAAAGCAAATGCTATTGGCTACATTGCACCGATGATTGCGGGGATACTTTTGACCTATAGAGGAAAATATCTGGGGGGTGCGCTAATGACCGCGCTTTTTGCGGGGTTACATATTATGGCAAACCATTATCAGATAACCTATTATTTCATTTTTCTTGTGTTTTTCATAGTGGTGGGAGAACTTATACTTTCTTTAAAAGAACACAAGTTCACTCATTTTGTAAAAGCCTCAGCAATGCTAATCTTAGCAGCCATTCTTGCTTTAGGCCCCAACCTGACAAACTTTATTACAACGTCATCCTATACTGATTATACCATGCGCGGAGAGACTGAGCTAACATTTAACCAAAATCAGTCAAGCGGAGGAGGTCTTGATAAAGACTACATCACAGCATGGAGTTATGGAAAAGATGAAACCATGACTTTGTTCATTCCCAATCTAAAGGGAGGCGCATCAGAGCCTATGGCAGAACATAAAAAAGCCATAGAAAAAGTTGATCCTCAATACCGTCAAGGCGTTAGCCAAATGAGTGCATACTGGGGAGAACAACCATTTACCTCAGGTCCCGTTTATGTGGGAGCATTTATTTTTATGCTGTTCATTCTCAGCCTTTTTCTAGTCAGAAACTGGACAGTGTGGTCTCTTCTTGGAGTGACAATTCTTGCTGTTATTTTGGCCTGGGGCCGACATTTTATGCCTCTGACTGAATGGTTTATTAATAATTTTCCAATGTATAACAAGTTTAGGACTGTGTCAACATGGCTTGTCATTCCTGAATTTACAATTCCGCTCATCAGCATTCTGGGGCTGAAAAAGATTTATGACAATCCAGAACTGTTGAAAAAGAACATGAAATATCTATGGATATCTTTCGGACTGACCGGAGGTTTATCCCTATTATTCTGGGTTATGCCAGGAACATTTTTCTCCTTTTTCTCATCAGTTGAATTAGATCAATTTAGTCAGTTTGCTGCTCAAGGAGCCACCCAGTTACAGATTGATGAATACATGACCAATATTGAAGCAGCTCGTATTCACATTCTTAAAGCAGATGCCATAAGAAGCTTTATGTTCATCCTCGCAGGATCACTTGTTCTGTGGTTCTGGGTTGCAGGAAAATTAAAAAAGGAAATTTTTATCATGGCACTTTTTATTATAGTTGCTGCTGATCTTATTCCTGTCAATAAACGCTATCTTAACTCTGATCATTTTGCAAAAAAATCAAAAATCGAACGTCCTTTCCCTCAAACACAGGCCGATGCGATGATTCTTAATGATCCTGAATTAGATTTCAGAGTATTGAATATTGCTGTAAATACCTTTAATGATGCTTCCACTTCCTATTATCACAAATCTATTGGGGGCTACCATGCTGCCAAACTTCAGAGATATCAAGATCTTATTACATATAAAATCCAAAATGAAATTAGTAAAATCATTGATACCTTCAATAATACTCCCACCGATTCTGCAATCAACGAAACACTAGCATCCTTAGGAGCATTGAATATGCTCAACACCAAATATATCATCTATAATCCTGCTGCTCCCCCACTTTCAAATCCCTATCAATTGGGGAACGCGTGGTTTGTTGATGATATCCGTTATGCTGAAAATGCTGATGAAGAAATGAACCTGCTTCTGCAAACGGATGTTTCTAATACAGCTATTGTCAATAAACAATTTGAAAACATTACTGAAAAATTCAGTTTTGCCACAGACTCCAACGCAATCATCAGTCTGACAAAATATCACCCCATGCAATTGGAATACCAGTCACTTTCTTCTGTGCCTCAAATAGCAATTTTCTCCGAGATATACTATCCCGAAGGATGGAACGCATATATTGACGGAAAACAAACTGAAATCTTCAGATCCAACTATATATTAAGATCATTGATTGTGCCCGAAGGAAACCACAGTATCGTTTTCAAATTTGAACCTGAGGACTACAAAAAAGGAAAAATGGTTTCAACAATCTTCTCTGTATTATTCGTGGGACTTTTTCTTGCCTGGGGATTCTATGAATTCAGAAAATATCAGAAGCAAAAATCAACAGAATAAAGATTACTGTTTCTCACAAGAAATAACGCAGTAATAAGCTGTTGTAAAAAAATCTCTGAGATAAGGAATGTGACTGAAGAAAAGTAATTTCTTCGGTTTCATTTTGAACTTTACTACGTAGTTGGGATTGATAAAGTAATATGTTTCTTTTTCTATCCTACATCCCGCTTTAGCAAAATACCTTTTTAGTCTTTGCAATGGCAATCCTGTTTCTTTAATTTCCAAAAGATTGTCAATTGTCAGCTGTGATTCATGAAACATTTTCAAAATACCTCTAAAAATCACTTTGGGAAAAAGGTGAAAATAAGGTAATTTACTCAGAAATCTACTTTGACATATCTGCTGATGTCCACCGAAAGGCATACACCATGGTGGATAAGCCATGAAAACTTTTCCTCCGGGCTTGAGAATTGAACTAAAAAAGGAAATTATCTTCAATTGGTTTGAAATATGCTCAATTGTATCTCTAAGAAAAATAAAGTCAATGGGTGGCAATTGACTAAAATCTACCAAATAAACATCCTTATCAATAAGAGTAAGATTATTAAAATTTGGATGATCCTGCAGAAACTCACGTGCCTTTTGAATGCGCGTTTCAGAAATATCAATACCAATCACCCGACATCCAGCATCCAAAAAAGGCTTCAAATTGCCTCCTTCTGCACATCCAATCTCCATAACAGTCAACTCAGGAGTAAGGTCAAAAAACTCACTTACATAAGGAATAACATATTTCTCGGTAGTAAAACCCTGCTCCTGAAAATACTGAAGTTTATTTTGATGTCTAGGTTGCATATAATAAAATTGAACAGCAAAATTATGCAAAAAAAAGAGAAGTTGATTACTCAACTTCTCCGAATGATTTTCCAAGCCCAAAAATTTACTTTATTTTAGCCTTTACTGGATTTTTAACTCCTTTGTAACTGATGAGTTCCATTTTTACACTTCCCACCAATACTTCTGTTTTGGCAAATATGGGTATTTTATTCTCATCATCTGTGACCCAAACCATCATCGGAAACTGATCCTTAAATACATTTCCTGTTAAAACCATTGGCTTTACCTTAAACGTATTAAAGGTTCCCATAGATGTTTTGAGTTGTTCCTTGCCCATATAAAATGCTTTGGTTGAATAAACAGTATCATCAATGGTAAACACGATGGGATATCCTTCGCCCTCCTTGGATTTTGAATAGTCCATAGCCCTCATATAATATATTGCAGAAAGAATATCATGGGTATATGCGGGAACAGGGCTGGTGTTTTGTGTTTTCTTTTCAACATTCTTGAACTGCATTGTATTGTTGTACCAATTGAAATGCACATCCTGGTTGATAATATATCCACCCTCATTTACCCGACGAATAAACAACCACGGAGCCATTGCTTCTTCATCCAAAAAAGTCTCGTATCTATCTTTCACCTTGAAAAAAAGATTAAAAGCTCCTTTGGTAACTCCATTTACAATAATATGCATTGTATTTCTCTTGGCAATGACCCTTGATTCCTTTTGAATCTCAAAAGTGCACTCACCGGCAACAATCTCGCCTGTAAGAAAAGAATCATAATAGACTTTGTAAACAAGTTTTTCACCTTTCTGAAAAGCCTTGTTTTCTATGTTTCTGAGCTGTGCGTTTGAAGGAAGAAACAACAGCATTGCAAAAACAAAAATGAATGCTTGAATCAGCATCATTGGTTTTTGTCTCGAATTAAAAATTATAGTTTTCATAATGGCTCCGTATTTTAGAACTAACATTTGCAATATATATACCACAAATTCAATATTTTGATATTGTGCTTATTAAGACTCAAAAAAACAGTTATACAACAACATTCACAATTTTCCCTGGTACCACAATCACTTTTTTCGGAGTGTTGCCATCCAACCATTTTTGTGATTCTGAAGCATCCATAACCATTTTTGTCACTTCTTCCTTAGAAGCATCCATAGGAACAGTCATTGTAAATCTCATTTTTCCATTAAAACTAACCGGACATTCGAATGAACTTTCAGCAAGATACTCTTCTTTAAACTCAGGAAATTTCTGAAGTACCACAAAGTCGTTATTTCCGCTCAAATGCCAGAGTTCTTCAGCAAAATGAGGTGCAAAAGGAGACACAAGTATCAGCAGTGAATCCAAGATTTTTCTTTTGTTGCACTTCAAATCTGTAAGTTCATTAATACAAATCATAAAAGCACTGATGGCTGTATTAAGCGAAAACCGTTCAATATCCTCTCCAATCTTCTTAATGGCTTTGTGCAAAGCTTTCAACTCTGCAACATTAGGTTCCTCATTGGATAGTGCAATATTTCCGTCTTGATCGAAAAACAATCTCCAGAATTTTTTCAGGAATCTAAAAACTCCCTCTATACCATTGGTATCCCAAGGTTTTGACTGCTCTATGGGACCAAGAAACATTTCATACAACCGAAGTGTGTCAGCACCGTATTTTGCAATGAGGTGATCTGGATTCACAACATTGTAAAATGATTTTGACATTTTCTCAACTTCTACAGCACACACAAACTTCTCATTTTCCAATTCAAATGTAGCATTGGCAAACTCAGGTCTCCATTTTTTAAATGCTTGAGTATCGAGGATATCATTTTCAACAATATTCACATCCACATGAATGGGCAACACATCAAACTTATCAATAAGCCCAGCAGAAATAAAATGATTGGCATTTTCCTTATTTCTATAAACAATATTGGAACGTCCCATGATCATTCCTTGGTTTACCAATTTCTTAAATGGCTCATCCTCAGGAGTTAATCCGATGTCATACAAAAACTTATTCCAGAATCGTGAATACAAAAGATGTCCTGTGGCATGTTCAGAACCGCCCACATAAAAATCAACGCTTTTCCAATATCCAACAATATCCTTATTAAAATATTCATTGTCATTGTGTGGATCCATAAACCTGAAATAATAGGCACTGGAACCTGCGAATCCAGGCATCGTATTCGTTTCAATGGGAAACCCCTCATCAGTATTCCAGTTTTTGGCTCTGGCCAATGGAGGTTCACCACTTTCAGTTGGCAAATACTTGTCAACTTCGGGCAACACCAGTGGCAGTTTCCTTTCATCCATCACATACGTCACACCATCTTTGTAATACACAGGAAAAGGTTCTCCCCAATATCTTTGGCGACTAAAAATTGCATCGCGAAGACGGTAAGTTATTTTGCCACAGCCAATTGCACGTTTTTCAAGTTCAAAAATCACAGAGTCAATGGCCTGCAATGGAGTCATTCCATTGATAAAACCGGAATTCACCATTTTACCCTCCTTTTCTTCCCATGCTGCTTCTTCTACATTTCCCCCTGCGATGACTTCCTTAATGGGCAATCCAAAATGTTTTGCAAAGGCATAATCACGAGAATCATGAGCGGGAACCGCCATCACTGAACCAGTTCCATATCCAGCCAACACATAATCGGCCACCCAAATGGGAGTTTTTTCTCCAGAAAATGGATTGATGGCAAAAGCACCAGTAAAAACTCCTGAAACCTTTTTCACCTCAATCATCCTCTCACGTTCAGAGCGATTGACGGCATATTCCACATATTTTTTCACTTCGTCCATTTGCTCAGGCGTGGTGATTTTCATCACTGCTTCATGTTCAGGCGCATACGTCATAAAACTAACACCAAAAACTGTATCTGGACGCGTGGTAAATACTTCCATTTTCATGTCAGGATGATCCTCGATGTCAAAACTTATCATAGCTCCTTTGGATTTTCCAATCCAGTTGCGCTGAATATCTTTAATGCTGTCAGACCAATCAATTCTGTCCAGTCCGTCTAAAAGTCTGTCTGAATATGCAGTAATCCTCAACAACCATTGTTTCATAGTTTTTCTAACAACAGGATGTCCGCCTCGCACACTCTGACCTTCACTAACTTCATCATTTGCCAAAACAGTACCCAGAGCAGGGCACCAGTTCACAGTGGTATCGGCAAGATAAGCCAAGCGATAATTCATCAGAATCTCACGCTGCTGCTTTTCATTCATGCCATTCCACTGATCGGCTGAAAAAATATCAGTATTACTGCTCGCTGCATCAATATTCGCATTGCCTTCCCTTGAAAAAAACTCAATCAACTCACTGATTGGTTTTGCCTTCTGCTCCCTATTACAAAAACAATGATTAAACAATTGTATAAATGTCCACTGCGTCCATTTGTAATAGCAAGGATCACTTGTTCGCAGCTCCCTATCCCAGTCATAATCAAATCCGATTGCCTTAAACTGCTCTTTATATCTTGTAATATTCTGTTCTGTAGTAATGGCCGGATGCTGTCCTGTTTGAATTGCATACTGTTCGGCGGGCAATCCAAAGGCATCAAAGCCCATGGGATGAAGCACATTAAATCCTTTTAGACGCTTATATCTTGAAAGAATGTCCGAAGCAATATATCCCAAAGGATGCCCTACATGCAGCCCTGCTCCTGAAGGATATGGGAACATGTCAAGGATGTAATACTTTGATTTAGAGGTATCTTCTATAGTCTTATAAACCTTTTTCTCAGCCCATTGTTGCTGCCACTTTTTTTCAATGTCGGTAAAATTGTACTCCATGTCCAGATAATATTTTTCAGAACGCGAAATTACAAAAAAATAGGCGAATAATAGATGATGAAACAATGAACACACAGATGAATCGTTGAAAAGACAGCGTCGGCAAAGTGGATTTTTTACTTTTATCTGCTTTTTTTAGTAGCAAAACCAAAATAGTTAAACTAATTTGCATAAAAATTTGTTTATTAAAATTAATGTTGTATTTTTACAAATAACTAATTTTGTTTGTCAGACATGTATAATAATTCTATGAGTCGTTATATTGCAGTGTTTGAATGCATTTTTGCAGATGTGCTGATTGTGTACAATACAATACAATACAATACACAAGCATCTTTTTTACAAAATCCAAAACTCCAATAAAGATCCGCCTGCCACCTGAATAAGAGTATTTTTTTTATTTAACATAAACTCCTGTTTCAATTTTTAAATTTTTTATCCATGAAAAAAACAATTGCACTCTATTTTATGTGCTTGTGCTTAACACTTTCGGGATTTTGCCAAATTGAAAGAACCTATCATTGGTATTTTGGCGACAGGGCAGGCATTGATTTTAGCAGCGGAGAAGCGGTTGCAGATACAAATGGACAAATGAGTGTTTTAGAAGGATGTTCTTCAATGTCAGACAAGCAGGGCAATCTTTTGATGTACACAGATGGAAAATCCGTTTGGAACCGCAACCATCAAATCATGCCCAACGGCACAGAACTTGGAATGCCTACAAGTACACCGGTGCAAAGCAGCGTCATCGTGCCCATGCCCGGTAACGACAGATTCTATTACATTTTTCATTTAACAACACACGACTGGAAAAAAGACGGAAAACAAACCCATGGATTTAAATATTCTGTTGTTGATATGGAAATGGATGGCGGTCTGGGCGATTTGACAGAAAAAAACATTCTTTTGTTAGAGCCTGTTTCTGAAGGAATTAATGCTGTGATGCACGAAAACTGCGAAGATGTGTGGGTGATGGTTCATAATAAAGGGACTGATGATTTTTATGCATATTTGTTAACGGTTTATGGCATTGAACAAGCCATTATTACTACAATTGGAAATTTTATTGATACACCATATGGTGTATATCAAATAAAATTTTCTCCTGATGGCACAAAAATGGCAGGTTCTGCTTTTTGGGATTATGAAAATACTATGATTCAAGATACCTTGCATTTATTTGATTTTGACAGAAACACAGGTATCCCGTCAAACAAAATACTCATTTCGGATACAACAATCATAGCATTTGGTTTTTCACCGGATAACAAGAAATTATATGTTCATCAGGGTGAAGAAGATGCATGGACTCATCAGTATGATATTTCATCATGGGATCAGACTACAATTCTTTCTACAAAAACTTTACTATACTATGATGAATATTACAGTCATGGTGATTTCCAGATTACCAATAAAGGAGAGATTGTTGCCGTTAAGCCTTTTCAACCGTTTGTGGATATAATTTATGAGCCAAACAAAGCCGGGCTTGAATGTAATTTTGTTGACAGTGCATTGTATCTAAATGGCAGATGCGGGTTAGTGTCTCTTCCTGAATTTGTAAAATCATACTTTGACTACGGTCCAAATTCATGTTGGATAACAGATACCATTCCGAAAGAACAGGGTTCTATTTATATGCCCAATATTTTCAGCCCCAATGGAGACGGACAAAATGATGTACTTTTTGTGAGAGGCAATGATATTGAGCAGTTATTTTTTACTGTGTATAATCGATGGGGTGAAAAATTATTTGAAACAAATGACATCAACTGCGGGTGGGATGGAACATACAAAGGAAAACATACAGAAACAGGAGTGTATGTGTTTTTTATTGAAGCAACTTTTAAATCAGGAAAACAAATCACAAAAACCGGGAATGTGACATTGGTCAGGTGAGGTTTTTCTTTGATTATTTTTAAACAAAATCATTGTTTTAATCAGACAATGATGCTAAAAATCATCTTTTCATCATAACACTCCTCAACTCGTCACATATTCTTCGTCTTCGACACATTTTATTTTTTTTTGAGAAAAAATTAGTTTATTTGCATTCTACTTAACATGATTACTATGAAACTTCTAAAAATCACGGTGTATTTTTTAGCGTTGATTCTTACACAGCCACTATTTTCTCAAGACATTCAGCATGCGCTCATCCCGAAACCTGTCCAGATGACCTCGCAGGAAGGAGTGTTTATATTCTCAGACAATGTGAAAATCTATTGCAGCAACGAAGTTTTGGGAGAAGATGTTCGTGTATTCAATACATATCTTCATTCATATTACGGTTTTTCCTTGAAACAATCATCTCAAAAACCAGATCGTGATTTCATCGAACTGACACTTGACAACACACTTGGACATGAAGAATACTATATAGAAGTCACACCAAATTCCTTTGGAATTCGTGGCGGAGAGGCAGGTGTCTTTTATGGATTGCAGACACTTCTTCAACTGCTGCCTGTTACCATAGACAACACTGTTGAGATTCCATGCATAAAGATTCATGATTATCCTCGTTTTCAATGGAGAGGGTTACATCTTGACGTGAGTCGTCATTTTTTTCCAAAAGAATTTATTTTCCGATACATTGATTATTTGGCAATGTACAAAATGAACACCTTTCACTGGCATCTCACTGATGATCAAGGATGGAGAATAGAAATCAAAAAATATCCGCTACTCACTGAAGCCGGCGCATGGCGCAAAGGCACACACCAGGGGCACTCAAGTGACGAAGAATTACTGTCAGACACCATTCGTTACGGAGGTTTTTACACCCAAGAAGAAATAAAAGAAGTCGTTGCTTATGCAGAAGCGCGACACATTAACATTGTTCCTGAAATTGAGATGCCAGGACATGCAATGGCGGCACTTAACGCTTATCCTCAATTTTCATGTACAGGTTTGAAAGAAGAGGTGGCAACAAGCTGGGGTGTTTTTGATCATGTCTTCTGCACAAAAGACGAAACATTTACTTTTCTGGAAGATATTCTGATTGAGGTTATGGACTTGTTTCCTGGAACATATATCCATATTGGAGGCGACGAATGTCCTAAAACCAATTGGAAAAAATGCCCACAATGCCAAGCACGTATAAAGTCAGAGGGACTGAAAGACGAATTTGAATTACAGAGTTATTTTATTACACGCATTGAGAAATTTGTCAACAGCAAAGGACGCAAAATCATTGGGTGGGATGAAATTCTGGAAGGATCGCTGGCTCCCAATGCAGCAGTGATGTCATGGCGAGGAACCGAAGGTGGAATTGAAGCCGCAAGATCAGGTCACTATGCAGTGATGACCCCGTCTTCACATTGCTATCTAGATCATTATCAAGGAGATCCAACCACCGAACCATTAGCCATTGGAGGATACACAACTGTAGAAAAAGTATATTTTTATGAACCTGTTCCTGAAGAACTGAATGAGGAAGAAGCAAAATACATCCTCGGTGCTCAGGGAAACATGTGGACTGAATATTTGAGCGACGGAGAATATGTAGAATACATGATTTTTCCTCGTGTATGCGCATTAGCAGAAGTTGTGTGGACTCCAGCAGAGCAAAAGGACTGGATTGACTTCCGCACACGTCTCATCAAGCATTTCGATTATTTTGACCACAGAGGAATCAACCATTCAATGGCCCTGTTTGAAATTAGAAAGAAAGTCATCTGTGACACCATCCAAGGTAAAATATTCATGGATTTTAGTCAGGAAAAAAGCATGGGAGACATCATATTCTGGACTGAAAGCAAAGACAATAAACAAACCACCCAACAGAAATACACTGCTCCAGTTGAAATCAATGGTTCCTACACAATCCTTGCAAAAGTAAGTGATTCATTGGGCAGAGAAAGAGGTTTCACCAAACAGAGTTTTTTCCATTCTAAATCATCAGGTGCAAGAATCAGTTTAACGAATCCACCTTCTCCCCATTACAATTATGGAAGCCCATACACACTTGTTGACGGAATTTCGGGACAAATTCCATGGAACGGCAAAGAATGGATTGGATTTTCAAGTACAGATATGGAAGCGGTGATTGACCTTGGAAAGGCTGAAAAAGTGAACAAGGTGATTGTGCATTCTTTAAAAGCAGAGGCAAGCTGGATATATCTACCTTTGAGCATGACGGTATGGGTTTCAACGGATGGAATAAAATACAAAATGCTGGGGCAGTTATCAGCTGAAGATATTATAGCACAAGAAAGATTTTTGACTGTTCAAAGTAGCAAAAGCATGAAAGCAAGGTATGTAAAAATTCATGTTGAAAAAGCAGGGATCATTGGTCCAGGCAAACAAGGCGAAGGGCACAATGCATGGTTATTTCTCAGCGAAATTGAAGTTTTTTAATGATGTTTTCACTATTTTTGAACCCCTATTGCAAGTTCATTAACTCTAAAATAAAGTTCTTTTCTTTTTTCTTTTACAACACTCATAATATTAATAATTCCATATGTCTTCTATGGTTCAAGAAATATAAACTATGAAAAAAACATTCTTCTTCATCCTTACACTCATTCTAATAACAAGCCTATACTCTCAGATAATTAGCAATTCTCAACGTCTTGCTGATGTGGAAAAAATGCTGCAGGAACAACAAGATATGCTTGGCAATCGCGCCTACAAGCCTTTTGGATTTCTTGAAAACAAACTCACCGTGAATGAAATGCAGGCGATGAAATTTCTTTATGCCTATATGCCACTCAGTGATCTAGCTGATTACGACAATCATTTCTTTTTGAAAAATGTTCAATATTCATTGAAAGCTCTCAAGGAGATTCCATGGGTCAAAACTGTACCTGAGGATGAATTCCTTCATTTTGTGTTGCCATTGAGGGTAAACAATGAGAATCTGGATTCTTTCAGAATAGTCTGCTATGAAGAACTAAAAGCCAGAGTTTTGGGACTAAGCATGTATGATGCAGCCCTTGAAGTAAACCACTGGTGCCACGAGAAAGTCACCTACCAAGCATCCGACGAACGCACCAGCTCTCCACTGAGCACCATGAAATATTCTCTCGGTCGTTGCGGTGAAGAATCAGTATTTACAGTGACTGCACTTCGCACAGTAGGAATTCCTGCAAGACAAGTCTATACGCCACGATGGGCACATTCAGATGACAATCACGCATGGGTTGAAGTGTGGATTGACGGCAAATGGTATTTTATGGGTGCCTGCGAACCTGACCCAGAACTGAATATGGGATGGTTTACATTTCCTGCTTCAAGAACCATGATTGTTCATACTCGTGCCTACGGTAAATATTTCGGCAACGAAGAAATTATGACGGAAGAAAAGAGATTTTCGGAACTCAACCTCATACAGAACTATGCTGACACAAGAATTATTCATGTGAAGGTCAGCGACAGCAAAGGCAATCCTATTGAAGGCGCAAGAGTAAATTATCTCCTTTATAATTATGCTGAATTTTACCCAATTGCTTCAGGGATGACCAATGAAGATGGGATGAGTTCCGTAAGGCTGGGATTAGGAGAGATTATAGTATGGGGATTCAACGGTCAGTATTTAGATTTTAAAAAAGTTCCAGTTTCAAATACCGATACTGTTCGTCTTGTACTTTCTGAAACACATCCTCAACCCATGGCTCTTGATTTAGACTTCACACCTCCTACTGGCAGATTTTTGGAAGTATATTCTGGAGAAAAGGCTGAGATAAATCGAAAAAGACTGATTTACGAAGACTCCATTCGGACTGAATACATGTCAAGTTTTAAAGACAATGAAGAGGCAAGAAACATAGCAATTGAGTTTGGATATGACCCCGAAATTGCATCAAAACTATTGGTAAAAAGCTTTGGAAACTGGAAAGAAATTTCAGCTTTCCTAGCGGGAGTTAGCAAAGAAAATCACAAATATGCCATACAGCTCCTATCAGTTATTTCAGAAAAAGACCTCAGAGATGTTCAGGCCTCAATTTTATTAGGACACCTTGAAAAAACACTTGAGCTTGAGAGTGTCTGGGCGCAAAAGGACAGCGCCATGTTTGTCAATTACATTCTCAATCCCAGAATTGACAACGAACTGCTGAGTCCATGGAGAAAATGTCTCAGGGACGAAATAAACATTGAGTTTTATGGAAAAGAAATTACGCCGACTGTTCTTGAACTCTGGGTCAAAGAAAATATTCTCTTAGAGAAAACTGCAAATTTGCATTCTAGAGCTCCACTAACTCCAAGAGGAATTCTTCATTTAAGAATGTCAGATGCAAGATCGCTAAATATATTCTTTGTAGCTCTTTGCCGCTCCTACGGTTTTCCGGCCCGCCTGCATCCAGAAACTCGAATTCCTCAATACTTTTTTGCTGATATGTGGAACAATGTGTGGTTTGAAAATATGCAAGAAGCAACTGCACAAGAAACTTCAACTATAGTTTTTAAAAACCCAAATAAAAGTAAAACAGATAAATATTTCAATACTTTTACTGTGGCAAAACTGCAGAACGGATATTACAAAACTCTTGAATATCCTTATGATCAACCACTTTCAGAACTTGAAAACAAACCTCAAGAAGTTTTTGCAGGGCATTATCTTCTCATTACAGGCAATCGTTTAGGTGACGGCAGTGTGATGAGCAGGCTCACTTTTTTTGATGCTGAACCCGATGCTACTATTGAAGTAAATGTCACGCAAAGAACGATACAGGAATCAAAGCAAAAATCTGCAAAAGTGAAGCTTAAAAACTTCAAATTACCAGATTTTGAAACCAATGCAGAAATCCTATTAAAAGACCACATGAGTTCACAGGGAATGCTGCTCATTTTCATTGATCCAGACAAAGAACCTTCAAAACATGTGATGCATGACATTGCCTTGGTAACAACTCAACTGGAAGAAAGCAATATCTCAATCTTTTATATCATTTCACCTGATATGCTGAGTCCTTCCTTTACAGCAAACACTTTTAAAGGCCTTCCAAAACAAGGAAAATATCTGATCGATCACAATAGAGTTTTGTTCAATGAGATGACAAAAAATAAAAGCAACACTCCCCTTCCTGTTGTGTACCTTCTCTCAAATAAACAAAAAGTTCTCTTTTTTAGTGAAGGATATCGGATTGGAACAGGTGATGAAATTTTAAGGATTTTAGATCTATAAGCCACTGCAGATAAACGTATTGTTCTAATTTTTACGACGTTTTAAAAGCAAAACAAATTGTTTTTCAATACTTCTGATTACCTTTACAAAAACCATATGCTATGCTGCTTGAAATTCCTGTTTTTGACATAGATGGTGCGCTGATTGCAGCCAAAGCCGGAGCACACCGCATCGAACTTTGCGCTTCGCAGGCCGACGGAGGCATCACTCCTTCTCAAGGAATGATTCTCAAAACCAAAGAATTATTGAGCATTCCTTTTTTCGTGATGATAAGACCACGAGGCGGAAATTTTGTGTACACCACGGAAGAAATAAGCATAATGCTCAGCGACATAGAATTCTGCAAAACGAACGGTATTAAAGGAATCGTAACTGGTGTCCTCCGCAATGATGGAACAGTTGATAAAACGGCTAATAAATCATTAATTAATGCTGCAGGAAATATGCAACTCACCTTTCACCGTGCCATTGACAGAGCACTTGATCCTTTGCAGGCTTTGGAAGATATTATCGACTGTGGATTTCACAGAATCCTCACTTCAGGTCAAAAAGAAACAGCCCCAGAAGGAGCAGAACTCATTGCAGAGCTGAACAAACAAGCCGCAGGGCGAATCATTATTATGCCCGGATCGGGAGTGAATGAAACCAATATTGCAAAACTTCATCAAAAAAGTAATTGTCAAGAATACCATTCATCTGCAAAAATCAAAATGAACCAATCATTCGCCAAACCACTCCCATCTGATTCAAATCAAACATGGACTGTGAGTGAGGTGAAAATTAAAAAAATGCTTGATGTGCTGAAATCTTGCTAAAAAATGAAGCAAGCATCTAATCACAAAAATTACTCACCCATATAAAACTGCAAATGGTGCAAGAATGCAAATAGTTAAAGCACCGCAATATTTATTATTTTTGCAATAAATAAAAGAAATGAAGAAATCCTTAGCAAGTGATAATTACGCCGGTATTCTTCCAGGAATACATGAAGCAATACTGGAAGCATCTTCAGGGCATGAAACTTCATACGGTCATGATAAATACACCGAACTGGCGAGAGAAGAGTTTACAAAGCTGTTCGAAAAAAACCTCAAAGTAACATTTGCATTTAACGGCACCGGAGGCAATATTTTGGGAATCAGCTGCGCAGTTAATTCATTCAATTCAATATTTTGCCCTCAGATTTCACATCTCAATGTGGATGAATCCACAGCACCCGAAACCTTTACCTCATGCAGGATTTATCCTCTTGCTTGTAATTCAGAAGGAAAAATTGAAGCAGAAGTACTCAAAAAATCCATTATCAGAAAAGGAGACGAACATCACCCACAGCCAGCAATTCTTACCATTTCTCAACCTACAGAATATGGGACGCTCTACACAACCGAAGAACTGAAGAGCATTTCCAAAGTTTTGAAACAAAACGATATGGTTTTCCATGTTGACAGCGCCAGGTTTTTCAACGCACTTTCGGCAACCGGATTGAGTGCACGAGAGATGTTCACAGACACAGGCGTAGATATTATTACAGTTGGTGGGACAAAAGCAGGACTTATTTTCGGCGAAGCCGTAGTTTTTCTTAATCTTGATCTTGCCAAAAACCTGATATACAAGCAAAAGCAAAGCATGCAACTTCCTTCAAAAATGAGATTTATTTCTGCTCAATTTCATGCTTTACTGAGCCAAGAATTATGGAAAAAATCAGCAGCACACGCAAACGTAATGGCCAAAAGACTTGAAGCGGGATTGCTCACAATTGATGGTATTCAAATCACAAAACCAGTTGAAACCAATGCTGTATTTGTTATTTTCCCGGAAAGAATCATTGCTCCACTTCAGGAGTTCATGTTTTTCTATATGTGGAAAGATGCCACAGGCGAAGCCAGACTTATGTGTTCTTTTGACACAACAGAACACGACATCGATGCTTTTCTTAATAAGATTAAATCACTGATTTAAAACAGATTACAGAAGAGTTGCATCTATTTTATAAGGATCAATATGATCAGTATCGCAATGCAATATACACTGGTCGCAACTGGATAATTCACCCTTGAGTCTGCGATGAACCATATTTTCAGTTCGGGTCATCAATTTCTCAACCTTAATCTTTCTAACCACCTCATCTACAAATGCATACATCATCAACAGATTAGCGTTTTTTTCACAAATACCTCTCTGCTGTAAATAAAACATAGCATCCTTATCAAGCTGCCCTGTAGTTGATCCATGGCTGCATCGAACATCATCGTTGTATATTTCGAGAAACGGTTTGCTGGTCACAGAGGCAGTATCGGTGAGAAGGATATTTCTATTGGTTTGAAAAGCCTCAGTTTTAACAGCACCCTCAGCCACATAGATATGTCCTGTGAACACGGAATCTGCCTTTTCATCCAAAATCCCTTTAAACGTCTGCCTACTAAAACATTCAGGAGCATTATGCCTAATAAAAATCTGATTGTCAATATGTTGTGTTTTATCAATAAGATAAAGACCAGACAGATCTGCAAAAGCTTCTTTCCCATTCAGATTGACTACAAATTCATTTCGAATTGATCCCGTGTTAAAAGTAATGATGTTACTATTCAAAACTCCCTTAGACTCTACGTTAAAAAACGAAGTGTTCACCATCACGGAGCTTAAATCTTTATTTTGCAATTTATAATGATCAAGTTCGGCACCCTCGGCAATATAAAACTCAGACACCGAATTTTTAAATGATCCATTATCTTCCAATGAATCATCACATTGTAAAAAAGTCAGATAACTATTCTTTTCAAGAATAATCATATTTCTTGTTTGCACAAACAGTTCCTGAGGATGACTAATGAGATTCACCAGCTGCATTGGTGTTTCGAGGCGAACATTTTCAGGCACATAAATAAATAAACCGTCATTTGCTACAGCAGCATTTAGAGCTGTCAATCCGTTGTATCCTGACACATTATTTTTGTTCCAATATTTTTCAAGCAGCTCAGGATATTTGATCATTGCCTCTCTGATACTTCCCACGATAACACCATTTTCAAGAGTTGTCAGCGGTTTGGTTTCATATAAATTATGCCCATTATAATTTGCAAAAAACAAAGTCTCAAAATTATGTATCTCACAATGAAATATTGTTGAAACATCAATGTCCTTATCCACATTGAGCTTCTGGCTGAAGGTATATTGTGAGTTGAGCAACTTTTGCAAATTCGTTCCTTTCCAATACTCAAGATCAGTTGAAGGAAACCCCAAATCAATAAATTTTTCAATTGCGAGCTCTCTTTCCTTATTCACAAAAGTTGGTAAAGAGTTTTCTGAGTGTGACAACTCTTTGTACAACTCAAGCAATTGTTGTTTAATTATGTCAACATTGTTTTCCATGAACAATCCACCTAGTTAATTTCATTAATCCAGTTATATCCTTTTTCTTCCAGTTCAATAGCAAGAGTTTTATCTCCTGATTTAACAATCCGTCCATCATACATAATGTGCACAAAATCTGGGATTATATAATCGAGAAGTCTTTGATAATGCGTGATTACAATAGTTGCGTTATCAGGAGTTTTAAGTGTATTCACTCCATTTGCAACAACCCTGAGTGCATCAATATCGAGTCCTGAATCGGTTTCATCAAGTACTGCCATATCAGGTTCAAGCATTGCCATCTGGAAGATTTCATTTCTTTTCTTTTCACCACCTGAAAAACCTTCATTTACAGAACGGCTTGTCAACGAAGCACTTAAGCCAACCAGTTCTTGCTTTTCACGCATCAGTTTAAGAAAGTCTGCTGAAGAAAGATCGGGTAGACCTTTGTATTTTCTCACTTCATTCATGGCCGTCTTCATAAAGTTCACCATTGAAACGCCAGGGATTTCTACAGGATACTGAAAACCAACAAACAAGCCCTCACGTGCACGATCTTCGATGGACAATTTGAGCAAGTCTTTTCCTTTGTAAATGACTTCTCCTTCATCCACTTCAAATATTTCGCGACCAGCTAAAACGAGAGCCAACGTACTTTTCCCTGTACCATTGGGTCCCATAATTGCATGAATCTCTCCTGGTTTCACATCAAGATTAAATCCCTTCAAAATCTGCTTTCCATTAATGGACGCTTTTAAGTTTTTTATTGATAACATATCTTTGTGTTTTTTCTGTTATTTATTAATTATTGTATAGGACATATAACTGACTGATTATCCTACGCTTCCTTCTAAACTGATACTCAGCAATTTCTGTGCTTCAACAGCAAATTCCATAGGTAATTTTTTCAAAACTTCACGGGCATAACCGTTAACAATCAACCCGATGGCATCTTCAGTTCCAATGCCTCTTTGCAGACAATAAAACATCTGATCTTCAGATATTTTAGATGTGGTAGCTTCATGCTCAACAATTGATGATTTATTTTCAACCTTGATATATGGAAAAGTATGAGCACCACAAGTATCTCCCATAAGCATGGAGTCGCACTGAGTAAAATTCCGACTATTGGTAGCTCCTTTCCCAATTTTCACAAGTCCGCGATAAGCATTACTGCTTGTCCCAGCAGAAATACCTTTGGAAATGATAGTACTGCTTGTATTTTTTCCTATGTGAATCATTTTGGAACCTGTATCAGCTTGCTGATGATTGTTGGTTACCGCAACAGAATAAAATTCGGCCACTGAATTATCACCCAAAAGAATACAACTGGGATATTTCCACGTAATTGCACTTCCTGTTTCAACCTGTGTCCAAGATATTTTTGAATTTTTTCCTTTACAGATACCACGTTTGGTTACAAAATTATAAATTCCTCCCTTGCCCTGTTTATCACCAGGAAACCAGTTCTGAACAGTTGAGTACTTCACCTCCGCATTGTCGAGAGTAACAATCTCAACAACGGCAGCATGGAGCTGATTTTCATCACGCTGAGGAGCAGTACATCCTTCCATATAACTCACATACGAGCCTTCTTCAGCAATAATAAGAGTTCTCTCAAACTGACCTGTATTTCGGGCATTAATTCTAAAGTAGGTACTTAACTCAATTGGACATTTGACACCTTTGGGTATATAACAAAACGAACCATCGCTGAAAACGGCAGAATTAAGAGCGGCATAATAATTATCACTGTAAGGCACAACAGAACCTAAGTATTTTTTAACCAAATCCGGATGATTTTGCACAGCATCGCTCATTGAACAAAAAATAACGCCATACTCTGTCAAAGTATCCTGCATCGTTGTTTTCACAGACACACTGTCAAAAACTGCATCAACAGCAACTCCTGACAGCATTTTCTGTTCCTCAAGAGGAATTCCAAGTTTGTTGAATGTATCTATCAGCTCAGGATCCACTTCATCAAGTGATTTCAACTCTGGTTTTTGCTTTGGCGCAGCATAATAAATGATGTCCTGAAAATCTATTTTTGGAATCTTGAGATGTGCCCAATGGGGATGCTCAAGCTCAAGCCACTTTCTAAATGCTTTTAATCTGAATTCAAGCATGAATTCAGGTTCATTTTTTATCTTTGATATCTGGCGAACAGTATCTTCACTCAATCCTTTCGGAAAATAGTCCATTTCAATCTCTGTGGAAAATCCGAATTTATAATC
>Ga0265295_1004143_pt1 | contig 19854 bp, 14 predicted proteins | sample Munlansysbiofilm_FD_192503 | JGI IMG/M metagenome (GOLD analysis project Ga0265295, IMG submission 192503) | Leachate microbial communities from a municipal landfill in Southern Ontario, Canada - Methane capture system biofilm | ecosystem: Engineered > Solid waste > Landfill > Unclassified ... | reverse complement strand
CGGATGAGCCAGAACCGCCACCCCGCCAGCTGCATGAACCATGGCTATGGCTTCCTGCACCGGGAAAAAGCGCTTTGCGACGTTACTCGGCACCAGATAGCGCCTGAAAGCTTCCTCAACATCAGCAACATATCCCTGCCCTATCAGTTCCATGGCTATATGTGGACGCCCGATACTGCCACCTGCGCGACGCTTCACCGCCTTAAAATCAAGCCCGGGATAACCCGCGCGTTCCAACATGACGTTGACGTTGGAAACTATTCGCTCATTGCGCAGAGCGCGAAAAGCCTGAAACTCACGCAAGGCGTCCTGTAACGGTATATCATCGGGACAAAAACCGTAGCCAAGCAAATGGATATCGGGGTAGTTTCTTGAATCGGTTTCCCATACGCAGGAAAATTCTACCCCAGAAATCAGTGTCATCCCCGCACTAACTCCAGCTTTTTGGGCCTCGGCAATACCATCTATACAGTCGTGGTCACACAGGGCTAGCACATCCACCCCACGTTCCGCAGCCATGTTTACCAACTGCGCAGGCGGGTATCTACCATCAGAACAGGAACTATGCACATGCAAATCAACCCGAGAAGCCACCAACTTATCCCTTTCACCAGTGCTTTTCTTCCACTGCCCCCGAGGGGCAATCCCAAGCTGGCTAAAACAGCGTAATTTTCGCAATATAGCATAGTGTAACCCTTGGGCAAAAGGTGAATGCAGCGGAACCCTTTTCACTTACTTCAGGTACACATAAGAGCTTCTATATGAACGAGGCAAAGCTTATCAAATATGTTATGCTGTGCGCTAGGTCCTTCGGCGCAGCCAACGGTCTCTGTTCAGAGCGCCCAAAAGACCCAAAACAAACGCAAAATACCGCGCACTGTCTGCAAATGTAGACTACGCCATTTTGTGTCAAAATACGCCCAGAAACGCTGAATAGACCAGCCAAAATTCGCTTAAACACCTCCCCTGCAACGCTGGAGCACCGAAATGGAACAAGAACGCACCAACAAAAAAACCCCCTCCTCAACTGGCGCAGTGCTGTTTCATATAGGGGCCTTCGTAGCCGGGGCGATTATCCTGTGTTTTTTTTCTTATATCCAAAAAACCATGGCCGGCTATCCTCAACGAAGCGTAGGCTATGTGGTACCAATCACGCTAGGGGGAGGCGTTGCTCTTTACCTCCGCATCCTGATCATGCGTCTACAGCAACACGAACTGAAAACATACGCAGAGATGGGGCCAGAAAGAACGCTCCATAAAATCACCTATTACGTCGCATGTCTCATTGGCGGCAGTGTAGTTTTGAGTGCCTTCTCCGCAACCCAAAAGGTGCTGGCGGGCTATCCGCTAAAAGCGCCAGGCTTTGTCACGCCAATACTGTTCGGGGGCGCAAGCGGAATCATCCTCGGATTATATATGCACCGCACTCGCCAACTTGCAGCGCAGCAGGCCCGAGCACATGCGCACCTGCAGCAGGAACGCAACCGAATCTATGACATTCTAGCCTCCATAGACGATGGCCTAGTGGTGACCGATGAAATCCGCAATATTGAACTGGTAAACAGCGCCGCCGTTGCTATGCTGGAAATTTCTGCCGAAAAAATGCGTGGCAAACCCCTGGCTCAAATGTTTGATAATTGTACCAGTGACAGCACAGAAGGCTTCTTCAACGTTGGCGCCGAAGGAAGCAGCGGTCGCACTTTCCGCCTGCTCACCGCCGACGGTTCCACGCGGGTGGTAAAAGCCAAAATAGCCGCAGTCAACAATGAAAATGTTCGTACCGGCGCGATAATTCTCATCCTTCACGATACGACCGATGAATATAAACTTGAACAGCTCAAAGACGAATTTCTCTCCACCGCAACCCACAATCTCAAAACACCTATTACCGCTATTTCTGGCTACTCCGAACTACTCCTGGCTCAGGAGCAGCTCCCCGCAGAACAGCAGCACGAATTCCTCACCTATATTTACGATAAAGCCTGGCACCTAGACCACATGATTGACAATTTGCTTGCCCTGCGCCGAATCGAAAACGGAAGCGCCCTGTGCCTGCACAAGGGATTTCACAGCGTTGCCGAGATTTTGCAGCCGGTACGCAAACTCTGCCAGGATCTACCTGCCGAAGTCAGCTTCAAGTTTGACATAGATCAACCAGAAACCAGCTTGAATGTGGACGCTAAAAAGATATATCAGGTGCTGGAAAACATTATCGATAACGCGGTTAAATTCTCCCCGAAAAATGGCATTATCAAAATCAGCGCTAGGCGTGAACAGGAACGCTACATATTTAAAATCCAGGATGAAGGGGTGGGGATGAGCAAAGAAGAACTCAGCCACATATTTGACCGCTTCTATCGGGCGGAAAACTGGGGCCAGTCAACCCCCGGAATCGGTCTGGGGATGAGTCTGGTTAAGCAGGTAATAACTGCCCACGGTGGCGAAATTGAGATCCAGAGCAAGCCGCACCAAGGCAGCATCGTCACATTTGGCCTCCCCCTGAGCAAGGGAGCATAAATTACACCACATGCATGCTGACCATTCTATAGCCACAGATCCGCTGCTACAAATTGAAGATCTAAGCACTTTTTTCTTTACCCATACCGGAATAATTAAGGCGGTGCGCAACCTCAGCATGACCCTACATGCAGGGCAGACCACCGCTCTGGTAGGCGAGTCTGGGTGTGGAAAATCAATGACCGCGCTATCGATCCTCGGGTTGGTGCCAAAACCAGGGCGCATTGTTGATGGGCACATATGGTTCGACAAACGCGACCTAACCCTGTTGGCTCCAGAGCAACTGCGCCGCGTCAGGGGCAACCAGATCGCTATGATCTTTCAAGACCCCATGACCGCATTGAATCCAGTGTTTTCCATCGGAGTCCAGATCGAAGAAGTGCTTTTACTGCACCAAGGGCTCAGCAAAAAACAGGCCAGAACCAAAGCCGCAGAATTACTCCACCAAGTTGGCATGCCCAATCCACAGGAACGTCTAGACTCTTTCCCGCATCAGCTATCCGGCGGCATGCGCCAGCGCGCGACCATTGCCATGGCCTTGGCATGTGACCCGCAGATTTTAATCGCAGATGAGCCTACAACAGCTCTGGATGTGACCATTCAAGCGCAAATAATGCATCTATTGCGCACCCAGCAGCGCCAGCGCCAGATGGGCTTACTGCTAATAAGTCATGATCTGGGAGTAGTTGCGCAACATGCCGATCATATTGCCCTGATGTACGCCGGCATGATTGTTGAGCAGGCTGACACGTTCAGCATCTTTAAACGTCCACACCATCCGTACACCCGGCATCTCCTCAGCTGCGTCAGCACGGACCTAGCCACCTCCATCTCTGCAGCTATTCCACACTCGCAGGAGCAGTGGGCGCCAAACTTTCGCCCCCGTACGAGTGGATTCCCCCCCATGCAACAAGTCGGCAAGAGCCATTGGGTGCGCACTTGGGAGATCGCGGAATGAAGACATTATTACACCTCAACAATGTGAGTAAAACGTTCAGCATCCACAGCCGCGCGCCGGGTTCAAAGTGCAAGGAAGTCCGCGCCGTCAGCGAGGTAAATCTGTGCGTCCACAGGGGTGAAGTTCTGGGATTGGTGGGGGAATCTGGCTGCGGTAAATCTACCCTGGGAAAACTGGCGACACGGCTCCTCCCCGTCGACAGCGGCAGTATCTATTTTGATAACATAGACATCACCCACCTATCTTCCCGACGTATGCGCCCTCTGCGGCGCAAAATCCAGATGGTTTTTCAGGATCCTTTTTCCTCCCTGAATCCACGTATGCGGGTACAGGATATTTTAGCTGAGCCCTTTATTATCCATAGGCTAACCCCTGCCGACATGCGGGCTCAGGTTGAGCAAAATCTCCGCGCCGTGGGGCTCGATGCAGCAGATGCGCAGCGTTACCCGCACGAATTTTCCGGTGGACAACGTCAGCGGATAGGGATTGCCCGCGCCCTGAGCCTGCACCCGGAGCTAATTATTGCTGATGAGCCCGTATCCGCCCTAGACTTATCGGTGCAGGCTCAAATCTTAGCGCTACTGCACAATCTTAAGCGGGAATTTTCCCTGACCTACGTATTTATATCCCATGACCTTTCCGTGGTACAGCGTATCTGCACCAGAGTGGCGGTAATGTATCTAGGGCGCATTGTCGAAACATCTCCAACCCAGGATATCTTCGAAAAACCGCTGCACCCGTATACCGAGATGCTCCTGCAAGCACTCCCCGTTGCTGACCCCCACAGACGCAAAGAATATGTCCCAAGCCCAGATATCCCTTCTGCTCTTTCCCGTCCTGATGGCTGCCCCTTCCATCCCCGCTGTCCCTACGCTATCGCGCTCTGCGCAATCCAACAACCAGAACTTGTCGCCGCAGGCACCATGCAGCAGGTTGCATGTCATCGCTACCTGGAACTACAGCTACGCGGTCTTTAATACCCCCACCCCACTGCTGCACTGAGCACTAAGATTAAGCGTTGACTTGATGTGTCACCAATGGCACACTTGGCTGAATTGCGGATTTTACCGCCATTCCCGCCACCCGCCCTACTACGGAGCTATATAAATTCATGGGTCCGATTAAAACCGTAAAAGAACGTTGCCAAAAATGCTACGCCTGCGTGCGCAATTGCCCCGTCAAGGCTATACGCGTGCGCCCAACCCATGTAGAAGTTATCCATTCACGCTGCATAGGCTGCGGAAAATGCATTGCCGTGTGCACCCAAAAGGCAAAAGTTGTGGCGGACAGCTATGAAAATGCTGTGCAAATCCTGGCACAGAAGAATCGCAAAATAGCGGTTCTTGGCTGTTCTTACCCGGCTTTTTTTAAGGACATATCCCCCAATCAACTCGTTACTGGCCTTAGGCGTCTGGGCTTCGATGAGGTGCATCAGGGTTCATATGGCGCAGAATTGCTCAGTCACGAATATCGCAAGCACCTCAAAACCAAAGCCGCGGCTCCGCTTATAGCTTCACACTGCCCCACCATTGTCGATCTTATCGAACGCCACTACCCACAGATCATCAAAAATCTGATGCCGGTGGTGTCTCCGATGGTAGCCATGGGGCGGATGCTCAAAGGGCAACATGGCGCAGACGCAAGTGTGGTCTATATCAGTTCATGCATCGCAGGCAAATTCGAAATCTACGCAGATGCTGTGGCTGACGCCATCGATGTCGTCCTCACCTATCAAGAACTCAGCCAGCTATTCAACCGCCACAAACTTGATCTCGCGCGCCTGGGCTCCACCCCATTTAACGGACACCAACCAGATAGAGGCTGCCTGTTCCCCATCAGCGGCGGGCCATTTCAGGTACTCGACATCCATCCCGACTTTGCTAATCCCGAGTATATCTGCAGTGAAGGGGAACAAAACTCGCTGGAGATAATCCGTGATCTGGCCGCAGGTCGCATTGAGGCCAAACTGGTTGACATCCGCTTCTGTAACGGCGGCTGTATCGGCGGACCAGGTAAAAACAACCGCCTTACCACCTACTCCAAACAAAAGCTTATCCAGTGCCACTATCGCCGCCGAGACATCTCCTACCGTGAGCCCGCTGTGGCAAATACTGAACACCTAGAAACGGACCTCACCCGTAAATTTTACAACAAACACAAGCCCCTGGAGCTCCCTAGCAGTGAAAGTGTGCGCAAAATCTTACAGCAGACCAACAAACGCACTGCGGCTGATGAATTAAATTGTGGTGGATGCGGTTACAGCACGTGCCGTGATCATGCCATTGCAGTACACCAAGGGCTGGCAGAAATTGAGATGTGTCCGCCCTTTGCCCTAAAAAGGCTCGAAGAGGACCGGCTTATCCTCACCCAAAAATACGAGTTGGCAAAACACGCCCTAGCACAGGAATTTGGAGAAATATCCATCGTGGGCAACGATATCCACACTGCCGACGTTCTGAACCTTATCCACCAAGTTGGCCCGACTCCGACCACGGTTCTTATCCGCGGAGAGAGTGGCACCGGCAAGGAACTAACGGCACGCGCTATCCACGAGGTGAGCCCCAGGGCAGACCGACACCTAGTAACCCTGAACTGCACCACCCTCAACGATAGCCTGCTTGAGAGTGAACTTTTCGGGCACTGCAAAGGGGCATTTACCGGCGCCATAAGTGATAAAATAGGGCTGTTTGAAGCGGCAAATAGCGGCACTATTTTCTTAGACGAGATAGGGGATATTACCCCGAAATTGCAGGCTGAATTGCTCCGGGTTCTCGACAGTGGTGAAATACGTCCCATCGGGAGCACCAAAAGCAAAAAAGTTGATGTACGCCTGATAGCGGCAACCAATAAAAATCTCGAACATGGCCTGGAAGAAGGATGGTTCCGCGAGGACCTATTCTATCGCTTAAATGTCTTTTCTATAACCATGCCTCCCTTGCGCAGTCGTCTCAGTGCGCTGGAAGAATTGGTCGAACATTTTCTACGCCACGCTAGCAAGCGAGTGAATAAACATATCGACAGTATCGACCGCAACGCTATCGATGCTATGCGCCTGTACCACTGGCCCGGAAATATCCGTGAGCTACAGAATATTATAGAGCGTGCAGCGGTGCTGACCAACGACACCTGTATTCATTTGGCCAACCTACCAGTGGTGTTCACTGAACTAATCGGCGGGAAAGCTTCAGACTCAGACCCCGACGCGGCATCTTTGCGCGCCCAGATGGAAAGACAGGCAGACTTGATCGAGAAGGGACTGATAAAAACATATCTGCACAAAAGTGCTGGCAATGTAGCTCTGGCAGCAAGGCAGGCGCAGATCCCAAGGCGAAGTTTTTACCGCTTGCTTGAAAAGCATCATTTGAACAGAGCCGATTTCAAACACCAGAAGTGAGCCTAGTTCGTACACTTACTGCAATACATGCCAAATATGAGCCACTTACGCCACACTGCTTTCGCTAACTGTGCCACTTTAGGCACAAAAAGTTTTTCTATGCCTCTGCACGGAGGTAGAATACTTCAAGATAAATACTTTTAAAATCTAGGTATAGCTAAAGATTTCAGCGCCTTATACCGATGAAATAAGTAGGCGTCCTTGCTCATGTTAAGTAATGGCACGAAAGATGCTATTCAGAGCAACATCACATGACAAGGGAGCAACAAATTTTCTATCCCCCAACTCTATACAGAAAAACCTCCCTTATTTTTACGCCATCGGGTTCTCTCCTTCCGGTGGCGTTTTTTTATCAAGTTGAGCCTTCAACTCAGTCCATGCTACTATAGTGAGCTTTCACGCGAGCTCGGAAGTGGCCGCGCGACCACCGAGGCACAAAACCGCTTTACCCCTTGGGGTCGCAACTAAAAAATAGACACCCCATTGCCCCACACTAAGACCAAACACTGCGGCACCATCCGCAACGAAAACACTGCAGTCAGTAAATTTTCAACCCACTAATTTAACTGGAGAGACTTGCAATGGCAGGACACAGCAAATGGGCCAACATAAAACACCGCAAAGGAGCGCAGGACGCCAAACGCGGTAAAACTTTCACCAAATTGATTAAAGAGATCACTGTAGCCGCCAAAATAGGTGGTGGTGACTTGGATGCGAATCCACGCTTGCGCACCGCAGTCGATAAAGCCAAAAACGGTAATATGCCCAAAGACACCATAGAGCGCGCCATCAAAAAGGGGTGCGGAGATCTCGATGGAGTCAATTACGAAGAAGGCACCCTCGAGGGTTACGGCCCCGGTGGCGCTGCGGTGCTAGTTGAATTTCTAACCGACAACCGCACCCGTACCGTCGCCGACGTGCGCCACAGTTTTTCTAAGCACGGCGGCAGCCTAGGGGTTGATGGTTCGGTTGCATTCCAGTTTGATCGCAAGGGGCTAATAACCCTCAGCGGAGACACGGACTTTGACGCGCTGTTTGAAGCCGCTCTTGAAAGTGGGGCTGAAGATGTGAAAGATGAGGACGGAACCTATGAAATTCTGACGGAACCCTCTGATTTTCCCACGGTGCGCGACGGCCTCAAGGAACAAGGGCTTGAACTTCAGACTGCTGAAGTCACGATGATACCGCAGTCAACAGTCGACTTGGATGAAAAAAAGGCCGAACAGATGCTTAAGCTTATCGATATGCTTGAAGACAACGATGACGTTCAAGAGGTCTACCATAACGCCGATATTGACGATGAAATCCTCGAAAAACTTATGAGCTGACCCATGCGAATTCTGGGGATTGATCCAGGCACCCGCATCACCGGTTATGGCTTAATCGACCAACGCGGCAACCGCCTGACCCATGTGGACAATGGTGCAGTCTACACCCGTAGCTGCGATGAACTCCCCTTGCGCCTAAGTCAAATATACCGCGGACTGCTGTGCGCGATTGAAACCTACAAGCCTGATGCGCTGGCAATTGAAAAGGTCTTTGTTGCTAAAAACGCTGGTTCGGCGCTCAAGCTAGGCCAAGCTCGGGGGACTGCCATAGTGGCGGGGGTCAACGCTGGACTGCCGGTATTTGAGTACAGCGCCCTGCAGGTTAAAAGCGCAGTTGTCGGATACGGTAGAGCTAGCAAAACCCAGGTTCAACAAATGATAAAAGCGCTCTTAAAACTTCCAGAGATTGCCCAAGAAGATGCCTCAGACGCGCTTGCCATCGCCATCTGCCATGCGCACAGTCATGCGCTCGCGCGGCGCGTTGGTCTTAGCAGTGGTGCCACGAACAAACACTGACTAGGGCGTATATCCACTACAACCCCAGAGGAGCTTAAATCATGATTGCCTTGTTAACCGGTACGATGCGCCACAAAAGCCCGGAACATGTCATCATCGAGGCCAACGGGGTGGGTTATAGTGTCGATATACCGCTATCAAGCTACTATGGTCTGCCGGAAGAAGGACAGGCTACGCTGTACATCCATACCCACGTGCGTGAGGACACCCTCAGGCTGTATGGGTTTCTCACCTTAGCGGAAAAAGAAACCTTCATCCTGCTAATTGGAATCAGTGGTATCGGCCCAAAAGCAGCGCTTAATATCCTGTCCCACATGAGCTGTGCCGATCTGCATCAAGCATTGTTTAACGAGGATGTCGCGCGCCTGACAACCGTTCCCGGGATAGGGAAAAAAACGGCTGAACGCCTGATTCTCGAGCTGCATGAGAAAATACGCAAACTAGCCACCGCAAAAAACAGCCTAAGCAAGGAGCAGGAGCCGCTCACTCCTGCACTGAGAGACTCTAGCGCAGACGCCCTCTCTGCCCTGATCAGTTTGGGCTACAAAGAGAAGCAAGCGCGTGGAGTGTTGGAGAAAATGCACATTGATGCACATACGTCGACCCAGGAGATCCTTAAGCAGGCACTGCAGCATCTCACCCGCTAGCAAATTATACCCCCCCAGGACACGATTATGAGCGAACGCCTTATTGACGCCGAAGACTTTGGCGATGATGAACATTTCGAGAATCCGCTGCGACCACGCACCTTGGCAGAATATATCGGCCAACAGCAGGTCAAACAGAACCTCGAAGTATTCATCCAAGCAGCGCGTAAGCGTGCCGAAGCCCTCGATCATGTCCTGTTCTACGGCCCCCCTGGGCTGGGCAAAACCACTTTGGCCAACATCATAGCTAGTGAAATGGGGGTCAACATCAAAAGCACTTCAGGCCCGGTTATTGAAAAAGCCGGAGACCTAGCAGCTATTTTGACCAACCTCGAAGAGGGTGACATTCTGTTTATTGATGAAATCCACCGCATGTCTGCCGTGGTAGAAGAGATCCTCTACCCAGCAATGGAGGACTACCAGATCGATATCATGATCGGCCAAGGACCCTCTGCACGTACCATAAAACTCGACCTGCCCCGCTTTACCTTGGTTGGCGCAACTACCAGAGCTGGTCTACTCTCCTCACCCTTGCGGGATCGCTTCGGTGTTATCAGCCGCCTGCAATTCTATACCGATGAAGAACTGGCAATAATTGTACGACGTAGCGCTGGGATCCTGCAGATCCCCATCAGCGCCGACGGAGGGATGGAGATCGCCAAACGCAGTCGCGGCACCCCCCGCATCGCCAACCGCTTGCTACGCCGCGTACGCGATTTCGCCCAGATAGAGGGAGATGGCACCATTTCGCGCACTACTGCGGACATGGCCTTACTGCGCCTTGAAGTCGATCGATGCGGCTTTGACCAAATGGACACCACCTTGTTGAAAACTATTATCGACAAGTTCGGCGGAGGCCCCGTTGGCCTCGACACACTCGCAGCCGCAATAGGGGAAGAAAAAGATACCATTGAAGAGATTATTGAACCGTTTCTGCTCCAACAAGGATATTTAAGCCGTACCCCACGTGGACGCATCGCTACAGAACTGGCATACTCGCATTTCAAACGTCGCAAGAAGCCACCCTCAAACGATCTCTTTGATTAGCTTTTAACTATGAGTGCTAACACCATTGCCTCTGCGGAAGAGCTCCGCTTCCAAGCGCGCGGCATAATCACCCAAGGACGCTACCCTTTTCGCAAAATCACTACCGATTCTGCCCTGCTTACTGCGGGCGGATACGTCACTCCTGATCTAGTTTTCTGGATAAATCGGGATAGCTGCATTGCTGGTGGCTGCGTGTTTTTCTGTCCGGAGCCACAACTATTGCCTGAACTACTTCAGCAGGCACAGGCATGCGCCGAAGCTTTGGCGCTAAATCAATTTGCCACCTGGAGCTCCAACCAAATAATCATCTGGCAGGCAGAGACTCTGGAAAAACGTTTTGAGCTGGAGCCTCACTCAGATATCGATGGACTGACTGAGCTCCTAGATCAATTTAAGCTTCTGGCTGTGATAGAAGCCAAGAGCAACAACGAACTCACCAGCTGGCATATCAGTAATCTGTGCCTGCAGAGTGTTACCCAAGGGACTCTAAGCCTGAGCGCATACCTGCGCCGTAAGAACTTAAGTGATGGCGAAAGTGCAGCACAGCAGGCTCACAGCAAGCTAATACTCTGTGTGGCACGCATGCTTACCGCACTTCATGCCGACACCCTTCCCTCCCAGACCAAGCCTGAAATTCTGGACAGAACTCTAAAAGATCTCTCTGATCTGCACTCAGGCTTAAAAGCTGAAGAGCCAGAAGTGGGATTGGACAAGAAAAGTAGCATTCTTCTGCACAACCTGCTGCGCCGCTTGGATCAAATTGACCTATTTCGGGGGAATCGCGCCCGTGCCTGCGCCATGCTCGAGCAGCTACTGAGCAGCACCATTCATCCAAGCTGTAAACAACAAAAAAGCTTTGACCTGCCTCCATCCGGGATTTCAGTTTATATGCCTGAAGTAGAACCCGGTACGCTTGAAATCGAAGTTGATACCGGCGCGAGACTTTTATTCAAAAATTTGGCGCGCAAACTGGGTAACGCAGACACCTGCATTACAAATCAGTTTGAGCAACTTTTTTCAGTCCCTACGCCGCTACCACGCACCCATTGCAGCGCCTGCTTTTTCTCTAGCGTCAAACCTGACGCAGCCAGAGTTGATGCCCTTAATGCCCACATGCGCACCGCATGGCCGGGGCGGCGCATAAACTTGACGAAGTCCACCCCGATGGGTCTTTGGCAGTTCACCTATTTGCTGGGCATTCTCGCCGAAGGTGAAAGCATCTACGCTTGCCTTGCACCCGATCTGTTTCAGGCTGTGGGGTGCGACAAGGTTCTGACCTTGATTCATTCCTGCATGACACTTGCTGGTGCAGGATACCGCCCTGAAACCGGCAATGTCGAACTTCTACTGCGCAAGTCAGGCCCCCAGGACGAAGCCACCACGTTCTACACTGAGAGTAAATCCGAAATCTCATGGCACGCACTTGAAGATCCAATAGCCGCCTTTTATTCTGCACTACAACTTGACAGCGCCCAAAACGCGAGCGCTCCTACACCACGTATTAGCGGCAACAAACAGCAGAATCTGCGACAGCAGCTGATCCACGAGTTGGACTCCCAAGGGGTGCCACAATTCCCCACTACATATGTTTTCAATATCCCAGCAGAAAATCTGAAAAAGTTTCACCTTGATAAGGGTCCATGGCATATATGCCAAACCTTTATGGGGCTTTTTTCACTATGTAACAAAGAACAGGACCAAATCTGTGAAGCACGGGCTCCACATGCATATGCGCTAGTGCTGGCTTCGTATCTGGACATCGATGTACTTCTCCCAGCTAATGAAGGGCAGTGTCAGGAAGTCCTGCTCCAGTATCTGCGTGATCTCAACCAAACCTATCTGCATATCATGCAGGAAGCCCATGTACACTTGAAAACCTCAGCCGCTGCGAAACGCTTCGCTAACAAATTCTGGAAGGAGCTGAACCTCCCGCCATGGAACATATGCCAAGAGATTGCGTCACAACTGGGGCTGGAATTGCACACACCTAGCTGATATAAAAAGAACATGTCTATGCAAACGCCTCTGAAATGTTAGAATAGGCGCAGCGTGTCCGCTGTTTGAACTCTCATCCATAGGAGAATACAAGTATGCTCGAAATAGTTGAGAAAACCCTTCTTACCGCTCTTGGTGCCGCGTCCATGACTCAGAAAAAAGTTGAAGAGGTGGTAAACGAATTGAAGGAACGTTTTAACCTCACGGAAGAGGAAGGGCGCCGCCTGAAAGAAAAAGTTAAAACCGCAGCTACCGAACGGCGCGATGAGCTACAGCAAGAAGCCGCTAGAGAAGTGCGCGAAGCTGCGGAGCGGATGGGACTGGTAACCAAAACAGAGTTAGCTGCGCTAGAAGCGCGGATCGCCGCTTTAGAACAGTCATGCTGTAAGCAAGACGCATAGAAAAGCATCCCTGCATATGCTTTCATTGCTCAGCGTCAACCGAAATCTGCGCTCGCTGAAACGCTACCGTGAAATACTCTCAGTCCTGGTCGGACACGGGTTCGGGCATATAATCGAACAGCTTAACATCGATTATTATCTCGAACTTGGACGCCGTATCATCACCAGAGACGCAAAAAAAAAGGCTCTTGAGCGCCTTCCAGACGAGGTGCGTCTGCGCATGGCGCTTGAAGAGCTGGGACCAACTTTTATAAAGCTGGGGCAATTGCTTTCTACTCGAGCTGACATCATCCCCGCCAGCTACATTCTTGAACTCAACAACCTGCAGGATAAAGTCGGTGCTGTTGACTGGAGCCAGATACGCTTGCAGATCGAAGCAGAGCTAGGCGGCGCGACAACAGAGTTTTTCAGGCATGTAGACTCCATCCCCACAGCTGCGGCCTCAATGGCACAGGTCCACAAAGCCCAATTGTGCACCGGGGAATGGGCTGCGCTGAAGGTACGCCGCCCCGGCATAGAAAGAACCATCGCCACAGACCTGGATATCCTCGAAAACCTTGCTAGCCTGATCGACACCCACGGCAACATGGGCAAGCTCTTTTCTGCTGAAGAGATTGTCCGGGAATTCAGACGCACCATTTACCGCGAACTCGACTTCGTCAAAGAGGCGCACAATCTGTGCCGCTTTAAGAGCAACTTCTCTTCCAACGATCGCGTCCATATTCCTGAAGTCTATTGGGACTACACGACCGAAGCCCTGCTGACCATGGAGTTTATTGAAGGGACAAAGATATCCGCCACCGCTGAGCTCAAACACCAGAATATCGACCTTAAACGTCTGGCGCACGACGGCGCGCAGGCCTTTATGGCACAAATAATCGACCACGGCATGTTTCATGCTGACCCCCACCCGGGCAACCTTTTTGTGCTATCGGACGGACGCCTGTGCTTTCTCGACCTAGGGATGGTTGGCCTCATCGACGAAGAAAGCAAACAACAACTTGCAACCCTTATTCTGAGTATTTTCAGCAAAAACGCTGACGAACTAGCTTCCCTTCTCATCAGCACACGACCCGGCGCTCGGGATATCGACAAGAACACCCTTAAACGTGATCTGGCCACCTTCATTGAAGATTATTACAACCTGTCTCTGAAGCGTATCGACTCATATAGGTTCATTACTGAGTTTCTCGCCATCATCCGGGCGCATAAAATAAAATTTCCTTCTAACCTGATCCTTTTGGCAAAAGCACTAATAACCATTGAAGGAATTGGGCGCAACCTCGATCCTGACTTCAATCTCATTGATGAGGTACGCCCGGCAGTGGAAGTCCTGATTCGCAAGCGCCATTCAAGTGAACATCTACGCCGAGAATTCAAGCAAATTCTACGCGATTACTATGAAGTCACCAAGGCTCTTCCCGTTGACCTTAAAGAGTTGTTGTCTCGTATAACCAACAATAATTTCAAAATTGACCTTGAGCACCGCGGCCTTGAACGCCTCATCCGCACTATGGATCAATCCAGCAATAGAATCTCATTCAGCTTCGTGATTGGATCGTTGATAATCGGTTCTTCCCTGATTGTGCAGACTGGGGCTGGCCCTCAACTTTTCGGGTTACCCGCTCTGGGACTGTTCGGATATTCAATCGCCGCATTTTTAGGCCTGTGGCTTGCGATTGCCATCATCGGTTCCGGGCGTCTTTAAACAATAACAGTTGGAACTCTTCAACAACCCAAGCTTAGGATGTCGCCTTCTTAGGCTTACCCTCCCAGATAAAGTGCCCGAATCAATTCCGTGAAAAAGCACTCCTAACGCTGTGCATAAATCGAACACCTTTTAAGTGAGCTCAACAGCAATGTCACAGGTGTGACCGCAGCAACACATCAACAACACGATTCGATGCAACAACACCACATCCAATCCGCCCACACTCTCCCCCGAATATATATATCCAATCAATACAGATGCTTACCCTAGCACCGATACGTGGCACGGGTTTTGCTTATCTCTTAAGTAAGCTTATGTGTGCACATCACACGACTCTACAAAAAATCCTCCACAAAGGAGTTATTACTATGTTGCACCAATGCACTATTACAAATCTTCTACATATCAGCGGTATTGGCCTGCATACGGGTAGCATTATCAACATGGTGTTACGCCCAGCCAAGGCTGGAACGGGAATCATCTTTGAACGCAAAGAGGGCAATATAACCCAGCGCATCAAGGCCTGTGCGCAGAATGTAGTTGATACCAGAATGGCTACCGTGATCGGAGATGGTCAGTTACGGGTCTCCACCATAGAACACCTAATGGCAGCACTCGTAGCCTGCCACATCGACAATCTAATTATCCAGATTGATGGTCCTGAAGTTCCTATAATGGATGGTAGCGCAGCTCCATTTATCGATAAAATCCTCAGCGTCGGGGTAACCCGCCTAGAGCAGAGTCGCAAAATTATCTCCATCACTAAACCTATCCACCTGCAGGAGGGTGATAAGCGGATCAGCATCATTCCGTCACGCTTCTTGCGCATCAGCTTTGATTTAGATTTCAACCATCCCTGCATCAAGCGTCAAAGTCGTTCGTTTAAGGTCTCTCAGCAAGGTTTCCGCCAAGATATTGCCGCTGCACGCACCTTTGGCTTCTATGAAGAGGTAGAATATCTAAAATCGCAGGGACTAGCCAAGGGGGGCTCTTTGGATAACGCGGTAGTAATCGGCACTGATCGAATTCTGAACCCAGAAGGACTTCGATACGCAGACGAATTCGTCCGCCATAAAATCCTTGATACGGTAGGTGACTTTAGTCTGCTGGGGCATTCAATTCTAGGCCATATCAAGTCGCACAAGGGCGGACACGACATAAACCACAAAATGGTTGAAAAAATTCTGGCGTCCCCAGATAGCTGGCGTTACATTGAGTTCAGCAAGTCCGAAGTCCAGGCAGGATTGAGCATACCAGTACTGCAACCCGAGGTTGCTATGGCTAAGGCATGATCAATCAAACTCATAGTTAATACTTTTGAAGGCAGCCCTCGTGGCTGCCTTTTTTATGTCGTGCCCAGCGACTTGCGTGTTCGACTCGGGCGTGAGATTATGCTTGTTAAGCACAAGATAAATACATTTCTTCTGCGCATACCAGCTTTTACAGGAGCTTTTCTTTCCTATGCTCAGACCAAAATCCGGCCAAGAACAACGGAAACGCAGACGCGAATGGACACTCATAGTTCTAAGTGTCATTCTAATCGGCGTATTTCCTTTTTTAAAGCGCCTTTTATTCGAGCAAGCAGCGCAAATCCAAATATCTAACAATATTCTGGTTCTAGCCCTAATCAATCTAAATATCCTACTCGTCATCCTGTTCTTTTTTCTGATCTTCAGAAACATTCTAAAACTTGTGCTGGAGCGCAGGCGTAACACTCCTGGCGCTAAGTTACGCACGCGTCTGGTTGCTACCTTCGTATCCCTATCCCTAATACCTACGTTGTTGCTGTTTTTTGCTTCCGCTGCATTTATCACCAACTCTATCGAGAGTTGGTTCAGCACCGAAGTAGAGAAATCACTGTCTGAATCATTGTCGGTTGCACAGACCTACTATAAAAACTCCGCGACCAATGCACTCTTCTATGGCGATCAACTTGCAAAGCAAATCAAGGACCAAAAACTGCTCAACGAAAGCAATCTCGACAATCTACGCGCCTTAATCCACAAGAAACAACAGGAATATAACCTTGGCGTCGTGGAGGTTTTCTCTTCAACCCACGAAGAACTGGTGCGCGCTTCCAACCCAGACATCCCCTCGGCTGATTTTACTGACCCAGGTTCATCAACAATAAACGAGGCTCTCAAAGGTGAGCGCTTTACCCGGATAACTCCAACAGGGAAGGCGGATCTTATCCGTGGGATTGTTCCGATTTATTCGAATTGGAATACCGAGGATGTCGTGGGAGTTGTGGTAATCAACTATCATGTCCCCTATTCTTTGGTTAATAAAATGGAAGAAATATCTACCACTTACCAGCAGTATAAGGACTCCCAACAACTAAAGGGCAAAGTAAAGCAGGGTTATATCGCTATTTTGCTTTTGATTGCTTTGATCATAATTTTTCTAGCTACATGGTTCGGCTTGCGCATAGCCCGCTCCATAACGGTCCCTATCCAGGAATTGGTTACAGCCACCAATCAAATCAGCAATGATAATCTACAGGTCCAACTCCCGCCGGCAGGTGACGACGAAATCGGCCAACTAATCGACTCTTTCGGTAAAATGACTACTGAACTAAGTCGGGAGCGGGCGCGTATTCAACACGCTCACAATGAACTTAAGAACTCAAATATCGAACTAGAACAGCGGCGACGCTACATGGAAATTTTGCTGCGCAATGTAACTGCCGGCGTTATATCCATCGACAGGTTCGGAATCCTTACCACTATAAATAAGTCTGCAGAGCGCCTTTTAAAAATTCAGTCCGACGCAGTACTCGGGCGGAAGTACGCTGACATCGTCAATGAAGAACAACTTTCAATCGTAAAAAGCTTTCTTACGGAGTTGATTAAGTCCGGCAAGGAAACCGTAAAGCGGCAGATCTCCTTGAGTATTCAGGGACAGCAAATAATTCTGCTTTTAAATGCGACACGCCTACACGATGAGCATGGCAATATAATGGGTACAGTAATTGTGTTTGACGACCTGACACAGTTGCAGAAAGCACAACGCATGGCCGCATGGCGCGAGGTGGCACGGCGCATTGCGCATGAAATCAAAAACCCTCTGACGCCCATACAGTTGTCCGCCCAACGCTTACGTCGACGCTACCTAGATCGCTTTAACGATGAAGACAGCGTCTTTGACGAGTGCACACAGACAATTATCAACCAAGTAGACGACCTTAAAAATCTAGTTAACGAATTTTCGAACTTTGCTCGTATGCCTGCGAGCAACCCTGCACCTGAAAATATAAATTCCATAATCAGCGACACCATGATTCTGTATCAACAGGGACACAAAGATATTGAATTCAAACTTAACGCGGATGCCTCAATACCGAATATCAATGTTGACAGAGAGCAAATTAAACGGGTGGTCATTAACCTGCTCGACAATGCGGTGCATGCTGTACATGAAGCGGAGGCCCCGCACAATATTGATTTAAAAACGGAGTTGAACCGCACCATGAATATGGCTACTCTGGTGATCAGTGACACCGGATGCGGAATCCCCGACAAAGATAAACCGCGCCTCTTCGAGCCATATTTTTCAACCAAACAAAGTGGAACTGGGCTTGGGCTGGCAATTGTCGCCACCATTATTTCAGATCATGGTGGCTATATAAGGGTGAAAGATCATCACCCGCGCGGCACCGAAATCATTATTGAGCTACCCTTAACCTGATCCACATACAGCAGAAAAATTAACTATATGGCACATATACTAATTGTTGATGACGAGCAAAGCATACAGGCAAGCATTGCCGGGATCCTCCAGGACGAAGGCTATCAGACTAGCTGTGCCAGTGATGGGGAAGCAGCCCTGCGCTTGATTCAAGAAGAGGCGCCGGAGCTAATTCTCCTCGATATCTGGATGCCAGGTATGGACGGAATCAATGTGTTAAAAAAGATCCAAGGGCTTGGTGAAGGGATGCAGGTCATCATGATGAGCGGACATGCCACGATCGAAACCGCAGTTACCGCAACCAAGTTAGGCGCGCACGACTTTATCGAAAAACCGATCTCCATTGAAAAGCTACTTTTATGCATTCAAAATGCCCTTAAGTTGAACCAGTTGGTAGAAGAAAACAAAAATCTGCGCGCACGTATTTCCCGCGATTATGAAATAATAGGTTCAAGCCAAGCTATTAAAGAACTGAAACAGCAAATTCGCATCGCCGCGCCCACCTCCGGTTGGGTCCTGATAACTGGTGAAAATGGCACTGGTAAAGAATTGGTGGCGCGCGCCATACACAGGCAGTCTAAACGTGCTAAAAAAGCTTTTATTGAAGTAAACTGCGCAGCGATACCGGAAGATCTCATAGAATCAGAACTTTTCGGGCATGAGAAAGGGGCATTTACCGGGGCAACTAGTATGCGCAAAGGCAAATTTGATCTGGCGCACGAGGGCACCCTTTTCCTTGATGAGATTGGAGATATGAGCCTTAAAACCCAGGCAAAGGTTCTGCGGATACTTCAAGAACATAAATTTGAACGTGTAGGCGGGGAAAGGCCAATTGAAATAGAAGTACGGGTTATCGCAGCAACAAATAAGAATTTGGAAGAAGAGATAAAGCAGGGAAACTTTAGAGAAGATCTATACTATCGCCTCAATGTTCTACCATTTCAGGTACCAGCGTTGCGTGACCGAAGCGATGACATTCCGATTTTGGCCCAACACTTTCTTAAATCATACTGCCAAAAAGAAAGTGCCGAAGGGAAGCAGTTAACTGATGACATGTTGAAAGCTTTAAGCGCGTACAAATGGCCTGGCAACGTGCGAGAACTTAAAAACATCATTGAGCGCTTGGCTATAATGACCCAGGAGGATGTTATTGATGTAACAGCACTCCCAGCAGAGATAAGGAATGCAACCCCAAGTGAAAGCGGAATAGAGCCTGACCCACTGCTGACAGGAGAGTACAGTGATCTGAAAGAAGCACGGGAACATTTCGAAAAAGAATTCATCCGCTCCAAACTGATTGAGAACAACTGGAACGTATCGAAGACAGCGGAGGAGATAGGACTGGAGCGCTCAAATCTGCATCGGAAAATCAAGAGTTTCGGTATTGAAGCAGATAAAAGCTAAGAGATAGGGATTAGATAGGGATTGCCCTCTCCACAGAGCATCGAGCTGGAGGGGGCCTGTAAAACAGACTCAGTAGAAAACTTGGAACTCCGTGAGTGTGCACAGCCTGGCGCGCAAAACAAAAAAAGGATCCGCGAAAGCGGATCCTTTTGAGGTAAAGATTCGGCGGCGACCTACTTTCCCACACAGTTGCCCATGCAGTATCATTGGCGCTACAGAGCTTAACTTCTGTGTTCGGGATGGGAACAG
>Ga0265295_1004142_pt1 | contig 19864 bp, 22 predicted proteins | sample Munlansysbiofilm_FD_192503 | JGI IMG/M metagenome (GOLD analysis project Ga0265295, IMG submission 192503) | Leachate microbial communities from a municipal landfill in Southern Ontario, Canada - Methane capture system biofilm | ecosystem: Engineered > Solid waste > Landfill > Unclassified ... | reverse complement strand
AAAAAAAAGAAGTTACTCTTTTGACTCTTCGGTCAATGAGTTTGGTTTATCCTTCGGGTGAAGGTACATGCCTGTGTAGGTCAGATCAAGCGCCTTCTCGGAGTTCTTCTTCGTAATCAGACTGACGATGACCATTGCGGCGATCGAACAGGCCAGCGAATAGATCGAGAAGTGCATCGGCAGTTTCTCCACGAAGTTGTAGTAAGCGCCGAACGCGAGACAGGTGATCAGACCGATCAGCATACTGGAAATAGCGCCCGCTGCGGTCGCCCGTCTCCAGTAAAGACCGGCGATCATCGGGACGGCAAATGCAGAAAGCATCAGACCGATACCGAGCCAGATCAGGAAGGCGAGCATCTCCGGCGGGTTGATCGCAAGGATCAGCGAGATGACTGCGGCAAGAAGAACGCAGATCTGACTCACAAGAACGACCTGACGTTCGCTTGCTTTCGGCCGAAGCATGGTCTTGAAGATATCCCAGGAGAAGGTCGTTCCGACCGTCAGCATAAGGCGGTCAGTCGTCGACATGACTGCCGAGAGTACAATCACGGCAAAAAGCCCGGTGATCAGGATACTCGGGCTTGCCGCCTGGATACCGTACATGAGCGCAAAGTCCGCGACCTTGCCCCCTTCCGGCACAACACCCGCGAGGAGTCCGTCTGCCTGCATCGACCTGACCGCCATGCCGCAGAGCTTCACGAGCAGCATGATCACGAGATAGATCAGGAATGCCACGATCGGCGCCCACTTGAAGTAGGACGTTTTTCGTGCGGCAAACACATTCGAAAGAACATGCGGGGCGCAGGCGAGACCTACTATCAGCAGCACGCCAAACGAGAACAGATATTCAGGCGTACAATAGGCGTATGCCGCAGTACTTCCCGAAGGGAACCAGGGCATGACCAGATTCGGATCGATCGTTGCGAGAACCGTGTTAATATGCTCGAGACCGCCTGCATAGGTTAGGATAAACGGAGCTACGAGAATCACGCCGAAGATAAGGATCAGACCCTGAACGAGTCCCGTCCATGAAACGGCATACAGGCCGCCGATGACTGTATATGCGGTGATGATGACTCCGGCAATCAAAAGAGCCTGCCAGTGTTCCAGACCGAACACCCAGATCAAAACGATACTGATGGCGGTGTACTGCCCGACGAGATAAACCAGAGAAACGGCGATGCTGGCAAGAGCCGAAAGAGCGCGCAGTTCCCGGGTGTTTTCATATCTGAGTGAAAAATAATCCACAACGGTCATACACCCGTTTTTTCTTCCGATCTTATTGAGTTTGGACCCAAAGAAGATGATACAGAATGCTGCTGACAGGGGGACGAATATCTGCTCCCAGATGCCCGGCCAGCCTGACGCAAAACCGAACCCGCTGGTTCCGACAAGCGTCATGCCGCTGCAGATCGAACAGACGATCAGCAGGGTAAACAGCCAGAACCCGAGACTTCTGCCCGCAAGCATATAATCTTCAGAGCTTTTGATCTTCTTCGAGGCCCACACGCCGATACCAAGTAAAACTACAAAGTACACAGCGATGAGTACAAGCGTGATAAGTGTGCTTTCTCCGGCAAGTGCCATATCACTCCTCCTTCTCCTCAGGGAACGTGAATCCCCAGATCAGTAGGAGGATTATGCACAATAAAATGGCTCCGCCAACAGCGAAAACCGTAATATCGGGTAATCCTAATATCATATCATTAGTATGACACGTGTTGACATATAACACGTTCGGTTCGGGTCAGCAGGTCACTGAGTGAAAACAGGGAAAATGCGAAAAAACAGGGAGATCGGCACCCCGCCGGGGTCAGTGCCGGAAAACCGCGCAGATCAGAACAGGTCCCGGTCTGCCGGGATCTCATACTGCTGAAGAACACTTTTTTTCAGATCGGTCACGGCCTTTTCCAAAGGAAGGACGAAGAGAAACTTTGGGACATCGGCAAATCCGTGGAGACCGAAGACAACGTAGAAGGGATTTCCCTCGGCTTTTGCATAGGCAAGATATTTGTCGAAGATCTCCTGCGTCGTCCACGGCAGATAGGCTTCGCCGTCCTCACCGACAAACATCCTGCTCCGGTAACAGGTGACCAGATCAAAACGGACCTCGTCCGCATCTCTCAGAGCAAGAAGATCCGGCTCCCCTGATTGCCGTTCTTCGCGGCCGGTCGCCGTCCAGCCGCTGCCAAGCCGTTTGATCACATACTCGCGAAACGCCAGAGCTACCAAGGGGTTGCCGTCGTCTGGTTCCGTGTCCTTATCCGGATACCAGACGCCCAGAGCACGTTCGATGTTGCCTAATAATCCCATATGATATTATTGTTCAGGCGACGTGGATGAACTTTTCCACAAGTTCCGAGAAGGCTTTTGCGTCGCCGAGGATCCGGTCGGAGAGACCCTGATCATTGAATGCCTTCAGCTTTGCAGCCTGCGCTTCGAGAACGCCTGCCGGGAAGATCTCATCGCGTTCAAATATCTTGCGTTTGGCGATAAGGATGTCGGCAGACTCGGAACAGCAGGTCGGCAGCTGACGCAGGGTCTTGAGGAACGATTTGTACTCCTCGTTGAAGATGTTGCCTGAAGCGTAGAGTTCGTCTGCTTTCGTAAGAGCGCCGTTCATGCCGAGTCCGTGGATAGCGCCGCAGATGAGGCAGGCGACGGTTTCGTAGATGTCGGCCGAACCGTCGGCTACACGGTATTCGAAGGTCTGTTTGGAGAGTTTGTCGGCTTTGCGTTTGAGACCGAAGTTTGCTTCGGCCGCCATGTCGGTGGAACCTGTCCAGCCGAGAGGAACGCGAACGACGACGGAACGGTTCCGGTCACCCCAGCAGATGTAGGTCGGCGCTTCCTGGTGCGGAACAAGTCTGAGATAGGAGGTGGGGATGGTGTTTCCAAACGCGGTGACCGCATCGCCAACGTCAAGGATACCGACGATCATGCGTTTGGCGGTGTCGGAAAGCACGCCGTCTTTGATCATGACGTTTTTGCCGTTCTTTTCGGCAAGCATGTGGAAGTGGAGGCCGGAACCTGCTTTACCGACGGTGATCTTCGGAGCGAAGGAGACTTCTACGCCGTACTGGGCGCCGAGCATGCGGAGGATCCATTTGGCGATGATGATCTGTTCGACGGCAAACACCGGGCTTGTCGGCAGGAACTCGATCTCATGCTGCTCATAATAGTAGCCGTCTTTGGTGAAACTGCCGACTTCGGAGTGTCCGTATTTGATCTGGCCGCCTGCACGGGAAAGCATAAGCATTGCTTCGGTGCGCATTGCTTCGAATTTACAGAAGGGACCTGATTCATGGTAGCCTTTCTGATCGCGTCCCGGATAGAGCGCCTCTTCTTCACAGATGACATAGTATTCGAGTTCTCCAAGACACTTGAACTCCATGCCGGTGTGTTTTTTGAATGCGGTTTCGGCCTGACGAAGGATATACTCCGGGGATGAATTGAGGGGACGCCCGGTGCTGTCATAGTAGGAACAGAGGATGTTTAAGGTCGGGACCTCGGAGAAGGGGTCCATGAACGCGGTGCTGTACCGCGGAACGACATAGAGGTCAGAGCTTGCTGCGTCGATGAAGGAGAAAAGATTGCTTCCGTCGACGCGTTCGCCGTCAGAGAGGATGGTGTCGAGATACTCTTTGGAAGAGATCGCAAAGTTCAGGGTCTTGAGTTTTCCGTCGCAGGCAACGTAACGGAAGTTGACCATTTTGACATCGTTTTCTTCACAGAAACGGAGTATATCGTCTTTTGTAAAGTATTCCGGACTTTTTTTCAGATACTGTACTAAGTCGTTGGGGTTCATCAGGACCTCTGCATCGTTCATAGTATTACTATGTTGGTGTTTTTTGTATTAAGTCGAATAGGTTTTTTTGCGGCGCCTTCACCGGACACGGGGGGTCTGCGGGACGGATGAGGATACGTCAAGATAAATATCGCGGCCGCACCGGTCTGACCGCCCTCTCACGGTAAGTGCTCAGATGCGATAGAATTTAAATCACGAACTCTAAACGTATCTACACTATATGGAAGACGAGATAACAACTCCCAATACTGCCCGCACGCGCGAGTCCCCTTTCTCCCCGGATGCCCTTGACTTCGGGGATCTCAATGACCAATACGCCAAGGTACGCGAAGAAGCACACTTCCTGAAAAAAGAGAACGATTCTCTCCATAAAATAATCAAAACAACAAAAACCGAGAACGATTCACTCAGACAGGAAAACAACAAGATCCGGATGGACAATGCCCAGCTGAAAAAGGAGAATGCCCAGCTGAAACGTCTGCCCCTGTTTGTTGCGGTCGTTTTGGAGAAACTCGACGAGAATGAGCTGTATCTTCGTCAGCTCGGCAACAATCAGGAGTATGTGACCCAGGCAAACCCCGTGCTTTATGCCGAAGTCAAGGCAGGGACCAAAGTTGCGGTCAACAACACGCTTTCGGTCGTCAAGATCCTTGGAAACACCATCGACGAGAGGGTCCGCGTGATGGAACTGGAAGAAAAGCCGACGATCACCTTCGCCGACATCGGCGGCCTGAAAAATGAGATCACCGAAGTCCGTGAAGCGGTCGAATATCCTCTGACAAGGCCCGAATCCTTCGAGAAGTTCGGCGTCGTCCCGCCCAAAGGCGTGCTTCTCTACGGGCCGCCGGGAACCGGCAAGACGCTGATCGCCAAAGCGGTGGCAAATAATGCAGGCGTTCCGTTCCTGAGAATGGCCGGGTCCGAACTTGTCCACAAGTACATCGGCGAAGGCGCCCAGCTCGTCCGCGACCTCTTCGAGATGGCACGTGATCTTGCAGAAAAGAACAACGGCGTCGTGGTCTTCATCGACGAGATCGACGCGGTTGGAAGTATGCGGACCAACGACGGAACATCCGGCTCAGCCGAGGTCCAGCGGACCCTCATGCAGCTTCTTGCCGAGATGGACGGGTTCAACAACCGCGGAAACATCCGGATCATGGCGGCCACCAACCGCCCTGATATGCTGGACGCCGCTCTCCTCCGCCCGGGAAGATTCGACCGCCTGATCAAGATCCCCGCGCCCGACAGCGAAGCAAGAATGCAGATCTTCAAGGTCCACATGAAGAAGATGGAGGCGGCAGGCTCTGTCTCCTGCGTCGATTACGATGAACTGGTTCGTATGAGCGACGGACTGACCGGAGCCGAGATCGAAGCGATCTGCCGCGAGGCAGGTATGCTTGCCATCAGAAACAATGATGATCTGATCACCAGCACGAACTTTATGCAGGCTATCCGGAAGGTCAAGCATCAGGACAAGGATGATGAGCGCCGGGATATAATGTATATCTGATGCGTCTGGTCTGTATTGGCAAAGCAGGAATCGATCTGTACCGGACCCTCTCGGACTCCGAGACGAGCCGGCACATCCTCCGGTTCTACCATCCAAAAGAGATGCCCTGGGGCGTAACGCTCGAGGTGGCGACCGTGTCGAGCGGTCTGTCCCTCACAAGCGAGCTGCGCTGGTATATCATGCGTTATATGAGGGAGGTGCTCTTTGAAGATACGGAGCATGCCGTCTATCTGACCCGCGATCTGGCACGCGAGGTGTATGAAACCAGATCGGCGGCTTTGATCGACGGCTGGAATATCTCGTTTCGGGTCGTGATTTTGAATGACGGGACCTCAGCGAGGCTGCCCGACGGCGTGCCGGTTCCCGACGGAGTCGTTCAGACATTTCGCGTCTGGGGTCTGGCGCGGGAACATCCATAAGATATAATCCGTCGAAATACTAATGGAGTAGTAACAGTATGGCACTTCATCTTTCTTTTACTCTGGATCCTGAGCTTGCAGAGCGGGTGGATATTTTTGCAAAGAAACAGGAGCTGGAGAGAAACGAGGCCCTGCTCCGTCTGATCGAAGGCGGCCTTGTGCAGGCCGAACAGGCAGGGATCGTCGCGCCGCCGCGGGAGAGGAGCTTTAAAGAGACGGCACGGATGCAGAAGAATATCGATATGCTGGTCCGAAACATCGATGAGCTGAAAAAAGAGGTGCGGGTGATGCATCATCTGCTGAATCTGCAGAAAGATGCGGCGGCGGCCAGACCCGCGCACCGCGGTTTTTTTAAGAAATAAGTTTTTTTTATTCGGTGACAACCACCTGATCCTCTACAAGGAACGGACTTTTCCTCAAAGAGAGGGAGAGAAGATAGGGGTAGTTTCTGCTCAGATACTCCATGTGGTCGAGCCATGCGGCAGTGAGCTGGCAGTATACCCGGTTGACGTCGCCTGTGAGGTGGGCCAGATCGGAGGCGGGCACGCAGAGGATATCGGTGCGGCAGGCGAGTTCTTCACCCAGGTGGAAGAGATCCTGCAGGAGTTTGGAGACGCTGTTTTGTTCAAGCAGCACGGGATTTTCGATCAGACGAAGCAGAAAATCATGCTTCTGCATGAACAGATCTCTGATCGCGATAAGGTCTTTATGGGTCGGATGGGTCTGGGTGCAGAAGAGCGACGCATGGCGTTTCGCCAGAGCGTAGTCGGTTTTGCTCCAGGTTTTTGTCACCTGCATGCTTTCGCGCAGTTTTTCCGGAGCTTTGTCCCATTGGACCATCTTTCGCAGGAGGGCGTCACCCATCTCGGAGAAGAAGAGGCCGATCACCATACGGGTCTTTTCCTGCTGTTCACGTTTCGTCCGCATCGTTAACAGACGGTTGATGATCAGCGTAACGATCAGGATGTTGATCGGCAGAAAGCCCAGACTGTTAAAAATGTATGATAAGGTGTTGCTTTCTCCATTATCTCCGAAGAAGAGGAATTTTACCGCGTACACGCAGATCGAGATCGCGATAAGAAGAATCGCGAGACGCGCCTCCCAGGTGAGTCTGATGGGTTTCATTTATACCCCTTTTCCCTGAGGAGTGCAAGACTCAGGAGTGCCCCCTCAAGAGTGCCTGTCTCGATCACAGGATTTCGGATGCCGTTTTCCCGGACTTTGTTCATAACAGCGTCAAAGTCGATGCAGCCTTCGCCGACGGCTGAGTGGCTGTCGTGTTTTCCGTCATTGTCGTGGAGATGGACATGCGAGAAGGGGACCTCGAGAAATGCCGGCAGGTTGCCGCACTCGTTGGCGTGTCCGACGTCCAGACAGAACAGAGCGCCGTCCAAAAGCCCGATGTCGTCAGGGGTCTTGAGGTAAAAATACCCCCAGTTCCCCATGTTTTCAATGAAGTAGGTGACCCCGAACTCGGCGGCGTCCGAGCGGATCTGGGCGAGGGAGGCGCGGAGGTTTCTGCCGGCGAGTTCGCGTTCATACTCCCATGCGATGTATCCCGGGTGGATGACGACGGGAGCGCCTACTTCGGCGGCGATCGAAAAGGTGTCATGGATGACCTCCACGGCGGCCCGCCGGATCGGTTCCAGGACAGACGCGAGGTTCACGCCGCGGGAGGGAGCATGGATACTGTAGGTATATGAGTATGAGTGAAGGAGTTCGGCGCCGGTGAGGAAGTGGGGGCCGTCGTCCATGATCTCGACGTGATCCGTATGGGGTGCGAGAGTATCCAGCACGGTGTCCAGGGGGTCTGAGTGAAGGCAGTGCGTCGAAATCGAGTAGTCCATATGAATACATATTGCCTGCCCGCACAAAAAATGATTCGCACACATAGCCGGAGTCAGAATGGTTTTACGCCGGACCTTGCGCCCGCATCCTATCGGAGATCCAAAAAGGCACCCGCCAACTCTTTATCATCCACGCACAAACACATAGGCATGAATACAGACGGGCGGACCGGAAAGGAGCTGATATACCGCATCCTTTTGCGTTTTTTCTATCTGGTCGTCCCGATCCTGGTCTATCTCGTTCTCCTCGGTGTGTTCTGGTTCGTGTTTCCTCCAGAGACAGGCGTGTTCAGTATGCCGCCAAGTCCCGAGTATCTCGGGCTTATAGGTCTGATGGGCGCCTATCTTGTGCCGCCGTTTGGCAAGGAGACGATCATCCCCCTCGCCCTCGCTCTCGGCTATCCGGTATGGGTCATCTTTCTCGGGGTTGTCGGGATGGATATCGTCACGGCGACGTTCGTTTCACTGAACTTCGATCTTCTGCTCAGGGTCCCGCTTATCGGGCGGTGGATCAGGTGGGTCGTACGAACTGCTGACAAGGTCCTGCGAACCAAGCCTTGGGTGGAGCAGCTGGCAAGTGCAGGTCTCCTGCTGTTTATGTACATCCCTCTCCAGGGTTCAGGGTCGATCACCTGTTCGGTGATTGGGCGGCTTCTCGGCTATAAACCGGCAGCCAGCCTGGGACTCGTGATCATCGGAAGCGTGCTCTCCACGCTTACGGTCGCTCTGGGAGCGTCGTCGGTGATCCAGCTGTGGCACATCAATCCGCTTCTGGGTATTGCCGCGGCAGTGATCATCCTTGCTCTTATCCTGGCGATAGCGTATGTCTGGAGCAGATTCACGAAAAGATTCTACCGTAAGGATGGAGTATGACCGAGGAGATCTTTCCTTATTATAAACCGCCGCTGAAGATCAGGGCCGCAATGACCTTTGGGATGTTTGGGCTTCTGGCCGTTTTCGTCGTCTGGCTGTTTGCCTATCTGCCGACTGAAATGTTCATTCTCGGCGTCTCTCTTTTTGCTCTCTACATGGCGCCCGGCGCCGGAAAAGAGAGTATCATCCCGGTCATGATGGGATTTGGTTTTCCCTGGTGGCTGGTTTTGATCGGGATCGTGATGATCGACATGACCCTGGCGGTACTTGTTTCGTTCAACTTCGATCTGCTGCTCAAGATCCCGCTTCTCGGCCAGATACTGCTGTTTTTCACCGGAAAAACAAATAATCTTCTTCAGAGAAAACCCTGGATCAAAGGCCTTTCCGTAGGGGGTCTGCTGATCTTTATGTTCACCCCGTTTATGGGTTCCAGCGCGATCGACACTTCGATCATCGGAAGGCTGCTTTCGATCCATCCGAAGATCATTCTGCCGATCGTGTTCTTCGGCAGTATCCTTGCCACACTGACGATGGCGTTTGGCGCAAGGGCGATCATCGATCTCTGGTTTGTGGAGCCGGTATACGCAGTAGGGGCGGTCGCGGGCGTAATAGCAGGTATTATTCTGATCTATATCTTCTGGCAGAAGTTTACCGCCCGCAGGTTTCCGAAAAAAGAGTGAAGTATCCTATTTTTTCAGATAGAGGATCCAGCCGATCCCGATCCCCATGACCGAGGTGATGACATAGAAGGCGAGATAGACGAGCGCCGAGTCATTGTAGAAGAGATACATGGCGGGGATGAATCCGGCGCCGGCAAAGATCGGCAGAAGGATAGCGGATTTTTTGATGCCGCAGAGAAGTCCAAAAACGATGCCGCAGAAAAGGCAGGTGAGGGGGTTCACTGCCAAGAGAAGGAACCATGCAGGCCCTCCTGCCTGAAGGAACATCGGCGGGAGGAGGTAATAGACAAGGCCGGTCAAGATAAGTGCGGCGCCAAGCGCCGGGATGAGGGGTTTCATGATCCTATTTGTTGAAGAGGAGGAGAGCTGCGCCGTAGAGGGAAACGCCGAGGGAGAGCATAAGGATCGCGGACTCGGGCTGGATCTTATGCATGAGGGATAAAACAAATACGGCAATTCCCATGGCGAGACCGATGGCTGTGCAGATAAGTCGCGGGTGATTGACCGGGGCTGGTTCCTGTGTCATGGATACACATATGTCCCTTATTTTATATGAAAAGAACGGGGCGTTTTGCGGGAGAGAAAGCCTGCACCCGATACGGGAGTTATGCGCTCCGGGGTGGTTTTCCGGTCAGCACCCTGCCGTAAGCGGTCCTGCGGGGAAAAAAGTCTGCAGTTCTTTCCCGCGGCAGAGCAAATCCTGCCGATGAAAACGGTGGCTTTATATCATTCAAGAGGCTATCTAGTAGAGCACTTAGTGTGTAAACACAAGTCCCGGTAGGGTAGAGGATATCCTAGAAGCCTGCGGAGCTTTTGACCGGGGTTCAAGTCCCCGCCGGGACGTATCAGCCGGTTTTGTTGAACCGGCAGCGTCCATTTTTTCTGAGTTTTATGTTACTGTTATCTGCCGCTATTTACGGCAGCCGACTCCAAAAAAGAATTTAAAAAAAAAGATTTTGTCTGTCCGTCGTCACTTCGCAGAATGCAGTGCAAAGGAGACGGTCAGCGCGGATCCGTCGAGAACGGCGCTGATGCTTTCCACATCGCGGCCCGAACCCTCGGCAAGGATCGAGGCCATCAGCGAACAGACCGGGCAGCCAACCATTGTACAGCACTTTGGCGACTGGGCCTGCAGAGCGGCGCAGGTCTTCTTCATCGCAAACTCCTCCAGAATTATGACGACGGATGTATCGGTAGTTTTGACCGTCACCTTTTCTGCCAGCGAAAGGGTATCGTTCATCACCTCGCTGATACAGGTTCCGATCCTGTCGATGCTGCCTGCGGGTATGATCAGATTATCCTCGCGTTTCAGCTGAGAAAGGAGAGGACTGCCAAGCGCACGATACTGTACCCCGTTCCAGTTCTCGGTGGAAACAAACGTCAGATCGGTCAGGATCACGGGGATACTGCCTCCCGTCACCGGATTGATCTGGATGCACTCATCCGAAGGGAGATAGCGGTGGATCGTGCTGCTCGTCACGCCGAGATCAGCAAAGACCGTGGCAAGATCAAGGGATCCGGCGACCGGCAGCATTTCGGTCAGTTTGACCGGAAGCGGCCGGCGGTCGGCGAGGGTCAGCAGAAGGATGCCGGTAATAAACAGCATAAATCCTGCAAGGAGCAGCAGAGCGCTGGTCATATCAGCGCGGTTGGTAAAGATATAGACAGTAAAGGTCAGGACCGCTGCGAGAAACAGTACGGCCGGCGCGAAGTAGACTGATGAGATCAGTGATGCTTTAAGTTTCATGTATTTGTTCCCTCAACTTCTTTTTTCAGACGATAGGCTCGAACGAAGATCACATAGAGGACAGCGAGCGTAAAGATCCCGGCGGCCAGGACAGGAAGAACGACCGAAAGCTGCATGGAAAAGATGCCGCCCGCGACTCCTGTTCCTGCAGCCGCAAGAAGGATCTTTGTGTCCGTTTTCACTCCGGCTGCAGTGAGGACCGTTATCATGACGCTGATGAGTAACAGGCCGGTAAAAACCGGCATGCCTGCGGTGAAAACGAGCGGGAACCCCGCTGCCGACAACAGCAGGACGCGCTGGTTTTGCGGAAGGGTGATGAAGGTGCAGAAAACAAAGGCCGCACCGATAATGCCGGCGATGATCCTCTGGTCGTTTGAGGCGCCGGCGACGGCGATGACTGCCGTGATGAATGCAGGGATCCGCAGATCCATTCAGACCATCTCCACGACATCTGCTCCGGCGAGGGTGAACGCAGTTCTGACCTTCGTTTCCCGCGGCGTTCCTGCGGCGCCGGCGACGAACACCGTCGCATGCCGCTGATGTCTTTTCGTTTCATTGATCAGATAAGTCATATGGCTCAGATCTCCAAGTGCGGCGGTCACATAGGTGATATGCGTCTGCTTTGCCATTTCTGCAGAGATACTGCCCATCTTCGATTCGAAAGCAGTAGGGTTGCGGCCGGCATACTCCCGGGTGATCTCACGGATCCGCAGTTCGGTTTTGGTCGGATCCCTTGAAGTGATCATCGTCTCCCTGACAAGGGAAGACGGGTGACGCAGGCGGAAGAGATGTTCGCCGGTGGTGGTGTTTTCCGTCTCTTTGAGTTTTTCCAGGATCACACTGGTCTTCCCGGAGCTGATGATCTCAGGATCAGCTGCTCCTTTGAAGAAGACCACCGGGAAATTTTCCCCGATGTTGAGGCTTTCAAGAGCGCCGACGGCGGTTTCCGCAAAATGCAGGCGCAGTTCATCCGCTGTTCCCTCAGGCGGCAGATCGATGAACAGAGCCGGCAGACCCCCGGATGCATCCATCTTCAGACGGACGTAGAGCTCCTGATGTTTTCCGGAGAGTTTCCAGTCGATGTTACGGACACTGTCTCCTTCGGCGTAGGGACGAAGGGTCCGGGTGTCATAGCCTGAAATGAGAGCAGGCCGGTCAAACTCCACGGCGCTCCACCCCGACCCCTGACCGACGGCAAAGTGCGTGGCTGTGATGCCGGTTGGATACATCGTAAGTTTCGGCAGCTCTGCGCCGCGTGCGATCAGCAGGGTCTGCGTGAAAAACTGATCACGACAGGTTGCCCTGACTCCCTGAAAATAGGAGGAGCCGATCACCGGGAGTCTGAACCTGTAGGATGCCCGGCCGGCGGTGAATGCCGGCGAGCCTGAGACAAGGAGCGCTCCCGGCGGCAGAACGTCATCGAACGAGGCGGTCAGGCGGCCGGTCACGGCAGTGATCGCGGATGTGATGCTGATGAGCCCGTTCTGATCCACAACGGTCCTGTCGGCTTCACGGACAACGGTCAGCGAGAGGGCAAGACTGCGCAGGTTTGTCTGAAAGATGCCGGCGGAAAGCGAAACAAACACCAAAAGTCCAAGGCCCGCCGCCGCCGCCTCTGCTGAGTTCATCATCCATGCATACATGAAAGAGAGCAGGCTGAAAAGCAGAAGGAGTCCGGTCAGCAGTGTTGGACGCATGGATCATTTCACCGGCACGGTTTGAAGGATATCATCAATGACTGAATCCACAGTAATTTTGCTCAGGGCCGATTCGCGTTTCATGATGATACGGTGAGCGAATGCAAACCGCACGAGATATTTGACATCGTCAGGGATGACATACTCGCGTCCCTGGATCGCAGCATTGGCCATGGCGCTGCGCAGCAGAGCAAGGGACCCCCGCGTGCTGATGCCGAGTTTTATATCGGGATGATTTCTGGTGGCTTCGACGAGATCGCCGATGTAGGAAAGGATGTCGTCGCTTGCATAGACGGATCTGACCATCGCCTGCATGGCGAGGATCTCAGAAGGATCTTCGACAAGCTTGTTATTGGGATCGAGGATCCCGGGATTGAGGGATCCTGCCATCCCTTTCTTCAGAACAGAGACCTCTTCCGCGACATCCAGATGCTTGATCCGGTAACTGAGCGTGAACCGGTCTTTTTGCGACTCGATAAGGTTGAACGTTCCTTCCATCTCATACGGGTTCTGGGTCGCGATGACGATGAACGGCGCGGGGAGGCAGATGGTTTCGTTGTCGATCGTGACCTGACGCTCGGCGAGCGCTTCGAGGAGAGCGCCCTGTGCTTTGGGCGTCATCCGGTTGATCTCGTCAACGAGGAAGAGGTTTGAAAAGATCGGACCTTTTGAGAAGATGAATTTGTTCGTATCCTGCTGATACTTCTGGACACCGATGACGTCCATTGGGAGAATGTCGACCGCACCCTGCAGGCGGCCGAAGTCTCCGCCGATGTTTTGCGCAAAGAATTTGCACAGTGTGGTCTTTGCAGTCCCGGGGACCCCTTCCATAAGAAGAGCGCCGTCACTGAGTAATGCAATGGTCAGAAGATCCATCAGGTCGTCATACCCGATGATGCACTGATGCAGTCGTTTTTTGAGATCGTCGTGGAAGGTGCGTATGGTATCAATGTTTTGCTTTTCTGTCATAAGCGGAATCTCCGGATGCCGATAACGGCTGTTAGAATGAAAAGAATGGTTATGAGGATGGTCCCAAGGGCAGGATATCTGTGCATCGCCCCAAGAAGAGGGCAGAGCCCCCCGCCTGATGTCGATGCCGAGTTGGTCTGATCGATTATGAGCTCCTCTTCGAGGAGAGCATTGATGAACTGGATATTTTCGGTGTGGGTACGGACAAGCATACTGTTGATAAAGACCGATGGATCAGCAATGACGATGACACGACCAGTACTAATAGTTTCTGATGCGATAAGAGAATAAACTTTCAGTGGTTCAGAGGCGTCGGGGATGTTGTTTTTGTTGGCGTCGACCCAGGAGAGATGGGAAGTTGCGGCGACGGTCTCGCCGCCGGTGACATACCCCGGGTAGTTGAAGGTGAGGGTGGTGACATTGGATCCAAAAAGATCGCCCTCTACCGTGCCGCGGAAAATGCCCATGTCTTTGTACTCCATGCTGGTTGATCTGACCGGCTGATCATGGACCCGGATGGAGCTGCCGATCTGTTCAAGAAAAATGTTGGCATTTCCACTCTGGTCGGCGATGATGACGGTGTTTCCCTCGTAAAGATACCGGGAAAGCCCGCCGAATTCAGTGCCCGGCGCGATGATAAGCAGGGTGCTCCCGCTGCCGGCAGGCAGATCGTCGTAGCTGAAAACTGATGGTTTGTCCGCTGCAAGGCCGAAGAAGTCCGAGGTCCCGTTCCAGTTGATGTTGTACCGGCTGTATTCATCGCTTGTCGTGGCAAGCTGACCGGCCAGGATCAGTCCGGCAAGGAGTATCAGGATCAGGGCTGCAGCGACGCGTTTGTTCATGTGTTCTCTTTAAGGATCTTGGCTGCAAATTCAGCGAGGCGGTCGATGTCTTCAGGTGTGGAACCGGGAGAGTAGCGGACCTTTTCGTAGAGGGCGACATACTTTTTGATCAGCTCGCTCGGATTCTTCGGGTCGATGAGCTCTCTGGGTGAGAGGGCTTCGCTTGAACCAAGGAGGCCGCGGTTTTTGGCAATCGCGGCAGCCACAATTCTGAACTGCTCTGCGGCCCCTGCATTTGGATCCAGGCTGACCGTTTCAGAAGCCTGGACACGCGTCTGCGTCTGTTCCGGCTCTGCCGGCTGTTTTTCTGCTTTGGGAGCGTCGGATTTTTCACTGAACGAAGCTACGGGCACAAACTGCTCTTCTTTAGGCTTGGGAGCAGGCGTCTTTGGCACTGCCGTCTCCTGATTTGCCGGAGATTTTTTGCCGTTTCGTTTTTTCGAGCGGATGAAGAAGGCAACTGCAACGAGACCGACAGCGAAAACACTGATGATGATGATGATCGGAACGATAAATCCTGCGCCGTCATCTTCTGTTTCGTCCGGGATGATCACCTCAGGGGTGGGCGTTTCTGCAAGGTTCGTCTGTGTCGGTGCGGCTGTCAGCGTCGTCTGAGGCATGGTGACGGTCTGCACCGGGGTCTCCGCAGGAGTTTCTGCTGGGGTTTCTGCTGGAGTTTCTGTCGGTGCCGTTGTCGGGAGGAGTGCAGCATCCGCCGAGAGCCGGACGAGCACTTCGGCCGCACTGCCGAGCATATCCGCAGCCGTCAGCGGATCACCGCCGTTCTGCAGGGAATCGGCCGCGGTCCTAAGACTGGAGACGGTCAGGTTGAGTTCATCAGTGAGAGCCGCAGGCGCCGAATCGGCGGCAAGCCGGTCCCTTATGAGCGAAAGATCATCGATATGCTGCGAAAGCTGCCCGCCGGCGGCTGAGATGTCCGGTGAACCTGCGGAAAGGGAGGCCGCCGTGTTCTCAAGTGATTGGGAGACGGCTGCAAGACGAAGGAGAGATGTTTCCAGAAGCGGGAGATCATACTCGAATTCATCCGGATTTTTGCCGGCCCATGTATAGGTAGAGATCAGGGTATTTCTGATGCCCAAAACATCGGTCTCTGCCTGCGTCAGAGCAGAAACCGCCGCTGAAGTATCCGCACCCTCGATAAGAAGATCGGCTGCAGAGGTATCGAGCCGGTTTTTGATCCGGATAAGGTCCTGGACCTCGGAAGAAGCGAGCGGAGTGCCGGCCAAAACGGTGCGTACGGAGTCGATATCCGCCGAGATCAGGCTGATCTCAGCGGCAGCGGCGTGTGGATCCCCGGTTTTCAGAGAAGCGGCGGTGCTGTTCAATGCGGCGGCGAGAGCAGAAAGTTCCGCTGAGGGGCCAGTCGTCTGGACAGGGTCTGTCTCTTCGGCTGCGGCAGAGCCGGAGAAACCGCCGGCTAAGAAAAGCGTGAGGATCAGCAGAAGAACTGCCGATCTTTGAACGATCCCGGGTATGCCGGATCGTTTCGTGGTCAGAAACTTATGTTGAGCATGTGTCATGTATAGCCCTCAATGATCTGTTTAGAAAGACGCTCCAGATGTTTTATCTGGTCGTGACCTGCCGAAACGTTCGCATAATGGAGATATTCATACGTTGATATAAACTCTTTGATGTTCTCGTTTGGTGCGGAAAGCGCGGCCAATAACTCCCGCGGTGTCAGAACGGCAACGTTTGCTATCCCTGATTTTCCTGCAAGGAAGACCGAGGTCTTCCTGTAGAGGCGGCGAAGGGGATCCGCATCAGGATCCTCTTTTTTAGTGACGGCGTCACGGATCTTTTTCAACGGCCCGGAAGATTTAGGCGCTGGTTCGAGGGTCAGCGGCGGAGCTTTTCCGGAGGCGTATTTTGGTCTCCGTTTTACGACGAAACGAATCCCCAAAACGAGAAGAACGCCGCAGGCGGCGATAAGTATGATATAATATATGGTCGGATCAAGTATCGTGACCGGATAGAGTTCACTCATGCTTTCCTCGAGAGGGAAGGAGACGTCGTCAAATATTGCGTAGAACGCGTAGCCTCCGTCGATGAGCTCAGCCGAGACATTCCAGATCCCGTTTGCATTGGTGATGCCTGTCCCGATGAGGATATGATCTTCAGAGTAGACGGTTACGGGAGCTCCGACGACCGGGAGGTCGTCTTCAGTCAAGAGCGAGCCGTAAAGCGTGAGTTTTCGGTGGAGTTCGCCGTTTTCCTGCTGATCTTTGAGGATAGCAACGACCGAGGGCTGTGAGAGGATCGTGATATAGACCGGTTTGGAGGTGATGCCGCCCGACTGAGCGGTGACCGCGTGGATGCCTTCGGCTATCCTGCCGATCTTCAGTTTTTTCGTGTAGTATCCGGCACTGTCGACCGATGCTGTTCCCCAGAGGGTGGTGTCCCAGTAGATGTCAAGGCTCCCCTGGGTTCCCCGTGCGATGCCCGAGATCGTGAGGGTATCTCCGTAGCGTGCGATCGAAGGATCGACCGAGATGGTGATGGATCCGGAGGTGTCTGTCGTGGTCCCGGAGGTGTCGATAATGACGATATTTCCTTGTGCATCTGTCGTGACGGTGAGTTTTCCCGAAGTGGCGGCAATTATGACCTGGCTTAGGAGCGGGACCGAAGACTGGAGTTTGGCCGGATCGAGCCCGTAGGCGGCCGAGATCTGCTGCATGATCTCTGCAGATCCTGCGTAGTTTTCTGCGGTCAGGGCAAGTTCGCTGTAAATGAGTTTGGATTCTGCTGCAAGCTCATACAGGCCCGGGGAGTTTCCTTCGGATGCATACTGACGTCTGAGGTGATCTATCTCTGCAAGACGCACCACATCCCCCTGGATAATCCTGATGGATGTTCCAAGAGCAGCCGATTCTTTTCTGTACTGATTGATGTCGGTCTGGGTGAGTTTGATCTTTCCCAGATTGGTCCCAAGCCGGCTGACCGTATTTTCATATGCGGCGAGATACCGGGCAGCATACTCGGGATCATTGAGATAGAGCTGATAGACCGCATCATAGGAAAGGCCGATGATATCTCCCATGAGAGGAAGAATGGTCTCGGCCTCTTCGGTCGTCATGACGGCGATCGTGGAGGGGTCAGCGTGGCTGGAGGTGTTGGTATGTCCCTCGGCAGCGTAGAGAAGCGTTCCCCCGCCCGCAACGAGCGTGATCAGCATGACGGCCGCAATAACGGCGAGGAGTGCGGCGGCGGCGGCGGGGTTTGCCTTCATTTTGCGATGATCTCCACGATTTTTATGATGATGATGAAGGCAAAGATGCCGACGCCTGCAATGCCGATAAGGCGCTGCCAGCGGGCGCTTTTCGGCCGGAGGGTGGTGACGACGAAGAACTCGGTGATGATCAGAAAGCCGATCAGCCAGAGTACAAAAAAGATCTCGATATTGATGGTCCGAGCAAGTATCATGATCGAAGCAACGGTCCCCATCCATGCAAGGAGAAGGGATGCGGCGATCAGAGTTTTTGACGGAGCCATGGGTAGTTAACTGTTATTGATTTAAGGAGGGTAATAGGTTTTGGTTTGGATCGTCCGGGAAGCGGCGGAAAGAAAAAAAGAGGGGCGGTTGTGTTCTCCTGACCAGCACCCTGACGTAGGGTTATGATCAGCACTGATCCAGCTCCCGATTCAAGAACCTGTCCTTCGTCGCGTTCGCAAACTTAACAAGCATGAGCATCACCGGCACTTCGACGAGCACCCCGACGATCGTCGCGAGAGCGACCGGACTGTTCGTTCCGTACAACGCTATCGAAACGGCGACGGCTAATTCGAAGAAGTTCGAAGCGCCGATCATACCTGCCGGGGCTGCAATACTGTGAGGGAGATTCAGGAACCATCCCGCGCCGTATGCGATACAGAAGATCAGGATCGTCTGGATGATCAGCGGTACGGCGATCAGAAGAATATGCAGTGGATTTTCCGTAATAACGGTTCCCTGATACGAGAAGATGATCACGAGGGTAAGCAGCAGCCCGGCGATGGTGATGTTGTCGAACTTCGGGAGGAACGTTTTGGTAAAATACTCCTCTCCTTTTTTCCTGATGAGATACATCCGGGTGATCACTCCGCACAGGAGAGGGATCACCACAAATAGAACCACCGAAAGAAACAGTGTGACCCACGGGATGCTGATCCCGCTGATTCCGAGCAGGAATGCGACGATCGGGACAAATGCGACAAGAATGATCAGATCATTGGTCGCGACCTGGACGACCGTATAGGCGGCGTTTCCTTTCGTCAGATGACTCCATACAAAAACCATCGCCGTACACGGAGCTGCGCCTAAAAGCACGGCGCCGATAAGATAATCCCGGGCGAGTTCAGGAGGAATGAGGGCGCTGAACACGATATAGAAGAAGAATGCCGCGATCGCAAACATCGTGAACGGTTTGATCAGCCAGTTCACGACCCAGGTAAGGACGAGCCCTTTGGGATTTTTTCCGACGTATTTCACGCTCTTGAAATCCACTTTCAGCATCATCGGGTAGATCATGACCCAGATGAGTATCGCGATCGGGATGGAAACGTTTGCATACTCGAACGTGCCCAGGAATTCCGGAACGAACGGCACGAACCTGCCGATCAGAACGCCGGCGATCATGCAGATGATTACCCAGAGGGTAAGATATTTAGCAAAGATCCCAAGGCCTGCGGTTGTGTTTTTTGTCATAGCATCACCCTTTCAATGATTGTATGTTCGCTTCGATCTCGGCGATCGCGAGGCGATACGCCTCCTCGCCTTTTCCGACCGGGTCGTCGATGTGCCATTCGATCCGCTGTGTTCCGGGAATGACGGGACAGGCGATCCCGCATCCCATCGTGACGATGATGTCGATCTTTGGAAGGTCGGAGATCTTTTTCGGTCGATGTGTCGAGAGATCGATACCGTAGATCTCCTGCATGAGGCGGACGGCTGTCGGATCGACGTTATCGCCCGGCTCGCTCCCGGCAGAATAACAGGTGAACCTGTCGCCGCCGAGATGCCGGCAGAGCGCTTCAGCGATCTGTGATCTGCAGGAGTTTTTGATGCAGAGAAAGGCGATCCGTTTCATACGATCACCTGCACGACTAATCCGGTCACCACAGCCGCAATAAAGATCGTTGCGACAAACACCAGAACGAACTGTTTTTTGAATATCGCGGAAAGCATCGTGATCTCAGGAATACTCATGCCTGCCCCGCCGATCAGAAGAGCGGCCACGGTCCCCACCCCCATTCCTTTACTCAAGAGAGCGGCGCTGATCGGGAGGATGGTCTCCGCTCTGATGTAGAGCGGGATCCCGATGATCGCGGCGATGGGGATCGCGAACAGATTATCCGGCCCTGCGGCGGCTAAGATCCAGTCGGCCGGCAGAAATCCGTAGATGAATGCCCCGATCGCGGCTCCAAGCAGGAGGTAGGGGATCATCTGCCGGAACGTGGTCCATGCAAACCGTACGA
>Ga0265295_1004141_pt1 | contig 19865 bp, 16 predicted proteins | sample Munlansysbiofilm_FD_192503 | JGI IMG/M metagenome (GOLD analysis project Ga0265295, IMG submission 192503) | Leachate microbial communities from a municipal landfill in Southern Ontario, Canada - Methane capture system biofilm | ecosystem: Engineered > Solid waste > Landfill > Unclassified ... | reverse complement strand
CTGTTCCCATCCCGAACACAGAAGTTAAGCTCTGTAGCGCTGATGATACTGCACGGGTAACTGTGTGGGAAAGTAGGTCGCCGCCGAATCTTTACCCCAAAAAGGATCCGCTCTGCGGATCCTTTTTTTGTTCAAACCACTTCACTTCAACTCAACTCAACTTAGTTTTTTTCTGCTTCTATGCCAAAACTCTTAATTTTCCGATGTAGATTTGAACGTTCCAGACCTATCTCCTCAGCTGTCCTAGATATATTCCAGTTGTTATCGATCAGCTTTGAGCGGATAAACTCCTTTTCGAAATGTTCTCGTGCTTCCTTTAGGTCGCTGTAGTCTGTTGCCAGCAGTTGGCCAGATTCAGCTATAACCTCGCTATGAGCTGCTGTCCTTATCTCTGGAGGCAGGGCTGAAACATCGATAACATCTTCCTGGGTCATTATGGCTAGGCGCTCAATGATATTTTTGAGCTCTCGCACGTTCCCCGGCCATTTGTATGCGCTTAGAGCCTTTAACGCATCTTCCGTTAACTGCTTTCCCTCTACACTTTCCTTTTTACAGTACGATTCAAGAAAATGTTGGGCTAACATTAGGATATCGTGGTGACGGTCGCGCAACGGTGGTACAAAAAATGGCAGAACATTAAGGCGGTAGTACAGATCCTCCCTGAAGTTCCCCTGCTTTATCTCCTCTTCGAGGTTCTTGTTTGTTGCTGCAATGACTCGCACATCTACCTCGATCGGCTTTTCACCCCCAACACGTTCAAATTTGTGTTCCTGTAGAATGCGCAAAACCTTAGCTTGAGTCTTGAGGCTCATATCACCGATTTCATCCAGAAAAAGGGTCCCCTCGTTGGCTAAGTCAAATTTGCCTTTGCGGGTGGAAATCGCTCCGGTAAACGCTCCTTTTTCATGGCCGAAAAGTTCAGATTCAATGAGATCTTCGGGTATCGCAGCGCAGTTGACTTCTATAAAAGCTTTTTTGTTGCGCTTTGACTGTCTGTGTATCGCGCGAGCTACCAATTCCTTGCCAGTGCCATTTTCTCCAGTAATCAGGACCCATCCAGATGTAGGTGCAGCTATATGTATTTGTTGTTTCAGGTCTGTAATAACCTTACTTGTTCCTATTATTTCATAATCACGAGAAATACGTGCACGTAGACTTTTGTTTTCTTCTACAAGCTGGTTTAGTTTCAGGGCATTTTGAATGCAAACTAGCAGTTTTTCTATGGAGATGGGTTTTTCAATAAAATCGTGTGCGCCTAACTTAGTGGCAGTTACGGCGGTTTCAATCGTGGCGTGCCCACTCATCATGATGACCTGTATTGTTTCACCTAGTCCTTGAATTTTTTTGAGCACATCGAGGCCGTCCATTCCAGGCATCCAGATATCGAGAAGAATCAGGTCAGGCTCTTCTTCTTGAATTAAGCGTAAGGCTGCCTCACCGTCACTTACACAGCTAGTCTGGTATCCTTCGTCCTGTAGGATCCCTGCAAGACTTGTCTGTATACTTTGCTCGTCATCTACAATTAGTATATGCGCCATAATGGGTATCTATTCTGTTATCTGTGGTTCAGGACAAAGGCAGCTCGATAATGATTTCGGTGCCACATGGGGGATGATCTTTTACCCTTATATAGCCACCATGGTCTGAAATAATAGTTGCAACAATTGCCAATCCCAAGCCTGTCCCACTTTGTTTGGTTGAAAAGTACGGTTCGAATAGACGCGGCTTATCTTTATCGGGAATACCACATCCAGTGTCGCAGATTGCCAGAGTAGCCATATTCATGGCTCGATTCAACTCTGTTCTCAATGTAATACTGTGCGGTGGCTCCGCTTCGTGTACAGCGTGTACCGCATTGTCGAGCAAGTTGATAATTACTCGTTTAAGTTGTTCTCTGTCTACGTTGATATTCGGAATTGTGGTGTCTGCGTTTAGCTTAAATTGTATATCTTTGTGTCCTTGCTGATACAGAATCATGGTGTCACTGATAATGGAATTTATGTCTTCTGGTGCGGGGTTGCTTGCAGGCATACGGGCAAAGTTGGAAAATTCGTTTACTAGATTTTTAAGATCGTCCACTTGGTTGATAATTGTCTGCGTGCACTCGTCAAACACGCTATCTTCGTTATTGAAGCGGTCTAGATAACGGCGACGCAAGCGCTGGGCTGACAATTGAATGGGGGTAAGCGGGTTTTTTATTTCATGTGCAATGCGTCGCGCGACTTCGCGCCATGCTGCCATGCGTTGTGCCTTTTGCAGTTGAGTCAGGTCGTCAAACACAATTACAGTTCCCATTATGTTGCCGTGCTCATCGTGCAAACGTGTCGCATTTAAGAGTAGAATTATTTGTTGTCCCTGAATGCTCAAGGAGATCTGACGTTTGACTGTTTCCTTACCGGATTTTATTAGCTCTGTAAGAAAACTCTTTACAATTGAAAGCTGTTCCTCGTTGACGATGTCAGCATATTTACGTCCAAGCACCGTATCGGCCTGAATTTTAAGGAGATGTTCTGCAGACTTGTTTATAGTAGTGAGTATCCCGAATCTGTCGATTGAAATAACGCCGGCTGTTACATTGCGCAGCAATATTTCCATGTAACGGCGCCGTTGTTCCAGTTCGATATTTGAGTTCTTAAGTTCATTGTGCGCGTGCTGAATACGCGCACGTTCTCGGCTTAATTCTGTAGTCATTTTTCCAAAGGAATCGATTAGCTGTCCGATTTCATCGTCTCCTGCTGGCGGGAGCTGCACTTGGAGATTGTCATTGCTGATTTGATTGGTAGCTGTGACCAATTCCTGAATGGGGACCGTTATGGAGCGGGCTATGCGTAAGCCGAACCATGTGGCTAGAAAGATTATGATTAAGGCAATTAAAAGCAAAATAGCGATGTAGCCCTGTTTAACTTTACCTTTTAGTTGTTGTGATTCCTTGTATTGTTGGTAAGTGGTGGAGATTTCTTCCATTTTGTTAACTAGTGAATAGGGAACATGGTAGTTTATCACCACGACTCCAACGACATCTTCTGTGTTCCAGTTTGAGTAGACCGGAACAATTCCGCGGATAAGATCCGCCTTCCCTGTAGGGGTTATTCGGGTGAAACGTTGGCCTTTAAGAGCCTCGTTTATTGTTGAGGATCCCGGGTCGGTAAAGTCCGCTGTGGGGATATCTGGGTTAGAGGCACGGACTAACTCTTCATGGGTTGAAGAGAAAACCTCTACGACGCCGAGGTTGTATTCCTGCTGTTTCTGGTGAATTAATGTACGCAGATTGTCTAGATTGCTTTCGTTGAGTAGTTTTTGTTCCTTGATCTGATGGGCTAATTGATCACCATAGAAGAGTGCGTTAGTCGCTGAATTTTTATAATAGGTCTGCGCAACCGACAGGGATTCCGACAACGATTTCTCTACTTCAGTGCTGAACCAACTTTCAATGGAATTGGTAATAAATGCAGCGGAAGCGAAAAACAACAGTAGCGTTGGTATAAGCGATAGGGATACGAAGGTTGCGACTAGGCGAGTGCGCAACTTTGCACCGGGAGTGTTGCGCCTGCGCTCCAGTATTAGTTTTAGAATGTTTCTGAAGATCAGAAAAAAGAATAGGATGATGAGCAGGATATTGATATTGATCAGAGCAAGAACCAGAATATTGTTGGATATCTGAATTTGCGCTGCTTGGTCGAACAGTAGGCGTTTCAAAATAGGAAACACGCTGATCAGGATGACACTGAGGACTATTAGGGCCCATTCTCTCCTGCGTTTACGTTGTTCGGGACCGGATTTTTGTCTGACCATGTGTAAGAAAAGCTCCTGTAAAAGCTGGAATTCGCATAAGAATATATATACGTCTTAAACTTGGTAAACATGATCTCATGCCCGTGCGGAACACGCAAGCTGCTGGTTGCAACATAAAAAAGGCAGCCACTTGGCTGCCTTTTTTATGTAGAATGCGGATAGGCTGATCAGGCCTTGGCCATGGCTGCTTCTGGCTGTAGTGTGGGCAGGACCATGCCTTCCTGATAGGCCGCGTTGTTGAATTCTATATAGCGCCAGCTGTCGGGCGATGCCAAAATCTTTTCAACCATCTTGTGATTTATGTCGTGTCCGCCCTTATGTGACTTGATATGTCCAAGGATTGAATGCCCCAACAGGCTGAAATCTCCTACTGTATCAAGAATTTTATGGCGCACAAACTCATCCGTAAATCTAAGTCCTTCCGGGTTCAGAATGCTATCCGCGCCGATAACTACCGCGTTATCTAATGAGCCGCCCTTGGCTAGCCCCTGCGATTTTAGATATTCTACCTCTTCATAGAAGCCAAAGGTGCGTGCGCCGGCAATATCCTGGCAGAAACTCTGCTGAGAGACCTTAACGGAACGGCTTTGGCGCTTGATGCAGGGATGGTTGAAATCTAAGTCAAAGCTTATGCGCAAGAATCGCGATGGAATGATGCTGATCTTCTTATCTCCCTCCTGCAGGTGGATAGGCTTGGTGATGGAGATTATTTTGCGATTTTGCTCTAGGCGGGTCACGCCGACGCAGAGAATCTTATCGATAAAAGGAGCCGCGCTGCCATCCATGATAGGGACTTCAGGGCCATCAATCTTGATGATGAGGTTATCAATATGGCAGGCAACAAGTGCCGCCATCAGGTGCTCTATGGTAGAGACCCGCAATTTACCGTCACCGATTACGGTCGCCATCCTAGTATCAACTACATTCTGCGCGCAGGCCCTTATGCGTCGGGTTGTGTTGCCCTCTGTGCGTTCAAAGATAATTCCGGTTCCGGCCTTGGCCGGGCGTAGCACCATGTTGATAATGCTACCTGTATGCAGGCCAATGCCGCTAATATGGAGAGGATTTGCAATAGTGCATTGATGTAACATGTATTAACTCCTTTGGTGGAGGATTTTTATATAGTTGGGTGATGCTGTGTTTGTGTTAGGTACACACATATAATATACCATCAATAATGCAATACCCGTGCCACTGGACACTGGCTAGGCAAGGCTCTGTAATGACTGGTTTTTTAATAATGATGTGTATTTTTGTAAGGTCAGATGTAGCGCAGTAGCATCGAATTGTGCAGTGACTGTGTCGCTGTAAACACACTTGAGATATAGACGTCGTACTTAACGAAACGAGTGCATAATCAACGGCGTCTGATTAGTGGAGGAGTGTGTATTTAGATTTTGTATGCAAAATTTGAATGGTATCTTTTTAGCTCGGGCTATTCAAGAATTCACACTTGGAGTTGTTTATAGACGTCCAGAGCCAATGATGGCAATGGCAAGCCACAGACCCAAAAATGCGGCGATGGAATATCCGAACAATCCTAGAGCGGGTAATCCAAAAAGTTGCGGACCAGCACCGGTCTGTACAATTAAGGAAGACCCGATTATCAAAGACCCGATTACGAAGCTGAATGAAATTCTGTTGCTGGATTGATCCATGGTTCGTATTAGGCGTTCAAGTCCACGGTGTTCCAAGTCAATTTTGAAGTTGTTGTTAGTTATGTGCGACAATAATTCCTTAAGATCACCAGGCAACGCCTTGGAGATCTCGTAGTAATCGTGCAGAATCTGTTTGAATTCTCGACGCAGATGTTCACCCGAGTGGCGCTTTCGGATCAGGACTTCAACCGCGGGCCGAACTTCGTCAATGAGGTTGAAGTCAGGATCGAGGCTACGCCCAATCCCCTCAATAGTTATCAGCGCCTTTGCCAGAAGAATGAGGTCGGAAGGAAATTTTATTTTATGCGCCCGGATGATGGTGAGAAACTCGGTAATAAATCTATATGGGTCAATCCGCTTTAGAGACAGATTGTAGTAGTCTTCGATGAAGGTGGAGAGGTCGCGTTTTAGGGTGCTTTTATCGATATCTCGGGTGCCGGGTCGGGAGCTGATGAGAAGAGATGCCAGCTCATCAGCATTTTTGCTGAAAATGCTTAGAATAAGGGTCGCAAGTTGCTGTTTGGTCTCTTCGTCGATGCGTCCAACCATCCCTAAGTCAAGAAAACACAGACGCCCGCCCGACAACACAAAAAGGTTGCCCGGATGGGGGTCGGCGTGAAACATGCCGTGGTCAATGATTTGTTCCACAAAGGCCTGAGCGCCATCATGTGCCAAGCGTTTTAGGTCGATATTCTTGCGCCTGAGTTCGTCAGTATCGGTTATCTTTGTCCCATCGATAAACTCCATGGTCAGCAGAGCTTCAGTGGTATAGTTCCAGTAAACCTCGGGGATATGGATGCGTTCGTTTGAGGAGAAGTTGCTTTTAAAGCGGCACAAGTTATGTGCTTCTTTGACGAAGTCGAGTTCTCGGTAGATGGTGCGCCTGAATTCTCGGACAATTTCCTCGGCAGAAAACAACTTGCCCATGTTGCCATGGGTGTCGATCAAGCTAGCGAGGTTTTCCAGGATATCCAGATCTGTCGCGATGGTTTTTTCTATACCGGGACGGCGCACCTTTAGCGCGACCCATTCACCTGTGCATAACTGCGCCTTGTGGACCTGGGCCATTGAAGCTGCCGCTGTGGGGGATGAGTCTATATGTCTGAAGAGTTTAGATGTCGTGCCTCCAAGCTCTGTTTCGATCTGCAAGCGTATCTGGCTCCAGTCAACCGCACCAACTTGGTCCTGCAGGTTGTTGAGTTCAAGGATGTAGCTGGCAGGTATAATGTCGGCCCGGGTAGAGAGTAGTTGCCCCAGTTTTATAAAAGTGGGACCCAGCTCTTCGAGTGCCATGCGTAGACGCACCTCGTCTGGAAGGCGCTCAAGAGCCTTCTTTTTTGCGTCTCTGGTGATAAAGCGGCGTCCCAGTTCGAGATAGTAATCGATGTTGAGCTGTTCGATAATGTGCCCGAACCCATGCCCGACAAGGACAGAGAGTATCTCTCGGTAGCGTTTCAGCGAGCGCAGATTTCGATTGACGCTGAGCAAGGAAAGCATATGCGGTTATGCTTTCCTATGCGTCTTGCTTGCAGCTGGACTGCTCCAAAGCAGCGATTCTGTCTTCCAGCGCAGTCAAGTCTGTTTTGGTTACCAGCCCCATCCGTTCTGCTGCTCCTCGTACCTCTCTGGTGGCCTCCTGTTGAAGTTGGTCGCGCCGTTCAATGGCGGCGGTTTTAACTTTTTCTTTCAGACGGCGCCCCTCTTCTTCTGTGAGGTTAAAGCGCTCCTTCAATTCATTGACCACCTCTTCAGCTTTTTTCTGAGTCATGGAAGCAGCACCAATAGCGGTAAGAAGGGTTTTCTCAACTATTTCGAGCATACTGTGTTCTCCTTTGAATGAGGGTTGCCTAGTTGCGCCTATTCTAACATTTCGGAGACGCTTGCATAGACTCTTCTTTTTATATCAGCCAGGGGCGTGTAATTCCAGTCCCAGATGTGACGCAACTTCTTGGCATATGTTCCATGGTGGGAGGTTCAGCCCTTTCCAGAATTTGTTAGTGAAGCGTTTAGCCGCTGCTGAGGTTTTCAAGTGTACGTGGGCTTCCTGCATGATGTGTAGATAGGTCTGGTTTAAATCATACAGATACTGAAGCAGTACTTCCTTGCACTGTCCTTCATTATCCGGAAGAAGTACTTCGTTGTGCAGATGTGAAGCCAGTATTAGGGCATAAGCATGGGGAGCTCGTGCTTCACATATCTGTTGCTGTTCTTTGTCGCACAACGAATAAAGGCCCATAAAGGTTTGACATATATGCCACGGGCCTTTATTGAGGTGAAATTTTTTCAGGTTATCTGCCGGTATATTGAAAATATACGTAGTAGGGAATTGAGGTACCCCTTGAGAGTCCAGCTCGTGGATTAGCTGCTGACGCAGATTCTGCTGTTTGTTGCCGCTAATACGTGGTGTGGTCGCGTTTGTGTTTTGGACGGTGTCAAGGTGGAGTGCAGCATAAAATGCCGTGATTGGGTCTTCATGTGTGTGCCATTTAATTCTGGCTCGCTCCTCCGTGTAGAAGGTAGTAGCCTTGCCCTTAGGGTTTAACTTGTGCAACAGAAGTTCGACGCGGCCGGTTTCGGGGCGGTAAGCTGCGTCAGTAAGAGTCATGCAGGAATGAATCAGAGCTAGAACCTTGTCACACCCCATAGCCTGGAACAGTTCCGGTGCTAGACAAGCGTAAATGCTTTCACCTTCAGCGAGGATGCCAAGCAAGTAGGTAAATTGCCAAAGGCCCATTGGGGTAGATTTTGTCAGATGGATGCGTCTTCCCGGCCAAGCGGTGCGCATGTGGGCAATGAGGGCATCAACTCTGGAGGCATCTGGTTTTGCGCTAGAGAAAAAGCAGGCGTTGCAATGGGCAGAAGGTAGAGGCGTAGGGATCGAAAAGACCAGCTCAAACTGGCTTGTGATGCTAGTGTCTGTGTTGCACAGTTTGCGTGCTAGATTTTTAAATAACAGCCTCGCACCAGTATCGACTTCGATTTTAAGGGTGTCTGGAGCCATTTCTGGCATGTAAACTGAAATTTCAGCTGGAGGCAGCTCAAAACTCTTTTGCTGTTTACAGCTTTGGTGTGAGGTGCTGCTTAGTATCTGCTTGAGCATGGCGCAGGCACGGGCGCGGTTTTCCCGAAACAGGTCAATTTGATCCAAGCGGCGTAATAGGTTGTGCAGCAGAATGCTACTTTTTTTGTCTAGCTCCACTTCAGAATCTTCAGCCTTTAAACCTGAAGGTATAGCGGTAATATCTTTTAGGGTGCTATCTAGAATTTCAGGCTTGGTCTGGGAGGGCAGGGTGCGGGCATGGAGTGCGCTAAGCATGCGCGCCACACAGAGCATAAGTTTGCTGTGAGCTTGTTGAGTTGCACTTTCTCCATCACTTAAGTTTTTACGACGCAGATATGCGCTCAGGCTTAGGGTCCCTTGGGTCACACTCTGTAGGCACAAGTTGCTGAGGTGCCAACTGGTGAGTTCGTTGTTGCTCTTGGCTTCAATTACCGCCAACAGCTTAAATTGATCCAGTAGTTCCGTCAGGCCATCAATATCTGAATAGGGCTTTAGTTCGAAACGTTTCTTCAGGGTGTCAGCCTGCCAGACAGTTATCTGGTTAGGGGCCCAAGTGGCAAATTGATTTAGCGCCAACGCTTCAGCGCATGCCTGTGCCTGTTGGAGCAGCTCAGGAAGTTGTTTTAGGTCTGGGCAGAAAAATACGCAACCACCTGCAATGCAGCTGTCTCGATTTATCCAGAAAACCAGATCTGGAGTGACATACCCGGCCGCAGTTAGCAACGAAGAATCTGTAGTAATTTTGCGAAAAGGGTAGCGCCCCTGGGTAATTATGCCCCGCGCTTGGAAACGAAGTTTTTCTGCAGAGGCAATGGTGTAAGCACTCATAGTTAAAAACTAATCAAATAGGTTGTTTGAGGAGGGTTTCTTGTGACGTTTGAAATGCGAGTATGCCAGCTCCGTAGCGATGCGCCCACGTGGGGTACGGCTTAAATATCCCTGCTGGAGCAGAAACGGTTCAATTATCTCTTCGATGGTATCTTTTTCTTCCCCGATTGCGGCTGCGAGTGTGTCGAGACCAACGGGACCCCCACCAAACTTGTCGATAATAGTTTTTAACAAGGTGGTATCCATTTGGTCAAAGCCGCATCGATCGACTTCAAGGCGTAGTAAGGCCATATCCGCAGTAGTGCGCGAAATAGTGCCATCTCCCTCTATCTGGGCGAAATCGCGTACGCGCCGCAGCAAGCGGTTGGCGATGCGGGGGGTGCCACGGCTGCGTTTGGCGATCTCCATCCCTCCGTCGGCGCTGATGGGGATTTGCAGGATCCCAGCGCTACGTCGCACAATTATCGCCAGTTCTTCATCGGTATAGAATTGCAGACGGCTGATAACTCCGAAGCGATCGCGCAGGGGTGAGGAGAGCAGTCCAGCTCTGGTAGTTGCGCCAACCAAGGTAAAGCGGGGCAGGTCGAGTTTTATGGTACGTGCAGAAGGTCCCTGTCCGATCATGATATCGATCTGGTAATCCTCCATTGCCGGATAGAGGATCTCTTCTACCACTGCAGACATGCGGTGGATTTCATCAATAAACAGAATGTCACCCTCTTCGAGGTTGGTCAGGATAGCTGCTAGGTCTCCGGCTTTTTCAATAACCGGGCCTGAGGTGCTTTTGATGTTGACCCCCATTTCACTAGCTATGATGTTGGCCAAAGTGGTCTTGCCCAGACCAGGGGGGCCGTAGAACAGGACATGATCGAGGGCTTCTGCACGCTTACGCGCTGCCTGGATAAAAACTTCGAGGTTCTGCTTGACCTGCTGCTGGCCTATATATTCTGCCAGCGTGCGCGGTCGCAGTGGATTCTCGAAATGTTCATCATCGCCAAAGTCTGCGGCGTCAATAAGGCGTTCGCTCATAATCATGTCCTGGTGGGGTAGAATTGACTAACGGGTGAGATGCTGCAGAGCCTGCTTAAGGATCTCCTGGGTTGAGGTCTGCGCACCAATCTCCATTTTTTCTAGCACCCCACGTGCCTGCTTCTCTTTGTAGCCTAAACTGATGAGGGCAGAAAGGGCGTCAGCGCTGGAGTCTCTGAGTGTGGGGGTGAACGGCTCCTGACCTTGAATGCTTTTCGCAGTGACGAGTTTGCGTATTTTTTCACGCAATTCTAGGATCAGGCGTTCTGCCGTTTTTTTCCCGATTCCTGGCACAGTGGTCAGGCGCGCAGCGTCTTCGCTCAGTAATGCCTGATGCAAATCGGCACAGCTCATATGAGACAAAATATTAAGCGATGCTTTAGGGCCGATACCGCTAATCCCTATTAACAGAATGAAGGTTTCTTTTTCCGCCAGAGTGAGAAATCCGTAAAGTCTGAGGATATCTTCACGCACGTGGGTGTGTATGTACAGCGTGGCTTGTCCTTCTTCTGGCAGGCTGTAGTAGCTTGACAGCGGTATATCGACACTGTAGCCCACCCCGTTGGTTTCGATGATGACATGTTCCGGACTTTTGTGGCGCATTGTACCGGTTAACAAGGCAATCATGATTTAAGCTCCTGTGGGGGTGAGGTGGATATATGCGTGTGTACGAACTGGCTCATCTGTGCTTGTTAGTGGCGCCGGCGCTGAGGCCAACGCGCCGCAGGAGCGCATGGCTGTGGGCATGACAGACGGCGATGGCAAGTGCGTCTGAGGCATCTTCCTGAGCAATTTCAGGAAGTTTTAAGAGAGCCTTTATCATTTGTTGAACTTGGGTTTTGCTCGCTTTGCCGTATCCTACAACTGCACTTTTGACCTGTAGGGCGCTGTACTCAAACACCGGCAGCCCTGTGTTGACGCCCGCCACTATTGCAGTTCCTCGAGCCTGGCCAAGCTTTAGTGCCGAGCCGGCGTTTTTGGCAACGAAGACCTTTTCAATCGCCATCGCATCGGGCTTATAGGTTTCAATTGCGTACAGGAGTCCTGTGTATATCTGGTTCAGGCGCAAGGGGAGCTCATCGCTGCTACGCGTGTAGACCGCACCATTGTCAACATGAATCAAGCGGTTGCCGCACTGGTCGATTAAACCGTAACCGGTGATGCGCGTGCCGGGATCAATCCCCAGAATTCGCATTGGTCAGCTCATAAGCTTTTCGAGGATTTCATCGTCGATATCGGCGTTATGGTAGACCTCCTGCACGTCATCGTTGTCTTCAAGCATATCGATAAGTTTGAGCATCTGCTCGGCTTTTTTTTCGTCCAGGTCAACTGTTGACTGCGGTATCATCGTGACTTCAGCGGTCTGAAGTTCAAGTCCTTGTTCCATGAGGCCATCACGTACCATGACAAAATCAGAGGGTTCCGTCAGGATTTCATAGGTGCCATCTTCATTTTTTACATCTTCGGCTCCACTTTCAAGGGCGGCTTCAAACAGCGCGTCGTAGTCAGTGTCTCCGCTTAGGGTTATTAGCCCCTTGCGATCAAACTGAAATGCAACCGAGCCATCTACCCCCAGGCTGCCACCGTGTTTAGAGAAACTGTGGCGCACATCGGCGACGGTACGGGTACGGTTGTCGGTTAAAAATTCAACCAGCACCGCAGCACCACCGGGGCCGTAACCTTCAAGGGTGCCTTCTTCGTAATTGACCCCGTCAAGATCGCCGCATCCTTTTTTGATGGCGCGCTCTATGGTATCTTTGGGCATATTACCGTTTTTGGCTTTATCGACTGCGGTGCGCAAGCGTGGATTCGCGTCCAGGTCACCACCCCCGATTTTAGCGGCTACAGTGATCTCTTTAATTAATTTGGTGAAGGTTTTACCGCGCTTGGCGTCCTGTGCTCCTTTGCGGTGCTTGATATTGGCCCATTTGCTATGTCCTGCCATGTGCAAGTCTCTCCAATTGAATTAGTGAGTTAAACAGTTTTTTGATTGCGGCATCCCTTGCGGGTGGTGCCGCAGCGCTTAGTCCTATTCGAGGCAATGAGATGTTTGGTCTTGCGTTGCTTCCCAAGCGAATACGTGGTTTCGTGTCTATAGGTGGTGATGAGGTCGCTTCTGGGCACGCGAGAAAGCTCACTATACTAGCACGGACTGAGTTGAAGTCTCAACTTGATAAAAAAACGCCACCGGAAGGAGAGAGCCCGGTGGCGCAAAATAAGGGAGGTTTTTCTGTTTAGGTTGGGGGATAGAAAATATGTTGCTCCCTCGTCATTTGATATATGGCCCTACTAGCACTCTTCGTGCCACTGTCAAGCGTGTAGGTGGAATGTTATTTGTTGTTTCGACACAAGTTACTGTAATGTTTAATTCCGGCGTGATTTTGAAAGTGTTTGTTTGGCAGCGTTAAATTGTTGAGCAAGAATGTCGAACGGGAAACTGTGCCTCGCATGACACGGTATGCGTGAGTAGTGTGGCATAAGTGGCTCACTTCGTGGGATCGTTTTAAGGCTTGGCTCGACCTGTCTCACTTCTGGAGCTTGAAATCTGTACCATTTAGTTGATGCTTTTCGAGTAAGCGATAAAAACTGCGCCTTGGGATTTGTGCTTGTCGCGCCGCTTGAGCCACATTGCCAGCACTTTTATGCAGATAAGTTTTTATCAATCCTTTCTCGATGAGGTCTACTTGCCTTTCCATCTGGGCACGCAATGACGCCGAATCTAAGTTGGAATTGACAGCTTTTCCTCCTATCAGCTCGGTGAAAACTACCGGTAAATTCGCCAAATGAATGCAGGTGTTATTGGTCAATACCGCCGCTCGTTCAATAATATTCTGCAGTTCGCGTATATTTCCGGGCCAATGATAGAGGCGCATAGCCTCGATAGCATTGCGATCGATACTGTCGATATGCTTGTTTACCCGCTTGCTAGCGTGGCGTAAAAAATGTTCAACCAGTTCTTCCAGCGCGTTAAGACGGCTACGTAAAGGAGGCATGGTTATGGAAAAAACATTTAAGCGGTAGAACAAGTCTTCTCGAAACCACCCCTCCTCCAGCCCACGTTCAAGGTTTTTGTTGGTTGCCGCTATCAGGCGCACATCTACCTTTTTGCTCCTGGTGCTCCCTATGGGGCGAATTTCCCCACTGTCGAGAACCCTAAGTAATTCTGCCTGTAATTTCGGGGTAATATCTCCAATCTCATCTAGGAAAATAGTCCCTCCATTGGCTGCTTCAAACAGCCCCTTTTTGTCATTCACCGCACCCGTAAACGCCCCCTTGCAGTGTCCGAATAATTCGCTTTCTAGTAAGCTGTCGTTAAGGGTGGTGCAGTTCAGGGTTACTAGGTGCCGGTCTGCCCGAGGACTTACTTCGTGGATGGCGCGTGCAGTAAGTTCCTTGCCGGTACCACTCTCTCCACGGATGAGAACCGTGGTTGGGGTTGGACCAACTTGGTGGATCAGGTTCAGAACTTCGGCGGTGTGGACATCTTTGCCTACGATGGATATTTGACCAAATTCCTGTGCCAGAGCGTGCTTGGCCAGTTCATATTTCTGGGAAAGGATAAGGCTGTCTTCTTCGAGTCTTTTCAGGGCAAAGGGTGGACACATCTCAATCTCTGCCAGCCCCTGATGCACTGCAATGGCATGATCACGGCAGGTGCTGTAACCGCATCCACCACAATTCAGTTCGTCTGCCGCGGTGTGCTTGTTGGTCTGTTGTAGAATTTTACGCACACTATCGCTGCTGGGAAGCTCCAGAGGCTTGTGTTTATTGCAAAACCTACGCGTGAAATCTATTTTTGGGAGTTCCGGATGTGATTCAGCAGAATCCTGATATGAGATATCTTGGCGTTGGTAGTGAAGCTGGATAAGTTTTTGTTTGGAATAAGTGGTAAGACGATTGTTTTTCCCCGGTCCACCTATGCAGCCGCCATTGCAAAAGCGGATGTCAACGAGTTTGGCCTCGATGCGTCCAGCGGCCAGATCACGGATGATCTCCAGCGAATTCTGTTCTCCTTCACTGCAGATGTACTCTGGATTGGCGAAATCGGGCTGAATATCAAGCACTTGAAAAGGTCCGCCGCTGATGGGGAACAGGCATCCTTTATCTGGTTGATGTCCATTGAATGGGGTGGAGCCCAGACGTGCAAGGTCCAGTTTGTGGCGGGTGAGCAACTGACTGAGTTCTTGATAGGTGAGGACAACATCGATGGCGTCAGCGACGGCATCTGCGTAGATTTCAAATTTGCCAGCGATGCACGAGCTGATATATACCACACTTGCATCTGCACCATGTTGTTCCTTGAGCATGCGTCCCATGGCTACCATAGGAGATACTACCGGCATCAGGTTTTTGATGATCTGCGGATAATGGCGTTCGATAAGATCGACGATGGTGGGGCAGTGTGAAGATATAAGCGGGGCGGAAGCTTTGGTTCCCAGATGTTCGTGGTATTCGCTATTGAGCAGTTCCGCGCCGTAAGCACCCTGATGCACCTCATCAAAGCCTAGGCGTCTAAGGCCGGTAACGAGCTGATTTGGGGAAATATCTTTAAAAAACGCCGGATAAGAGCAGCCCAGAACCGCAATCTTGCGGTTCTTTTGTGCCAGAATCTGCACAGCATTTTCATAGCTGTCAGCCACAACCTTTGCCTTCTGCGTGCATACGGCAATGCATTTACCACAGCCTATGCAGCGTGAATGGATAACTTCGACGTGGGTTGGGCGTACACGCATGGCCTTGACTGGGCAGTTGCGTACACAGGCGTAGCATTTCTGGCAGCGTTCTTTTACGGTTTTAATCGGACCCATAAATATGTAGCTCCGTAGTTGGGCAGGGAGAAGGATATGCAGGTATGTTTTTGATGCAAAGCTGTGATTTGGGAGAGTGTGCCACTTGTGGCACACGGAGTCAACGCTTAATCTGCATTTAAAGCTGGTCTGGGAAGAGTATCAAAGACCGCACAGATGTAGCTCGCGGTAGCGATGACATGCAACCTCACGCATGGTGCCTGTTGCGCTGAGTTCGGGTTGCTCGGTTGCGCAGCGCGCGATGGCATAAGAGCAGCGAGGGTGGAAAGGACAGCCACCGGGATGGGAAAGTGCTGAAGGGATATCTGGTCCAGGGACATATTCCTTGCGCTTATGGGGGTCGGCAACCGGGAGTGCCTGCAGAAGCATCTCGGTATATGGGTGCAGCGGCTTTTCAAAAATATCCTGGGTTGGGGATGTCTCTACAATTTGTCCCAGATACATTACCGCCACTCTGGTGCAAATGCGCCGCACTACGGAAAGGTCATGGGATATAAAGACGTAGGTCAGGGAAAACTCACGCTTCAGATCGTGCAGCAGCGCTATAATTTGGGCCTGTACCGACAAATCCAAGGCTGATACGGGCTCATCTGCAATAATTAGCTCGGGGTGTAGACTCAGGGCGCGGGCGATACCTATGCGTTGGCGCTGACCACCGGAAAACTCGTGAGGGTAGCGCTGCGCATCTGCTGCGTCAAGCCCTACGGCACGAAGATTTTGTCCGATCTTGGCGCGTATATCGGCAGGGTTTATCCTGTGGATGATAAATGGCTCTGCCAAAATATCGTGCACCCGCATGCGCGGATTCAGGGAGGAAAAAGGATCCTGGAAAACCATCTGGATTTTACGTCGCAGGGGGCGCATAAGTCGAGCTGACAGGTGCGTGATGTCGACACTATCAAAAAAAATGCTGCCGCTGTCGACAGTGAGAAGTCGTGTCGCAAGTTTCCCCAGAGTCGATTTGCCGCAGCCTGATTCCCCCACCAGTCCCAGAACTTCCCCCCGATACACGCATAGGCTCACCTGACTGACGGCTCGAATTGTTTGGCACTTTGAACCCGGCGCGCGACTACGTAGGCTGAACGATTTGCTTACGTTGTTGAGGCGTAACAGTGTGTTCATGCCGACACCTCCCAAGCACGCACCCAATGCCCTGTGTCGACCTCTAGCATGGGAGGCAATTCGCTGGTGCGCGGGCGGAAATGTGGCGGCCACTGCGCCTGAGAGTGTGGTGCTGCCGTAGAGATAGGGGTAGCGCTATCCGCGCTGATGCAGCTAAGTAGATGGCGGGTGTACGGATGATGAGGGCGATCAAAGATGCTGAACGTGTCGGCCTGCTCAACAATCATGCCAGCGTACATCAGGGCAATTTGATCGGCATGCTGCGCAACGACCCCAAGGTCATGACTTATCAGCAGTAAGCCCATTTGACGCTGGCGCTGCTGGGAACGCAACAAGTGCATTATTTGCGCCTGAATGGTCACATCTAGAGCTGTTGTAGGCTCATCTGCTATTAAAATTTGAGGGTCACACGCCAAGGCCATGGCGATAGTCGCACGCTGACGCATACCCCCAGATAATTGATGTGGAAAGGAGTCTAGACGTTCCTGCGGGTTTGGCATCCCAACTTGGTGGAGTAATTGTGCGGCTTTGACACGGGCCTGTTTTTTACTCAAACCTTGATGGAGTAGAAGCACTTCTTCGATCTGGGTTCCGATGGAAAACACTGGATTTAATGCAGTCATGGGATCCTGGAAAATCATAGCGATCTGATTGCCCCTGACGCGGCGCAATTGCTCAGGAGCCAACAGGGTAAGGTCGCGTTTGTCAAACCATATATGCCCGTCAACAATGCGTCCCGGTTTTGGCACCAGCCCAAGAATCGACAATGCTGTCATCGATTTGCCGCACCCAGACTCACCCACAAGTGCGGTGGTTTGTCCTGCATGCAGAACCATACTGAGGTTACGCACCGCTTTGATTATTCCAGTCGGGGTGTAGAAAAAGGTGCTGAGGTCTTCAATCTGCAGTAGTGGATCTGTGGTTATAGAGTGGTCGGCATGCATGTGATGTAGTTTACGCTCCTTGACTCAGGGGTAGACCAAAGGTGATGGTGCTGCCCTGGTGTGGCTTGCTTGTTGCTTCAATGTCGCCACCGTGAGCCGTTATTATCTGTTTAACTAAGCTCATCCCCAGCCCAATCCCAGAGGCTACGTGTCCGTCGGTTTCCGCTCGATAAAAACGGTCAAATATGTGATTGAGTTCCTCTTCGCTCATTCCCACCCCTTCATCTTGGATTCTGAACACATAGCGATCTCCTTGGCGGCTGCCGCTGATTCTGACAATGCCATTTTCCGGGGAGAATTTAACCGCGTTATCTATAATGTTTTCCAGGGTCTGGTAAATTTTTTTCACGTCTACGTATAAGCTGGTTTCGAGATGTTCTATGTCAAACTTAAAGCTGACCCTAGCAGGCATATCATGGCAGATCCTGCGCACCGACTGCATAATCTCGTCGATGCTATGGTATTCCTTGTGAAGGCGTAGATCGCGCCCGTTTTCGATTCGGCGTAGAGCAAGCAGATGGTCTATCATGTGGTCCAAATGCCAGGCTTTATCGTAAATATAGGTGAGAAATTCGTGTTGCTGTTCCGCGGGGAGTTGTTCTTGCGCCAGTAACAGTTCGGAGTAACCTGAAATAGCGGTAATGGGTGTTTTTAGATTGTGGGTTGCTGTTGAGAGAAACTCATCTTTAAGCTGTTCAAGCTTATATTCATCTGTTTCATCATGCAGGATGAGAACAACAGCACCGGTCCGGATGTTTTTGTTATGGACCGCGGCGATTTTGGCCTTTACCACGCGGGTAGAACCATCCGCAGTGAGCAGGCGGAAAGTGCGGCCACCGCCACCTTCGGCACCGACGCTGAAGAAGTCTTCTGTGCTGTCGTTAGTGCAACTATCAAACATCTGTGCAAGGGGCTTGCCGTGCATTTCGTTGGCAGAAATCTCCAGCAGAGTAACTGCGGTATTGTTTGCCAACTCTATGTTGAGGTTTTCGTCGGTCACCACCAAGCCGTCGTCGATAGAGGTCAAAATGGCGTAGATACGACTGCGTTCCTGTTGCAAGCGCGCGTTGGCCAGAATTTGTTGAGCCGCAAGCTGGCGGGTGCGGTGTATATATGATCCAAGGATAATACCACTTGCGCCCCCGAAAAGTACTGGCGCGACAAAACCTGACGCTTTCAGCGCGTAGCCAGCCAAAACCATCGGGGTTGCGGAAAGAACACTCAGAACTATACCGCCGCTAACGAGACATGCAGCGTAATACACTATTATTATGAAGAGTGGTTTTTCTTGCTTCACTTCTGCATCTGTTTCCAGTTCGTGCTGTTGCAGGCGTTCGCTTAGGATTCGGATGTAAAGAGCAACGCATCCTCCTGCAAGGATCGGAACTATGTAACCCACGCTACGCTGGGGATACCCCGCCAGAGTTTTTTGGATATAAGAAAAAAAACACAGGGTAACGGCTCCAGCGACGAAGGCTCCAATGTGAAGCAAGACTGCGCCAACAGGGGAGAAGTTGCTTTTGTGGGTATGTTTTGGTTCCATTCTGATCCTCCAGCGCGGTGGACGTTATGGCAATATTATAACCTGCTCGACATGTGTCAATCTGGCCTATGTAGCGCTGCTAGGCGTGTTTTTAGTTTATGCAGCCGCAGTCTATTGGATTGTGCGCAATTTTTACAAGTTTGTTTTGGGTTTGTCTTGTGTGTTGCTGGTGGAGGTGCGTTGGGGACCGTGAAGCTCAGTGGGTCCCACATAGAGGTCCATGCCGAGGAGCTAGCGCATATAATATCATATTTGATACGCTTTGCCTCCTACAGAGCTCTTGGTGAAGGGGGGAAACGTTTCGCAGTATTCACCTTTTGTCTCGGGGCTGCACTATGCTAGAATAGAGAATTGTCCCCCTTTTTGGGATTCCACCTTCGGGTGCCAGATTTATACCACACTTGAAGATCATCAGACAAAACTAGGGGGACGAATAGTGACAGAAAAGACCTCGCGAGAAAAATCAATAGTAGAGAGGGTAAGTTATTGACATCAAGGATTGATTTGCATGTCCATAGTTCCTGCTCTGACGGCAAATATCCTCCTGCGCAACTGGTCCACATGGCTGCAGAGCATGGAGTGGATGTGCTGGCCTTGTGTGACCATGATTGCATAGATGGTATTGAGGAGGCTCAAAGAGCTGGAGTTAACATAGGTGTGATGCTGATTCCTGGGGTAGAATTTTCCTGCGTATGGGAAGCTGCTTCAAGAAGCTACACCGATATTCATCTGCTCGGCTACGGTTTTTGCCCCGAAGATGCGGTATTGCAGGGTGCCTTGCGCGAGTTTCAGAGTTTTCGCGCTCTGCGCAATGAGCGAATAGTTTCCAACGTCAATGCCATGTTGGAACGCGCGGGTTATCCCGGGCTCGATTTTAAGGCGGTGAAGCGTCGCGCAGGTGGCAGTATCGGGCGTCCACATATAGCCATGGAACTGATAGAGCAGGGATATGCTGCTGATGTTGAGGAAGCTTTCAGGCGCTATCTGGTGCCGAGTAACGTCGCAAAGCGCTTTTTCCCGGTGCAGGAAGCCATAGCCATGGTTCATGCAGCTGGCGGGGTGGCGGTTCTGGCTCATCCG
>Ga0265295_1004140_pt1 | contig 19875 bp, 22 predicted proteins | sample Munlansysbiofilm_FD_192503 | JGI IMG/M metagenome (GOLD analysis project Ga0265295, IMG submission 192503) | Leachate microbial communities from a municipal landfill in Southern Ontario, Canada - Methane capture system biofilm | ecosystem: Engineered > Solid waste > Landfill > Unclassified ... | reverse complement strand
ATATTTGGATGCATCTTAAAGATAAAGGTCATGGTGTGCCGCAACTGTTTTTCTACATTGCGGTGTATGTAACGGCCATGACGGTCATCGGTCTGATGCTCATGTCTTGGTGGACGGCATAGCCTAAGGCGGACATGACCGTGTATGAAGCTTAAAGATGCGGAAAGGAGGGGTTTCCATGGGTGAGCTGTATCAAAATATGCAGGTGTTTGGCTGGTATGCGCTCTGGAACCCCGATCAAATGATGCTTGTTGTGCTTCTTTTTGGTCTCTATCTTTTGTTTATGGTTGGCCCCTTGCGCCCCCATATCGATGGGGCGCGGGCAGCCAAACCCCAAGAGATCGTGGCCATGGCTTCGGCCCTTCTCCTTTTTTACATTGTACAAGGATCGCCTTTTTATTTGATGAGCCATATGATTTTTTCTTTGCATATGACCCATATGGCTATTTTGTATTTACTGATACCTCCGCTTTTGATCATCGGTATACCAGCATGGGTGTACACGTATGTGTTTCGTTTTCGTCCTCTACGACGTTTGTTGGATGCTCTAAGTTATCCCTTGGTCGCCATTTTCTTGTTTAATGGACTTTTTTCTTTATACCATTTGCCACCTGTCTTTGATTTTTTAAATACGCATCGTACGTATCACACCATGTACGCTGTGTTGATGTTTACTGCAGGCTGGGTGATGTGGTGGCCTATTTTAAATCCGCTTCCGGATCGTGCAGAGATGTCACATTTGAGGAAGGTCGCTTATATTTTTGCGAATGGTATTCTTTTAACGCCAGCTTGTGCTTTTTTATTTCTCAGCGAAACGACGCTATACCAGACGTATTATGATCATGGGCTTTGGTCAGAGATGATCGGTTTTTGTTTGCCGCCTGGGGCACGGTCCTCGGTAGATTTAACAGCGCTTTCGATTCGCCAGTTTAATCTCATGGACCCCTTAGAAGATCAACATCTTGGGGGCATTTTGATGAAGATCTGGCAAGAGCTGATTTATGCTGGTTTCCTGGTTCTCGTTTTCGTACGTTGGTTTGGTGAAAGTCGTAAAAAAGATCGAGAGATTGAGCAGATGATTTATGCGCAAGCGCAAGCGCGTTTAGAACAAGGGGCGTCTTCTCAAGAGAAAACGATATCTTGGCATAGGGTATAGCCGTGATCACGAAAAAAATGTTCATTTATAATATATTTATATTTATCTTGAATGCGTTGACAAAGCGTTCGGTGGGCTTTAGGTGAAATCGGACGTGGATGAAAGTGGGTGAGGTCAATTGACATTTGATACCCTCCGCGAACCAACGGTATCACAAGCAGGTCCTACGATGCGTCGAGAAGGACTTACACCTCATGGGTACCACCTACGCCTAGTGTTGAGTACAGTGAGTATGGTGTGGACATTTTTGGTCTTAGGGATGGGTGTTCTTGTCGTCGCCACGGACAGCGGTCAAGCTTGTGGATTTGATTGGCCATACTGTCAAGGATCTCTCTTTCCTAATATCCATGATATACAGCAAGTGATTGAATATACGCACCGTCTGTTAACGGGCTTTCTCGGTTTTGTCATTTTAGGGAATGCGCTTTTTATTATGATGTGGCGTCACCGTCCGGCCGTCTTGCGTCATCTGCGTCTCTTGGCTGGAATGTCGGTGGTCCTGCTTCTGATCCAGGCTTTGGTCGGGGGATTCAATGTACTTTTAAAAACACCTAAAGGCTTCACAACCTTAGATGTTATGGTGAGTTCCCTGTTATGGATGACTGTTGTAGCGCTTTGGACAAAACTGTTTGTCTATCGTCCGCGGCAATGGGCTTCTACGGCTAATGTTTTTAGCGCAGATGATAACATTGATCAGGATAGACGGGTGCACGTTTCATCAGGATATGGTATGGCTTCGAAATTGGGTGGATGCTTTCTCATATTATTCTTTGGCGATCTACTGGTAGGGGCGTTTTTTAAGCATAGTGCCTTGGCTGAAGTGTTATTGGGGCTGAATCCAGAACGTGTATGGCTCACGTCTATACCTTTAGGGCAAACGATCTATGTAGTACATGGTTTGTGGGGTATCAGCTTATGGCTTGTTGCTATCGCTTGGAGAGTGAAAAGTCATCGTAGTATGCACCAGATCCTCATGGTTCTGATCATCATACTCGTGCTGGAATCCATCGTGGGGATGGGGGCTGTCATCAGCGATCTTGGTGTTTGGAATGTAGCGCTTCATACGCTTATTGCGACAGTGGCGCTCGGATTATCGACGTACGCGTATGTGTTTGAACAGACGATGAAAGGGGTGAGAGGATGAATACCGTGCGCGCTGCATCGATGGTTTATACGCGATCATTCCGTTTTAAAGTGCGAAGCTTTCGCGATCTCTATGTTTTGATGAAACCCGGTATTGTCTATTCAAATACATTAGGAGCGTTGGCCGGTCTTTTTCTAGCGCAAGGAAGCGGCTCGTTTAATCCGCGTGCCCTTCTTGTCTATGGAGCAACCTTGATTGGCATTGCCTTGGTGGTAGCTGGAGGGACAACCCTTAATAATGTCATCGATCAAGATATTGATCGCAAGATGCAACGAACACAGCATCGACCGGTTCATCAAGGTTATGTGTCGCCGATGTTTGCTACGATCTATGGTATGGTGCTTACGCTTGTGGGGTTAGCAGTGCTTTACGTTTTTGCCCATCCTTTGGCGGCACAAGCTACGTTCATTGGCTGGTTGAGCTATGTCGTGCTATATTCTCTTTGGACAAAACGGACCACGACGTTTAATACCATTGTTGGAGCCATTGCCGGGGCGATGCCCACGGTCGCTGGGTATGTAGCATACAGCCAACGATTTGATCTTACCGCCTGGATTTTGCTATTGATTTTGTTTTTATGGCAACCAGCACACTTTTTGGCGATAGCGATTCGTCGTGTGGATGACTATGCTCGTGCAGGTGTTCCTATGCTCCCTGTTCTCTATGGTTCTTTCATCGCTAAAAGACAAATGATCGTCTATACACTGGCTCTCATACCGGTCACGCTCATGCTCTACGTGCTAGGTGTCACGGGTATGGTCTATGCCATCGGGGTTTTTTTGTTGGGGGCTGTGTACATCGTCCTCGCATTGATGGGACTGAGATGGCAGGGAGAAAAAGAGCGTCGTTGGGTAAAGTGGATGTTTATCTATTCAATTATATACCTAACGTCTTTTTATATGTTGATCATCGTTGGTGCACTCGTCCATTAAAGCTGTAAACGGATGTGTTTGTTTTTCTTTTTTTTTATTGAAGAAGTTATGAGGTGACACGATGCGTAACACGAAGATCACACGCGCGTCTGTCCCACGGCAGGGCGTTCAACTTTTTTTGATCATCATCATAGCTGTGGGATGGCTTTTGAGTGGTTGTCAAAATGATGCCGACCGATTACCGAAAATGGGCCCTGCACCAGACTTTACGTTAGAAGATGTGAGTGGTAAGACATACCAATTTCACCAAGATACGGGGAAAGTACGTCTTTTATCATTTATTTATACGACGTGTCCGACCGAATGTCCAGCCATGACGCATTGGATGCTCGTTGTACAAAAAGAACTTAAAGCAAAAGGCATTGGTTCGGATCAAGTACAATTTTATTCGATTACCTTCGATCCGGAAGTGGATACACCGCAAGTCATGCTCGATTTTATTCATCGTTTTAAATATCAGAATGAATCGATTGATGACGATTATTGGCGGCTGTTACGCGGTTCTGTTGAAGCTACACGAAAAGTTGTGACAGATTTTCATTTACTCGTTCAACCGTTAGACGATGGAACATTTATTCATTCGGACAAAGTGATTCTTGTTGATAAACATGGAGAGATACGCTACTTATATAACGGATCGAATCTTCCTGTCGAGGATGTTTTGCGGGACATGTTGGCGCTCGTTAAGGAAAAATGATTCAAACGTATGCTAACATGGACAAAACGTTCATGATATGGCGTCACCGTAGGGTGCCCCCATGGAAGGCTCGGTTAAAACGTTGGGCGATGACGTTACATGCTGCAAAGGTAATCAATCCGTCGGTTTGCGTATGGACACAAACGGATAAGCGATGGCGCTTATCCGTTTGTGTTGTATTTCTGGTATACTACGGGTAGATCATTTTGAAGCGTGTGGATTAGACAAGGAGGCGTCTTGATGACGATTACGTACGAAGGCAATACACTGTCGTCTTACATTGATGCAGTTGAATACGAGCGTTTGCTTCCAGCTGTACGAGCCTATCACGAGGCGATGGTGCTAAAAACACGCGATGCACGCTATCTTGGATGGCTTGACGTGGTTGAGATGGAAGATGTGTTAGAAGATGTACAAAAAATAGCTCAGATGTTACAGGCGTCGACGGATGTCTTAGTGGTCATCGGGATTGGCGGATCATATTTGGGCGCGCGTGCAGCGCTTGATGCGCTATCGTTAGAACTTGCGCGCAGTGCGAATGGATTAACCGTTGAGTTTATCGGTCATCATATGAGCGCTTGGGAAATGGCGCGTTTGATGCAAAGGATCAAAGGACGTCGATTTTCTATAAACGTCATTTCCAAATCGGGGACGACGACGGAACCAGCGATTGCCTTTCGTCTCTTGAAAGATTTACTCATGGCTGAAGTGGGTGCGGAAGAAGCAAAAAAACGTATCATTGTCACGACTGATCCTGAACATGGGGCGCTACGGACGATGGCAGCAAAAGAGGGATATCTTTCATTGGCCATCCCCCCAGAAGTGGGCGGCCGTTTTTCTGTATTAACGCCGGTTGGTCTTTTGCCACTGGCAGCAGCTGGCGTTGATATCCGTGCGATGATCGAAGGGGCAAGAACCATGAAAGCGCACTTTTTTGAAGCGAAAGACGATCTTGCCGATCGTTATCGGTATGCCATGAGTCGAGCGATACTTTATCAAAAAGGATACGTTGTAGAATTGTTCGCCAGTTTTGAACCTTATCTTTCAGGCATTGGCGATTGGCTCGTTCAACTTTTTGCCGAGAGTGAGGGAAAAAATCAGCGCGGTATTTTACCTGTGCGGACGCAGTATACGACCGATCTGCATTCACTCGGTCAGTATGTTCAAGAGGGGCGCCGAATGCTTTTTGAAACCATGCTTTGGGTTGAAGAAGCAGGTGTAGCGCTCATGGTACCATCAACACCGGAGAACTTGGATGGACTGAAATATCTTGAAGGTCAGCCTTTACATGCGATTCAACGCGAGGCGATGCGCGGGGTGATGCTGGCCCATCACGATGGTGGGGTGCCTGTGTCGCGGGTGGTCATACCGAAGCTTGATGCCTACCATTTAGGGGCATTGTTTATGTTTTTCGAGTTGTCGGTAGCCATGAGCGGCCAACTATTTGGGATCCATCCGTTTAATCAGCCGGGTGTTGAGGCTTATAAAGAAAACATGTTTGCTTTACTGGGTAAGCCGGGGTATGATGAAAAGCGGGAAGAACTTTTGCAGCGCCTTCGTTCATTTGTCGGTGAAGGGTATCGGTTATAATCGTCGGTTAAAGATAATATGAGAAATAGAAAGCACGGCCATTCGCTGCGGGTAAACCTCAGAGATATACTATGGGATTATTTTTTATAAAGAACGGAGATAGCAGATGACAATACAAATTATTTTAGATGGTGGCGCAGATGTGCCATCCGAGATGCTTAACGATGAGGCGCTCATTTTTATTCCAATGGAGGTGCAGATGGATGGCGAAACGCTGCCCCCCCATATAGAAATCGATACATTTTATAAGATGTTAAGGGAAGGTAAAAAACCGACCACCTCCAGCTTATCGCCTTATGCTTATATGGAGGCTTTTAAGAAGGCTGATGCGCACGATCTCGTCGTCTTAGCCATCTCCAGCGGTATCTCTGGAACATATCAACATGCGCTTTTGGCAAAGACGCAGTATGAAGCGTTGATGCAGCAAGGGGAAGTTCCAGATAAACATATCCTTGTTCTCGATACGAAAACAGCGTCCGTGGGCATGACGCTCTTAGCCGATCGTGCCCTTCAATGGATGCGCGAAGGGTTGCATCTCGAGGCTTTAAGTGAACGTCTTCGTTCTATGATTCAACGGACGTATACGACATTTTATTTCGATTCAGTCGACATGCTCATCCGGGGTGGGCGATTGGATCGTTTAAAAGGTGCGGTTGCTTCTTTCTTAAATATTAAATTGATCATGCATGAGGTAGAAGGTAAAATTGAAGTGAGAGAAAAAGTGCGTGGAAGTGCACAAGCCTTAAAACGTTTTGTGGAACACATTGGAACACACGTAAGACATTTTGATCAAAAGGTTCTCGCTGTTGCTCATGCACATTGTGAAGAACGTGCGCGTGCCTTGATTCAAGAGATTACCGATCGTTATCCTTTTTCACGCATTCTTTTGACCGAAATCGGCCCGGTGATTGGTTCTCATACGGGTGAAGGAGGCTTTGTACTCGCTTATGAGACCGATACATCCCTGTGATCCTCATCCAGATATGGCTGAGAAAAAAATGCTACGCCTCGATCGAATGTTGCACCAAAGCGGATTTGGCACCCGTCGTGAGATTAAAAAATGGTTGAAAGATGGCGCGGTAAGTGTCAACGGCACAGTCGTCGTGGATCATGGATATAAAATCGATCCGGAACGTGATCATGTCACGGTTTTTGAAGACGTGGTTCGTTATGAGCCCTACCGGTATATCATGGTGCATAAGCCCCAAGGTGTGATCACAGCCACGCGGGATGCGAAAGAGGCAGTTGTTTTAGATCTTATACCAGCGGAATGGCTTCGGGAGGGGCTCGCTCCGGTCGGCCGTCTGGATAAAGATACGACGGGTTTGGTGTTTCTCACGGATGATGGCCATCTCGCGCATCGGTTAACTGCGCCGCGATATGAGGTTGATAAAGTCTATGCGGTACGGGTTGCACGTCCCTTGCAGGAAGCCGATCGCCGTGCTTTTTTAAGTGGCTTGCCTATCGGTGAAGGAGAGGTAGCAAAACCAGCACATCTTATGATCGATGAAGAAGATCCGAGAAGAGCTTTGGTCATACTACGAGAAGGAAAAATGCATCAAGTCAAGCGCATGTTTGAAGCACGTGCGACAAGGGTGATCAGGCTGCACCGCCTGTCGATCGGGCCACTTATCTTGGATGAGACACTTTTGGAGGGGACGGCGCGTCTCCTAAGAACCGAGGAGATCATACAACTTTACCATGCGGTTGGGTATTGTCTACCTTATTTTCTTGTTGAAAAAGATACGAAATCCGCGACATCGCACGCCACATCCTTTTCAAGAGCGCGTAAGATGCACGATGCGCATCATTCCGTATTTTTAAAACGATTATCTTTTCTGGAGTAAGATCGTTTGGGGGGAGAACGATGTCCGAGTCTTATCAAAATCATCTCGATCAAACGGCGTCATCGGAACGGCACTGTCAGACGCTCATAGAACAAAAGCTTTTGGAAAAAAAAGCTCAATTTGAACGGGCCATCTTGAGCAAACGAACGACTTTTGATGACTTGTATCCGTATATGTTAGAAAACCCGAGTTTTTTTTGGTATAAGCGGTATGTTGCTTGGACAGAACTACTGGTATTGGTTGAATTGGCTGGGGAACTCGGTATTCCGTGGACAGGGATGTTTAACAGTAAACAAGTTGCGTTTTTAGAAGGTCAGGTGTTATCTGGAAGGGTTCTTGATGAGTGGTTTGAAGATGTTTCTCATAGCTAAACGCTAACAGCGTATGAATGTATAACGGTGGTGTCACTTTTTAGACTGCTCTAACCTTTGATCTTCAGCCGGGATGTAAATCCTGGTTTTTTTATTTTACAGGATAAATCCCATCGGGCGTGATATCCTAATAAATGCTTTTTTGCAGGGTATCTCATTGAACCGTTGCGTCAAAACAGAAAAGGGCAAGGAAATGAGGTGAAACGGATGAAGACAGTTCGTCTGCCTGAGACGACCACGTACCAGCAAATGGCTAAAAAGCATGAGCAAAAAAGGCCCGTTGTCAGCAATGCGCTGCGTGCGTTTATTGTAGGTGGAGCGATTTCTTTGCTCGGACAAGGATTGATGTGGGTCTATGAAACGTATTTCGGCTTTACAGAAAAAAATGCAAGCAATCCCACTGTAGCAACACTTGTTTTTCTATCGGTCCTGTTAACGGCACTTGGACATTATGACAAACTTGGGCAATGGGCAGGTGCAGGCGCGGCGGTGCCGGTGACAGGTTTCGCCAATACGATGGCTTCGACAGCACTTGATTATCGAAGTGAAGGTCTCGTGCTTGGCGTGGGCGGCAATATGTTTAAAATGGCGGGACCAGTCATCGTCTTTGGCGTCGTATCAGCGTTTTTGATAGCGCTGATCAAGAGCCTATGGCAACTTTTCTCATAAGGAAGGATCCATTTGAACAACGTTTAGTTATGTTGAGAACGGAGGTTTCCATCATGCGTCAGGGGCGCACCTGGGTGTTTCTTAAACGTCCGGGCATCATCGCACATGTGGCAGTAGGCGGACCTAAAGAAAAAGAAGGACCACTCGCCCAAGATTTTCATAAGTTTTATGACGATGTGTACTTAGGAAAAAAAAGTTACGAAGAAGCTGAACGTCAGCTATTGATCGATGCCATGGAACTCGCCTTAAGACAGGCAAAGCTTGCACGGGAAGATATCGATGTTTTTTTAAGCGGGGATCTTCTGGCCCAAAACATTACTGCCTCATTTGCTGCGCGTTCATTTGGGCAACCTTTTTTAGGATTGCATGGTGCGTGTTCTGTGTCGATGGAGGGTTTATCACTTGCGGCGAGTCTTGTCGATAGCGGGTATGCACTTCGGGTGATGACGGGGACAGCCAGCCATAATTTAGCGGCAGAGAGAACGTATCGTTATCCTACAGAGTATGGCGCACAAAAACCACCGACTGCCCAGTGGACGGTGACAGGCGCTGGGGTAGGGATCGTTTCATTAGAGCCGACACCACTCGTTATTCGTGCAGCGACGGTGGGACGCGTTATCGATCTAGGGCTGACCGATCCTATGAACATGGGTGCGGCCATGGCCCCAGCGGCTTTTGAGACAATCATGACGCATCTAAAGGATTTGGGGCGGACGCCTAACGATTACGATCTTATCGTCACTGGGGATCTCGGTCGCATTGGACGGAACTTATTAATCGAGATGTTGCAAAAAGAAAGTATTCCCTTTGAAGAAGAACGCTTTTTAGATGCTGGACTGATGATTTACCATTCGGAGCAGGAAGTTTTTTCTGGTGCCAGCGGAACGGCGAGCTCTGCGACTGTATTTTACGGTCATTTACTCAATCAAATGGAAAAAGGGCATATCGATCGACTTATGATGGTGGCGACGGGTGCACTCATGTCACCGACAACGTACCAGCAAGGAGAGTCCATACCGACCATTGCTCACGCGGTAACGGTGGAAAGGGTGAAGGAGGCGTGATTTTTTTCTGGGCTTTTTTAGTCGGTGGCTTGATCAGCGTGATTGGACAACTGATGATGGATCTTCTAAAGATGCCGCCGGCCTATATGACGTCAACGCTTGTTGTCATCGGCGCTGTTTTGGGCGGGTTAGGCTGGTATGAGCCGCTGATTCGTTTTGCTGGGGCGGGGGCCAGCGTTCCCATCACAAGTTTTGGCTATGCGCTGGTCAACGGTGCTTTAGCGGAAGCGGAGCGTCATGGTCTGATCGGCGTCATTACCGGTATGTTTGAAATCACCAGTGCAGGAATTTCCGCTGCGATCGTGTTTAGTTTTCTAGCAGCGCTTGTGTTTCGACCAAAAGGATAAACAAAGGGTTCGCCTAAGATGGCGAACCGTTTGTCTATGAAGCGTATGCTTTTAGGCTTGTGCATTAGACCCAAAACAGACCAAGGGCCAGCAAAGCAAAAAGGGGCAGCGCGATCAGTGCTGCTTCTGCTCCGGGCCACCACCACCATTGTGCTTCTTCGATAACCGGTAGCTGGTTTTCAGGATGGTAGCTTCCCAGCACTTCCACCTGTGCTTTTTTGGCCTCTCCGAGCATCGGGCGGATATATCCGTTCGACGTTGGACGCATCGGTCGCAAGTAAATATGGGTTGGTGTGACATGATGAACAATGCCATAATATTTTCGACCATCATGCGTAACGGCGACGACCGGTCGACCGATAAATTGACGCGCATGTGCATAAGCTACGGCCATGTGTTTCCCTCCTTTTTATTAGGATCGCTTTTAACATATGTGTTTGTCCGGGCGTTGCCTGTGTATCTGCGTAGAGAAGAAAAAGAACAAGCGCAAGCCCGATGTATGACACGGCGGTTTAGATCAAAGGCGACCGAAAGACAATCTTTTGATATAATGGGTCTATATGAAGCCTGAAAAAAGAAGAGAGATAACGTTGAGGAGTGAAGGCAGTGGCTGAACCGGGTCAAAAAAATTATGGGCGTTGGGGAAGCATCGTTGCGCTTATGGTCGCGTTTTTAGCTAAGTTTAAAACCGTAGGGATCATTCTTATAAAAATACTAAAGTTCGGAAAACTTGGACCAACCCTCTGGAGCATGTTACTGACGGTAGGGGCTTATGCACTGATCTGGCCTTGGCAATTTGCGGTCGGATTGGTGCTGATGCTTTTTATTCATGAGATGGGGCATATTGTAGCCGCGCGCAAGTTGGGTCTACCTGTGACACTACCGGCATTTATACCTTTTTTAGGCGCCTTAATTATGATGAAAGAACGCCCGCAAGATGCCCAAGGGGAAGCTTTTGTCGCTCTGGGTGGGCCGATTTTAGGAAGCGTCGGTGCTGCTTTGGCGCTGGGTCTGGGCATTGCTTTTAAACAACCCTTTTTATTTTTAATCGCCTGGGTCGGTTTTTTCTTGAATTTGATCAACCTTTTGCCGATTCATCCGTTAGATGGTGGACGCATTGTGACGGCTATTTCCCGTTGGCTGTGGGTCGTGGGTTTAATCGGAGGTTTGATCGTCATCATTTATTTGCGTTCCATTCTTTTTTTTGTGATTTGGCTTTTATTTGTTTGGGAGTTGTATAAGGCATATGTAAGAAAAGATGAAGGAAGTCCCCGCACGTTACAAGGATCGTTCCCCTTGGCCCAGCGCACGTTTACAGAAGAAGGATTTCCCCTTCCAGGTTCGGAACATCGTCGCGTGCTTGATTTTTATCAGTATTGCCGATTGGACGATCGAAACCATTATCTCGTTTTGAATTATCCTGGTTTGGGGGAAGTTGGCGCTTATCCTTTTACGTTGGGTGAGGTGCGGCATGTGGAGATGATCGGATATGAAAAAAGGCCGCTCGGAAATGATGAGAGATACGTCGATAGACGCAGCGCGGAACAAAAAGATGAAGATGCTGATGGGTTCATCAAGGTCAATCTGACGCTCATTCCTGAGCAAGGTCAGGGGTCGATCGTGCGTGATCAGGCGTATTATCAAGTACCACTTAAAATACGTTTCATCTATGGTGCGGTTTATTTTGGGCTGATTGCGATCCTCATTGTGTTTATGAGCATAACGTCTTTTTATATGGGCGGCGTGGGGGGAAGCATTTAAAGGTTGAAAATCATCCATAGCGCAGATATCCACATAAGAAGTGCAGAGATCTTCCCAATCGTCGTCATGAATGTCGCGCCCAATCGACGCATGGTATGACCAACGACGACGAGGGTAAAAAAGAAGCTGAAGGATGTCAGAAGGGCTCCAGCAGCAAAAAAAGTTTTCCCATCCCCATCATATAATTGCGCGCTCGTTCCAATCACACCGATGGTATCCATGATGGCGTGTGGATTAAAAAGCGAGATAGAGAAGGCGAAGATGATTTGACGAAGGGGCGGGTCTCCTCTGGCTTCATTTTTTAAAGAGGAGGTGAAAGATTGTGAAGGCGTCTTTTGTTCAGCGCTTGAATGGATTCCGGCAAGCGATGGGCTGGTTTGCTGCATATGGTCTATAGAAGCATGTGTGATCGGTAGAGAACTTTTCCAAAAAGACCAGCCGACCCATATTAAAAAAAGGATACCTGCTATTTTGATAAAGGTTAAAGCGTTGGGGACTGTGCCGATGAGTTGAGAAAGACCATATATACCACTTAAGGTCAGCAGGGTATCACTTAAAAAGGATGCCAATACCGCAGGAAGTGCATAAAGCACCGAAGGTTGGCGCATGCCTTGCATGAATAAATACGTATTTTGCGGTCCAAGTGGTAAAATTAGTCCAAAAGCCAACAACCATCCATGGATGAATGGTATCCAAGCGTTTGATCCCATCGGTTTTCTCCTTTTTATTTTTATGAATCACCTGTTCGAATCGGCAATAATATAGCATGTGTTTGCAACGAAAAGAAGCTTTGGTTAGAAGCTGGATCAAAGGTTTTACGGATCGATCTTTTTGTTCAGAATTGCTCGAAGTGGACACTGAAAATTTCAGTTTGTTAAAATGAGAGTATCTAAGCGCTTGATAATAAGGATCAAACGTCGCTTGGATCGTTCAAGAACGTTTTATCTCATGTCTGAACGAGACGGATGATTATGATCAACATAGAAGGAGGCGATCCGATCGTGGCAACGTATGATGTGGTGGTTATCGGCGGTGGACCTGCTGGAGGAAGTGCGGCCATTTTCTTAGCAAAAGCGGGCTTGAATGTTCTTGTTTGTGATAACGGGCAGAGCATCACGAAAAAAGCATGGATTGAAAACCATTATGGTACAGGGGAACCGATCACGGGACCAGCGTTGATCGAAAAAGGGAAAAAACAGGCGGAGATGCTGGGGGCACTGTGGCGAGAGGTTCAAGTTACAGACATACGTCGTGATCCAGACCATAATGTGTTTTTGATTCAATGCGATGAAGGGGAAATGGTGGAAGCGCAACAAGTGATCTTAACGACAGGACTTTGGACCGATCTTGCCGAGCGATTAGGGTTAAACATCGTGCCTGCACGTGAACCACGGGTAAAATCAGTGATCGAAGTGGACAGAGATGGACGAACATCTGTTCCGGGTATATGGGCAGCGGGGACGGTTGCTGGCGTGAGTGTGCATACGATTATTACTGCTGGAGATGGTGCAAAAGTTGCGATAGCTCTTTTGAGCGAACGTCAAGGCGAACGTTACGTGGATCACGATCGACTCGGACCAGACGGGAAAAAACTTTCTTAATGTATAACGGTTCGTGTTTATGAACACGAACCGTCGTGCTGTATGTGACATATTTTATGTTGACCTTCATAAAGAAACGACGAGAGGGATAAACTTCACCAGAAACCATACGGTTTATGAAATGGTGTTGATAGGTCTTGATCGAGCCGTTAGGAGCTATGGTTGGATGTGTTAAACATCTTCACCCAAAGACGGTGCAATCATTCTTTCGGGTCGCACCCAAGCGTCAAATTGTTCTTCAGTGAGATAGCCTAAAGAAAGGGCGGCTTCTTTTAACGTGGTCCCTTCAGCATACGCTTTTTTGGCGATAGCCGCAGCCTTTTCATATCCAATGTGCGGGTTAAGGGCAGTTACAAGCATCAATGAACGCTCTACATTGCGAGCGATCACTTCACGGTTCGGTTCGATACCGTTTGCTGCCCGCAGTCGGAAGCTATCCATGGCATCAGCTAAAAGTTCTGCTGACTTTAAAAAGTTATAAATAATCACTGGTTTGAAGACATTCAGTTGAAAATGTCCTTGACTGGCAGCAACAGCTATGGATGTATCGTGGCCGAATACTTGGCAGACGACCATGGTTAGCGCTTCGCTTTGTGTGGGATTAACTTTGCCGGGCATGATGGATGAACCCGGTTCATTGGCAGGGATGGTGATTTCTCCAATGCCAGCACGGGGACCACTGGCTAGGAAGCGCACGTCATTCGCGATTTTCATGAGATCTGCAGCTAAAGCTTTGAGTGCACCATGGGCAAAGACGAGTTCATCGTGGCTGGTGAGTGCCTGAAATTTATTTCGTGCACTGACAAAAGGATGTCCGGTTAGTCGAGCGATCTCCCGTGCCATTTCTTCAGCAAAGCGCGGATGTGCATTCAGACCCGTGCCGACGGCTGTACCGCCGATGGCCAGTTCGCGCAACGGTTCCATGGCACTTAAAATCATAGACTCATTTTTTTCCAGCATCCGTACCCAAGCACTGATTTCCTGCCCAAGGGTAAGCGGTGTGGCGTCTTGTAAATGCGTACGACCGATTTTGATAATATCTGAAAAGCGATCGGCTTTGTCTTGAAGTGTCTCTTTGAGTTGACGCAAAGCGGGTAAAAGCTTGTCTACCAAGATGGTGTATGCGGCGATATGCATGGCGGTAGGAAATGTGTCATTGGAACTTTGGGAGCGATTGACGTCGTCGTTGGGGTGGACTGTTTTATCGACGCCTTTTTGTTGAAGGCGTTCATTGGCAATGTGTGCAATCACTTCATTGACGTTCATATTGGTCTGTGTGCCGCTACCGGTTTGCCAGACAACTAAAGGAAATTCTTCGCTCCAGCGATCAGCGATAATTTCATCAGCAACTTCTATGATCGCATTGGCTTTATCGGTGTCAAAATCAATCAGTTTGCGATTGACGATGGCTGCTGCTTTTTTAATCAAAGCCAGCGCATGGATCACTTCTTTCGGCATGCGGTCACCGCCGATAGGAAAGTTTTCTAGACTGCGTTGCGTTTGTGCCCCCCATTTTTTATCGGCTGGGACGCGCACTTCTCCCAGTGTATCGCGTTCAATGCGGTAAGACATGCGATAAGCCTCCTTGTTTCATTTTCTTTATTTTATCATAAAAAAATGAAACTGAAACGATGAATGTTCGTGAAATGTTTTTTGAAGTTCGTTCTATATGCGTTATGTATGAAGTGTAAACGAAAGGTACCATTGACAGAGCTCACAGTCTATGACATAATTTTTATAGAATCATCATATTATAATTTAATCCTTAAATGTGGTCATCAAAGGAGGTGTTGATGATGCCACAAAATATGGGAACGGTAGATCGAATCATACGCGCGATCATTGGTGTGATTTTACTGATCCTTGTCTTTACAGGACCGAAAACGGTGTGGGGATGGATCGGTCTGATTCCTTTACTTACGGCTTTATTCGGGTATTGTCCGCTTTATCAAATCTTTGGCATCAGTACGCGGAAAAAAGTTTAAGCCGAGCATTGCCCGAACGTGTTTTTCTCATTAAATTTTAATGTGCTTCTCATTTTTTTTTAAAGCTTATCACCAAGCCTCCGGGTTATGATAAGGGTGCAACAGGAAAACAACCTGTTAGCCATCAAAACTTAGGAGGTATAACAAATGAAAAAACAAGCATTAACTTTAGCCCTTGCCTTTTCGGTACTCACTGCTGGTGGTCTTGGTGCATGGTATGCCCATGCCTCAGCGAATAGTGCTCCTGGCAATACTGTAAAGCCTAGCACGCAGGTGTCTTCAACCACAGAAAACACATCTAAAGTCAATGAACAACCGGGTCAAGAGACCGAACAACCCGGTCAAGAATCAAACGAAGCACTTGAACAAGAAAAAATGAACGGTAAAGAAGAAGCGACTGAAAAGGACGAAGTTCAAGAAGCCGCTCAGTTAGCGAAAGAAGCAACGATTTCTTCGTCCCAAGCAGAAGCGAGCGCACTGCAAAAGGTCCCTGGAACCGTTGAAAAAACAAGCCTGGACAATGAAAATGGCAAAGTTGTCTATGAAGTGACGGTACGCGATGCCAATGGCAAAATGGTCGAAGTTAAAGTCGATGCCAAGACCGGAGAAGTTGTAAAGGTTGAACATGATGGTGAAGATCACGAAGAAGATGTCGAACACCAAGACTAAGTCACTTCACTTGTCATAGCAATACCGAGAAAAAGGGTAGCCGCCATGGCTACCCTTTTTGTAGCATCGATCCGACATATAATGATAATATGAATGTAAAAGTGTGTGTTTACGATAGCCTACACACGACTGTATGTGGAGAGGGATGAACAGCCTTGCATGTTTTAATCGTCGAGGATGAACGGAACGTGGCCCGTTTTATCCAATCGGAACTTAAACATGCCGGTTATCATGTGACTGTTGTCGAAGACGGAGAAGAAGCGCTTCAACGGTTGCGTGATACGCACTTTGATTTTCTCATTCTCGATTGGATGCTGCCGGGGGTGAGTGGTATCGAAATCGCACAAAAAGTGCGTTCAGATGAAAAGACACGCGCGCTTCCCATTATTATGTTAACAGCTAAAGATGCAGTAGAAGATCGCGTCTATGGCTTAAAGAAAGGCGCCGATGATTATGTGGTCAAACCTTTTGCGATAGAAGAACTGCTTGCCCGAATGGAGGCGCTTTTACGTCGGAGCCAAGCGCTTATGCAGACAACAACAGAAGCGGACTTGTCTCGCTCAAATGGCAACCATCACCTCGATAACAGTATGATGGATGGCGTATGGGCGAACCATCGTACGGCTCATCCGTCTTCGAATGCGGGCGACGTGTTTGAATCGAGTCCCACAACGCTTCATATCCGCAATCTAACCATTGATGTCTCTGGCGTACAGGCATTTATTGACGGTGAAGCGGTAGAGCTTACAGCTCGTGAATTTGATCTTTTAACCTATCTTGCGCGAAATGCAGGTCGTGTTTTGACACGCGAAGAAATTTTAAATGAAGTATGGGGATATGATGTCTTTGTTGAAACGAATGTCGTTGATGTGTATGTTCGTTATATTCGGCAAAAATTAGCGAAGAAAGGTGCACCAGATATGATTGAAACGGTGCGGGGGAAAGGATACGTGATGCGCCTTTGAATCATGCTCACGAACGCTCTGCTCAAAGCCGTCTGAAACATTTTATGAATCGTTTGTTACTAAGACCACGTACATTAAGTAGACGCTTTACGGTCTGGTTGTTTTTGACAATGCTTGTTTTGCTCATCCTCTATAGCGTTGTTCAATATGTCGTACTCATGCGTTGGTTGATGCGCGATGAAATAGAGAAAACAAAAGAGATGCTCGCGCAAATTGAAACGTACATGGCCTCCGAATTCAGTCGGCCATCGTGGGATATGGCGAAGATACAGGAGGGCATCAACGCACGGCTTCCCGAAGACGATACGCTAGAAGTGAGAGATCCGTCTGGTAAGATACTGTGGATGATCGGTAAACAACGCGAGTTCGATCAGATGGTCGAACATTCAAGTGGTACAACAGGTGAATCTCAAGAAGGGTCATCAAACGACGTCGGGGACAAGACAGAATGGGAAGGCTGGTTTGACCGTGAACACGTGCTTAAGCTTCAGTCCACCGTTCGAAGTAGCTTACAAACATACCAGTTAACGCTCATTCATCCTCTAACACGGATGGATGAATGGATACAAACATTTGTCAACGTCTTAATGCTCGGACTGATCGCGGCACTTTTCATCAGCATTGTTTTAGCGATGTTTCTTTCGCAGTGGATGTTGCGACCGATTCGCGCCCTCATCCGTACCTTTCAGAAAATACAGAATAAGGATTTGTCTGCGCGAGCGCCGTTAAGTTCAACCGAAGATGAACTCAATCAACTTTCGCGAACGTTCAATCAGATGATGGATCGTGTAGAGGCTTCATTTGTAAAACAAAAACAGTTTACCGCGGATGCAGCGCATGAGTTAAGAACACCGTTGGCTGCCATCTCTGGGCATGTACGGCTCTTAAGACGTTGGGGAAAAGATGATCCTGAACAGCTGATACAGTCTTTAGAAGCGATCGATGAAGAAACAGCGCGTTTAACGCATCTGGTAGAGCAATTACTCACTTTAAGTCGGCTCGAATTGGATGATCGTGCATCGATATGGAATGGACTCAATGGTGACCTGGAAGAACGGTGTAACATTCATGACGCATATGAAACTGGCGCACGTCTTCTCGTCGATTTTCGCACCATGTATCCTTCTTTTAAATTCACATATGATATACGTAACGGTAAACACAATCATCCTTCTGCGATAGATGAATCCTACTTAGCGCGTAGAATTGCACTGCCGTGTGCATTGCTTCGTCAACTGTTCATGATCATACTCGATAATGCCGTAAAATACAGCGCCGAACAGGAAAAAGTGCACTTTATCGGGGAAACGATGGACCAAGGACTCGTCTTTTATATCATTGATCACGGTCTGGGCATACCGGATCACGAAAAACCACGTGTTTTTGATCGTTTTTATCGCGTTGATACCGCGCGCAGACGGGGTGGAAGCGGTATTGGTCTGTCGATCGCCAAGATGCTCGTCGACCACGCCGGAGGGCGGATTGAACTTGCTAACACTGACGGCTGTGGAACGACCGTTAAAATCGTGTTGCCTTTTATATCTGATTGATTCATGCATTTTTAACCATTGCCACCTTCATTATGGTGTGCTATAGTTTTTTTGTTGATAATGACCATATGACCATATTGGTCATTATGTACAAAAAAGAGCATACGTTGAGGGGAGGATGCTTGAGCATTATTTTAAAAATGATGATAAGTTCAGTTTAGATGCTTAGGAGGTGTGCAATGCTCGTTATGGATCGCAAGATGGCTGTATTAGAGGCAGCCAAACGTTCTTTTTCTGAATTTGGTTACAAGGCAACGACCATGGAGCGCGTTGCGCAGTCGGCAGGCGTAGCCAAAGGGACCATTTATACGTTTTTTCCGACGAAAGAAGCACTATTCGAAACGATCGTGGACGACGTCATTCGGCACATGCTAGAGGTGATCGATCCAGTTTTAAAAAGCCCTCGTCCACTCGCAGAGGTTTTGCATGAAGCACTGTATTCATTGCTCACTTTTCGGAAGGAGCATGTCTTACTGGCTAAGTTGACGGAGGAACTTAAAACGTTGGGGACGCCAGAGACCAAGGTGGCCTTGTCTCGTGTAGAGCAGGCGATTGTCTGTGCGATACAAAACAGACTTGATGAAGGGATACGCGCTGGCGAAATCAAGCCGTTACAGAGTGAATTACTGGCGTTTTCTTTATTGAAACTATACAGAGCACTGATTGTGGACTGGGAGAAACATCATCCACCGCTCAGTGATGAAGAAATTGCTACTTTTTTTTACGATTTTGTTATCAAAGGTATTCAACAGAGCACTGAGTAAAAGTGAGCCCAGCGTCCGTTCAACACGGTATGTATCAGAACGATTGATTGATAGGAGGGATGAACGTGCGCTTATGGCAAGCATTTCGCGCTGAACTGGCTCACTTTAATAAAAATGTGTTGTTTCGAGCGACTTTTATTGTCCTTTTATTGATCCCATTTTTATATAGCGGTCTGTTTTTAGGCGCCTTTTATGATCCTTATGGTCGTCTGGAAGACCTTCCAGTAGCATTTGTGAATGAAGATGAAGGCTGGTCATGGAATGGGACAACATTACACATTGGTAATGATTTAGAAGAGCGTTTGCTGAAAGATAAAAAGTTCGACTGGCACGTCGTAACAGAAAAAGAAGCACAAATAGGTTTGGAAAACGGTCAATATTATTTTGCGGTGATTGTGCCTGCGGATTTTTCAAAACGCGCCACCACAGTTCTCGATCCCCAACCACTCGTGCCAGAACTGATTTATGAGCCTAATGAAGGGCATAATTTTTTGGCGGCACAAATCGGTAAATCCGGTGCAGTGGAACTGCGAACCCAGGTGGCAGATGCTCTGAGAAAAGTTTATATTGAAAACTTATTTTCAAACATCGATCAGTTGGCAGTCGGCTTTGCCAGTGCTCATGAAGGTTCTGTAAAAGTGAAAGATGGTGCTGAGACTTTGCGGAAAGGGTTAGCTACGCTCAACACCAATCTTTCAACGTTTCAACAAGGTGCACATGATGTTCAAAACGGTGCATCTTCTTTAGCGCAAGGGGCACAACA
>Ga0265295_1004139_pt1 | contig 19876 bp, 23 predicted proteins | sample Munlansysbiofilm_FD_192503 | JGI IMG/M metagenome (GOLD analysis project Ga0265295, IMG submission 192503) | Leachate microbial communities from a municipal landfill in Southern Ontario, Canada - Methane capture system biofilm | ecosystem: Engineered > Solid waste > Landfill > Unclassified ... | reverse complement strand
ATCCGCCCTGCGGGCACCTTCTCCCCCGGGAGAAGGATGTTTATCCCCTCGCCCTCTGGGAGAGGGTGGCCGAAGGCCGGGTGAGGGGTCATACAACCATCAGCGAAGCTGCCAACTGCCGACTGCCAACTGCCGACTCCCAGCACCAGCCGGAACCCCCTCATCCGTCCCTCCGGGCCACCTACCCGGAGTCTCACTTTGTTCGCTTACCTCCCCGGGAGAAGGGAGTTGCAACGCCGACAAGCCGGCAGGCTTCAAGCCCCAAACTGCGAACTCCCAACTGCCGACTGCCGACTCCCAACTGCTCCCCTCTTCCGGATCAGATAAATCCCGTCGCGGATGGTCAGAAACAGCTTTTCGGCCCGATCGTCGGCCAGCACCCGGTCATTGAAGGCGGCTACGGCCCGGCTGTCATCATCCCCGGGGTCGAATATCCTGCCGTACCACAGGGCGTTGTCGGCGAGGATCAGGCCGCCGTCGCGCACTATGCGCATGGATTCCTCGTAGTAGGTGACGTAGTTACGTTTGTCGGCATCGATGAAGACCAGGTCGGTCCGTCCGTCGGGCAGGGTCTTGAGGATGTCCAGGGCCTCGCCCAGGCGCTGGGTGATCCTGTTCCCCGCCGGGCTGCGGTTGAAGAAGTCCCGGGCGATCCGCGCGTGTTCCGGATTATGGTCGATGGTGATCACTCTGCCGTCCGGGGGGAGCGCCTCGGCCATGGCCAGGGCCGAGTAGCCGGTGAACGTGCCGATGTCGACTATGCCGCGCGCCCCGGAAAGCTGCACGACCAGTTGCAGGAAGCGGCCCTGGACCCGGCCGGTGAGCATGCTGGGGTAGGGCGTCCGGGTCAGGGTGAATTGTTCGATCTCCTCCAGGAGCGGGGACATGGGGGTGGTATGAACCGCAGCGTACTCCTCCGCCTCCCGGGCGACCACATCCATGAAGGAATAAATGGGCGAAACCTTCTCCCCTGTGCGCGAATGGTCGGACCTTGTGCTCATGCTCTCTCCTGGACGCTGAATTTTACCACATAATCACCGGGTGCTTCCCCTCCCCCCTTCCTCCGTCTCATCTCCAACTTCCTGCTCCCCGCTCCCTTTCCCGGGCGGCCATTTTTTCTGCAGCGCTTCCAGCATGTCAACGTGGGTGAGGACAACCACCTCATCCCCGGTTTCCAGGCGGGTGTCATGCTGGGCAAGGTGGAACCGGTCTTCGCGGTAATAACAGATTATCTTCGCCTTTTTCGGCAGGTCGAGCTCTCCGACGGCTGTATCGTTCTCTTCCTCCCCGGCGACAAAGGTAAAAAAACGGGCGTCGTCCCTGATCACGCTGGTCAATTCGGTGGCATCCCTGCCCATGATCATGTCGACAAGATACCGGCTGATGGTGCTGGTGGGGACGATGACATCCCTGAGGCCAAGCTCGGAACAGATATGTTCATAGGCAAGATCTTCAATTTTCACGATAACTTTGCTGAAGCCCAGCGACCTGCCGACCAGGCCGGCAATGATGTTGTCCCGGTCGTTGTCCGTCATGCAGAAGAGAAAATCGGTCTGTTTGGGGCCGACTTCCTTGAGGATGTCCGGCGCCGTGCCGTCGCCGAGAATGAAGCCGCAGTCCATTTCATCCGACAGTTTATCGATTTTTTCCTTGTTTCTTTCGATGAAGACCACCTCATGGCCTTCCTCGCTGAGCGTCCGGGCCGTGATCAACGAAATCTTGTTGGTTCCGACGAAAACTATTCTCATGCTCATGCTCCTCTTTTTTTGGCGAACCAGGTCGGGGGATACAACAGGACCAGAAAGGCGATGATTTCAAGCCGCCCCATGAGCATGTCCATGCAGAGGACGCTCTTGAGGGCGGCCGGCAGGGAAGGAGAACTGATTCCCGTCGACAGGCCGACCGTACAGGTTGCGGAAACGACTTCGAAAAGTGAATCGAGCAGGGGGTATCCCATCAGGATGAAGATAAACCATGACACCCCGATGACCAGAAGAAAAAGGAACACCAGCAGAAAACAGCGGACTATCTCGACGCTTTCAAGGCGCCTGCCCATCAGCCGCGGGTAAATCACCGCATCGGACGGCAGTCCGCTGCGAACGATCATGAACCGGATCAGCCTGAGGATGACGAGCAGCCGCACAATCTTGATGCCTCCGGCCGTGGAGCCGACATTGCCGCCGATCAGCATGAAGAGGATGAGGAGGAACTTTGTCGAATCCGAGAGGCCGACAACGGGCAGGGTGGAAAACCCGGTGGTGGTCTGGGCGGAGAGCGCGAGCAGGGTGCCGTCTTCGACTGCCGTCCGCAGGGGCAGGCCGTCCACCGCCAGGAGTGTCGCGGAGGTCGCCAGGACGGCGAGGCAGACGGCCGCGGCAAGACCCTTCACTTCAACATTGCCGGTGAATTCCCGCCAACCCTGGGCAAAGAAACGATAATAGAGAATCAGGGGAATCGCGCCGGAAAGGGAAAGAATAATGACGGCCGTTTCGGCGGGCCGGCTGCCCAGTCCGGCCAGGCTGTCGTCGTAGGACGAAAAACCGCCGGTTGATACCGCGGCGAGAACATGGGCTGCCGAGTCGAACCACGGCACGCCGAGGACCATGAGCAGGAGGAGGCCGATCAAGGTAAGGGCCAGGTAAACCAGCAGAATAATGCGGGCATAGGCCTTGGTGCTGGCGATCAAACCTTCCTGCTCCCAGCTCTGCTTGAAGAGCTGCAGGGTTGCCTTGCTGTGGGGCAGCAGGACGGCGACGCTGAGAACGACGAAGCCCAGCCCGCCGATCCATTGCAGCCAGGCCCGCGCAAACAGGAAGGTTCTGGGAAGGTGCTCCACCGAGGGAAGATTGGACAGCCCGGTGGTGGTGACGCCGGATGCGGCTTCGAAGAAAGCATCGATCCAGCTCACTCCCGGCTGCAGAAAAGGCACGGAGACCAGCAGCGGGACCGTGATGAAAATCAGGGCCGAGATAACCAGGGTTTCGTTGTGCTGGATATCCTCGGGCGCCCTGATCCGCTGGAGAAGGTAGCCGGCAAGTCCGGAACCGCCGGCCACAAGGGCATACGGCGCAAAAAGGCCGTACTCGCCGACCACCAGGCAGAAGAGCGGTGGAACGGTGAACAGGAGCGAAAAAATGAGCAGGAGCTGACCGGTGTATTTACCGACAATCGCCGGCCGAACCCCGAAATGCAGTGTGGAGATCTGCTTCACTGTGATTCATTTGTTCGCAAAATTAAGGGGCAGATCATGCAATAAGGCAACCGGCACGGATTCGCCGCCCTGTCCGGCCCCGGTGAGCAGCAACGAGGGAATAGGGCAGTCACCCGCTGCAAAGCGGAAGGATATTTTTTCAACCCGCATGCGGTTGTTTTGTATTCAGACTGAAAAAAAGTCAATATCTTTTGCCTGATAGGTCCGGTAAAATCCGTCTGATGCTTCTCCGGGCGCGGGGAATGGGGAACGGGAAGAAGTGGAATCTCTACATCTTAAGTTGGCTGAGATAGTCTCCGGCTCGGCGGATTTCAATCCCATTGTCAACCTGTTCATGTTTGAGGTTTTTGACAATCTGTATGGCCGGCAGATTGTATTTCCGGTGAAAGTACCTCAAGGACGGGCTGATTTCACGGCTGGTAAAACACATGGCCTTCCAGGGGCAGGAATCCCCAGGAAGGCCATGAATAGAATTTTATACGGTAAAAAAAGTTAGAGCTGAGAACGAACAGAACATCCTGAAACTGTTATCAGGTTGTGCAGGAACCGTCCCTGGCACGATCCCGGTCGGGGGACCCGTCCCGGTCGCCGCTCTTTGACTCCTTGCCTGCCAGAATGAGCAGGGGACTGTCAAGAATGAGATCCAGGCAGGAGCCATCCTGGAGCATATCCCTGGTCGGGTCCTGTATCCGATCCTGATCCCCCGCCCCCTTCCCGTTGCCTGCCATGACAGGACCTGCAAGCATGCCAAGGATTGCCGCTGCACTTAAAACGCTGATAATTTTTCCTGAAAGCCGCATGTTGTTACCTCCTCTTGAATACATTTCTCCCCGCGGAAATATGATTGAGCGATAAAAACCGCTCTTTTCCCGTATTTCATGCCAATACGATAGGGATTTCTACTTATAATATCGTTGCAGCGGCAAGAAAGTTACAGGCGAACAAAGAAACTCTTCTGTACAGGGATCCAACCGAACATGCCTGTATAGATATTTTTTGATTTTTTCACGTCCCTTGTGCAATTCGATGTGCACAAAGGGGTTTGCCATAATTCCGCCTCATGATTTTCATTCAGTGCTTTTATTCTCCTCCGCAAGCCGTCTGCGGCGCGCAAGCTCGGCTTCGGTGGGGGGCTCAACCGCGAACGACCCTGTCATGACTTCTCCTGCACGTACATACGAGGCAATGATCACCCCGTTAGGGGAGCTTTCGCATGCAAGCAATTTGAAACCGGCCGGAATCGTGCCTTCAGCGAACAGGCGCTTGCCCCTGCCCAGCGTGACGGGAAAAATCTTCAGCCAGAACTCGTCGACCAGGTCGTGCTTCAGCAGCGTCTGGATAAGATTGGCGCTGCCATGAACTTGAATTTCAGGCCCGTTCTGTTCCTTCAGTTTCCTGACTTCCGCCGGGACATCTCCCCTGATGAGTTCTGATCTGCTCCATTCAAGATTTGTCAGCGTCTTCGAGGCCACATATTTTGTCGCCTTGTTGATGCCGGCCGCAACGGGATCTTCGCCGGTCTTCACGTACGGCCAGTACGCCGCGAATATTTCATAGGTCTTTCGGCCGAGCAATAAATCAAAAGGATGACCCCTCTGCCTGTCCATCATCTTGCCGAGGAAGTCGTCAAAGTAGGGAAAGACCAACCCGCCGTAATTGAACCCCCCGGTCGGGTCTTCCTCGGGTCCGCCGGGAGCCTGCATCACGCCGTCAAGGCTTATGAACGACAGAACAACAAGTTTTCTCATGTTCATCCCCCGTGTTCTATTTCTCGGACATCCGGGCGAAGGCCGCCTTGGCGCCATCCTGGATTTCCTGCGGGGTCGGATCCTTGATATGGGCAGCGAGGCTCCACTGGTAGCCAAAAGGATCCTGGAGGGTGCCGACCCGGTCCCCCCAGAACATCTCCTGGACCGGCATCCTGATCGCGGCGCCGGCTTCCAGAGCCCTCTGGAAGGCCTGGTCGACGTTTTCGAGGTAAAGGTAGAAGCTCACGGGAGACCCTTGCATTGTTTCCGCGCTCTTGCAGGGTTCGGCCGAGTGTTCCTCCCCCAGCATAATGATGGAATCGCCGATAAGGAGCTCGGCGTGCATCACCCCCTTGCCGTCGGGAGCGGGCAGGACGAACCGCTCGATGGCGCCAAAAGCCCGTTGATAGAATTCGATGGCCTTCCGGACATCCGTGAACATGACCATCGGTGTAACAGTCCGATATCCTTCCGGTATTGTCTGTGTCATTGCATGCCTCCCTGGTGAAATTCCATTTTTTTGTGCGGCCGCAACAAAAGTTGATCATCCGATCTGGCCGCGAATCATCATGTGTTCTCTGCTCAACTCAGCAATGTCCAACCAGCGGAGCAAGCTGGAAAAAGCAATAAACATGCCAAAAGGGGAAGAACGGCTTGAGTAGGCCAACAAAATGAATTTATTCAGGAAAAAATCGGGAAGATCTGTTTGTCAAGGATGCGGGATCAGGACAGTGGATCACTGATCCGGAAGAACAGGAATAAATCCGGCCGGACGGGACGTTATCGCCGGTGAGATCCGCCGGAACCAAAAATAATCCTTTTCCCATGCTCCCCGGGTAAAGTATAAATAATCCGGGCTGACGCGTTTACTCTCTTCCCTCAAAAGGAGAAGCATACATGATCAGGAAAATAATTCTCCTGGCCCTGTTGGCAGCATGCATTACCATGACCGGAGGCTGCAGAGGCACGGGCAATGAGCAAAACAACGGGCAGGGCAATGATAAAAACGTCACCGAAACCGGAACGTCCATGGGAGGCGCTTCAATAGTGCGCTCGGCGGAGCTCAATCTTTCCGGAGACATAACTGCCCGGATGATTGCCCCAAAAGATGCATCGACCACCCTTACTGGGAACTGTTCCCCTGACATGTGGGCAAATTTCGGCATCCAGTTTAACCACCCGGGGTATGTCTGGATCGCCGTCACCATTATGACCAAGGATCCCATACAAACGGGCCAAACCGGGCCGGTCAGGCTTGAATGGGTTGATGTGAGTTTTTTCAGCGAAGACATGAAAAGCCACCAGTTCAGGGGCCCGGGAAGTTTTGAAATCAAGGAGCACAACGCCGCGCCCGACAACCGGCGAATGGTCGGGGTCATTCGGGCAAGCGGCCTTGAAGGCAGGCAGGATGCAGAAGGAAAAACCATTGACGCGGAGTTTGACTTTGATGTCAATTTCTCCTGCGGAGTCATCAAGTAGGTTTGTGCCATCGGGTCAGGAAGCGATCCAGATTATTGGCAAAGGTCTGGCGGTCTTTCGGGCTTAAGGCTGAAGGGCCGCCCGTGTCGATGCCGGTGCTCCGCAGGTCGTCCATGAAATTCCGCATCGACAACCGCTCCCTGATGGTTTCTTCCGTATAGAGTTCTCCGCGGGGATTGAGGGCAAAAGCGCCCTTGGCGACCACATCGGCGGCAAGGGGAATGTCGGCGGTTATCACCAGGTCCCCTTTTTCGCAGCGGCGGGCGATCTCGTCATCGGCAGCGTCGGGGCCGGCCGCGACCCGGATGGTCCTGATGTATTTCGAAGGCGGGGGGCGGAGAATGGCATTGGCGACCAGGACCAGCGGAACCCTGACCCGTTCCGCCGCCCGGTAGAGGATCTCCTTGATCGCATTCGGGCACGCATCGGCATCAATCCAGATCTGCATCAACCGTCCTTATTTATCAATTCTCCGTTTTCCTGACCCGGCCGACCTGGCCGATTTCCAGGGGAACCTTGTACAAACCCGCATCCCGGACAACTACACGACATTGACGTGACTTTCAAATAAAATCAAAATGATGAATTGCCGCAGCTCCGCGTTCATTGATACGCTGGCAAAGAAAGGCGGGGAGTCGATGAAGAAGGATGTTGAAAAACATTTTAAAGATGAATTCTCCACCTATGACTGGGTGTTGGATGGGCTGTTGATCCGGGCAGGTTTTACGATCAGGAGTAAACACATTGATGGCGGCGTGCTCGGAACCTACCTGTGCGTCAAAAACCGAGGACGCGCAGCTCTCCCGGGTGCAAAGATCTTTTGCCGCCATTTTTGCTGCTTTTGGCGTAAAACTTGCTTTGACACATCAGTAGTGAGAAAAACAATGAATGATGAGCGATCAATACAGCAATACCTGTACGAGCTGTTCCCCCGGCCAAAGCAATTCTGAAATCCGGGGTCAGGCCTTGCAATCACGCATTTTCATCCGACCTGCCTGATGGCCGGATGCCCATCGGCACGGGCTGTCCCGTGCCGGGATCCAATGCACATTCCAGGCGTCAGTTGACGCTGCCAGGCAGTTTTCAGACAAAATGCTGCAACGGAAAACCCACAGCTGATTGAGGCAGCCGAAAATTTGCTGGGTTGCAATGACTCTTCATCGCTTCTTGCCAACTGAATCCTTCTGATTTAGTTTTTTTGACAGAGGTACAGAGTAGAAGGATGTCATCAAGGTTCAAATGTTACGCAATAGGGGAACCTGATATGAGCGGAATACTATTGAAAGGACTTGAAGGGCAGGAAATCCGGTTGAAGAATCAGGACATCAGCCTGTTTGAGGCCGGACTTGACGGCTACCTGATTGTACCGGCCAACGAAAAGTACAATACAGCAAGGGCCCTTTGGAATGGCATGATCGAACGGAAGCCCGGGCTCATTGTCCGATGCCGCAGTTCTGAGGACGTCATGAAGTGCGTGGATCTGGCACGGGAACGGGGAATTCTTCTTGCTGTCCGGGGCGGCGGGCATAATGTCGCCGGAAACGCTTTATGCGACGGCGGGCTTGTCATCGACCTGACCGAGATGCGATCCGTCCGGGTCGATGCCGACAATGCGCTGGTTCTTATCGATGGGGGCGCAACCCTCGGGGAGGTCGATTCTGCAACATATCCCGCCCACGGACTGACAACCCCGATGGGTGTCGTGACCGCCACCGGGTATGCCGGATTGGCACTGCACGGCGGGATGGGATGGCAGATGAGGAAATACGGGCTGGCTGCCGACAATATAGCCGGTGTGGACATTGTCACCGCGGACGGCAGGCTTCTGAGAGCCGGACCGGATGAGAACCCCGATCTGTACTGGGCCGTCCGGGGAGGCGGAGGCAGTTTCGGGGTAGTGACGTCATTTACCTCCCGTCTTCATTCCACGCCCCGGCAGGTGATGCTGGCCGTTCCGATTTTTTCCCTGGAAAGAGCGCCGGAAGTCCTTCGATTCCTGCGGGACTACATGGTTGACGCCCCGGACGAACTCATGGTGCTCGGGGCGTTCTGGACTGCTCCGGATACTCCGGAGATTGCTCCCGGAAACCGGGGCGCCCATGCCCTTTTCCTGATGATCTGCTTCATAGGGCCGCTGGAGGATGCTGAAAAAGCGGTCGCTCCGTTGCGCAACTGTCAGCCCGTAATAGGTGATCTGACGAGTATCAAACCATGGACCGAAGTGCAGAAATTTTTTGACGAGGATTATCCCGACGGACGCCGATACTACTGGAAGTCTACATTTGCCGATGAACTCACTGATCCGATAATAGATGCCTTGATGGAGCATGCCCAATCACGGCCGTCCATGCTGACCTCCATCGATTTATGGTCCATGGGAGGCGCCTATGGCCGGGTGGGAGCGGAGGAAACCGCTTTCGGCAGCAGGGAAGCGAAGGTTACCATAAATTATGAATCCAACTGGATCGATCCCGGTGAAGACGATGCAAATGTTGAATGGACCAGGAAGTCATTACGACAGATCCAGGAACTTGCACAATCGCGGACCTACCTTAATTTCGCAGGGTTCGGCGAGGACCAGGAAAGATTGGTGAAGGAGAATTTCGGGAAGAATCTTGATCGGCTGCAGCAGATCAAGGCAGCGTATGATCCGCACAACCTGTTTCGGACGAATTTTAACATCCGGCCCAAGGGATGATGATGCTTCGCCCCTTTTTTTGCCAGGACGACCCGCTATCGGCCCGTCTGCCGGTCATATACGAAACCTTTTGCAACCATCTTTCGCCGTGAAGAATGAGCGCGGCCGAAAGAATGCGTAGTTTGGTCCCCTTTTCTCCGGAATCGCGAATCAATCGGGAAAAACGTATATTTCAAGACCTGACCCTTCACCTTCGGCTCACTTGGCCGCCTTCCAGGCGGACCTTGGTCTATTCCTCCTCCTTGCGCAATTTTCTGCCGACCTTGAAGGCCTTGCCGATGAATTCCCCGATTCCATGATATTTCCGGCTGCCGGGGTTGAAGACAAGGGGACGGATCTTTTCGATATCCGGCCCGCCATCACCGTCAACCATGCTTTCGTCTATTTTGCAGTCCACTATCTCGCCGACAAACTGGGTGTGCAGGTCGATTTTGTAGTGATGAATCACTTTGCATTCCAGAATCAGCGGGAACTCTCCGACATACGGCGCATCAACCAGTTCGGACCGGACCGGGGTGAGCCCGGTCTGCTTGAATTTATCGACGCTGCGGCCGGACACCAGGCCGAAGAAATCAGCCTCACGGACATATTGCTCTGACGGGACGCTGATTGTATAGGCCTGTCGCTCCATTATGCTGCCATAGGTGTATGTGGCCTCGCGCAGGGAAATGGTCACGCAGGGCGGTTTCGAGCAGCATATCCCTCCCCAGGCAATTGTCATGACATTGGCGGCGCCGCTGCTGTCGTATGACCCGACACACCAGACCGGCGTGGGTATGATCAGAGTTTTCGCACCGAGTGACTTTTTCATAAGAACTTCCTCCAATGATTCAGGGTCAGGGGGATCATCCTCTTGGCTTGCAGGCAAGATTCTGCAGTTCTTTTATACTCTGTTCTGTCGACAAGCTGGACAAAATTTGTTGTTCCGGTCCTGCTGGAGTGCCGGCTTACGGTAACGATGAACGGCTCCTCCGGATTGATCTTTTTCTGCTTGATGGCCGGGGAAGGGGGGAGGTCCGCAGATTACGCAGATTGCACGGATTTTTTTCTCGGTCAGTTACAACGGAAACATCCATGGCACAACGATCAACGTCGCGATCAACAACAGAAACTGCAACGGCAATCCAACGCGAACGAAGTCACCAAAACGATAACCGCCCGGACTCAACACCAAGGTATTCACCGGCGAGGCCACGGGTGTGGCGAATGCGGTGCTCGCGGCGATGGCTACTGTCATTAAAAACGGATAAGGACTCAAATCCATCGTCATCGCGGTTTGCAAAGCCACCGGCGCGACCAGCACGGCGGTGGCGGTATTGGACACCATCAGGCTGAACGAAGACGTAAACACGAACAGCACGCCCAAAATCACCAACGGGCCGTAATGCCCGGACAAACCCAATAAAGTTTCACTGGCCAATTGCAATCCGCCGGTGTTATCCAGGGCGGTGCCCATCGGCAGAATCGCGGCAATCAACACTACGCTTTCCCAATTTATATGGCGGTATGCTTCCTGTGCGTTCAGGCAGCGCGTCAGCACCAGAACAACCGCGGCGGTCAACACCGCAACCACATTCGGCAGCCAATTAAACGTCATCGCCGTAAGCATCGCCAGCATGACGATCATCGCCAGCGGCGCCAGATCCGTTCGCGGCGTCTCGGCCAGTCCTTCTCCGCCCAGCAGCACCAGGTCGCGAGAATCCCGGCTGACATTCCGCAAGTCAGCAAGTTTACCGGTCAGCAACAATACATTGCCCGCCGCCAGGGTGCGGTCCAGATCCACCAAACGGCTTTCGCCACCGGACGGATGCTGCGCAATGACCGTCACACCAGCGCCGCTGTGCAAACGCAACTCCCTCAGGGTTTTACCGATCCAGGCCGAGCGGGGCGGGATCAAGGCATCCACCAACTGCAAGGGTGCGGGCAGGGCGGGACGCCATTCTTCAAGTTTCAGGCCCAATTCCCTAACCGCTTCCTCAATGCGCGCCGGTTCGCCGCACAGATACAAATGATCGCCGGCCTGGATCATGCTGCCCGGTTCGGCGGGCCGGGCAATGCGGCCGTGCTGCGTCACGGACACCATGGCCAGCGCGGTGACCTGAAAACGAACACGCAATCCGGAGCGGCTCACCGCCTGCCCAACCAGCGCCGAGCCTGCCGGCACCCGCACGCGGGCCAGACAGTTTTCAAGTTGATACTCGGTAAACAAATCGAACCAACCGGGTCCGCTATCCAAAGACTCCTGTCCACGGTTGGGTGTTAGCCATGCACTCGCGAACGCCATAAACGCAATGCCGATCAACAGCATCACAATGCCCGGGCCGCTGAAAGCAAAAAAACCGAAAGGCTCAAACCCGGCCTGCACCAATTGAGTGGACACGATCAGATTCGGCGGCGTGCCGATCAAGGTCAGCATGCCGCCCAGCAAAGATGCGAACGCCAACGGCATCAACAAACGCGAAGGGGCGATATTGCGGCCGCGCGCAATCGCCAGCACCACCGGCAGCATCACCGCCACCGTGCCGGTGGAACTTAAGAACGCGGACAAAAACGCCGTGACCGCCATCAACACCACAAGCAACCGGAGCGGACTCGCGCCCGACAGCGTCAGCACCCAACGGCCGATGGTATCGGCGACACCGGTGCGAAACAATGCCGCGCCGACCACAAACAAACCGGCCACCATCAACACCAAAGGATTGGAAAACCCCGCCAGCGCCTCGTCGACCGACACGGCCCCGGCAAACACCAAAGCCATCAACGACAACAGCGCAACCACATCCAGGCGCAAGCGGTTGCTGACAAACAGCGCCAGCGTAATAACCAGAATGATAAGGACAATGATTAAATCAAAAGACATATGTTAATCTTTTCCGGGATAGCAGGGGCGGCATGAAAAACCGGGGCCTGTCCCCTTTTTTTCTCAAAATGTTGTTCATGATCCGGCGAATGTATAGCGGTTTGATATGTTTCGCCATAAAAAGTCCTGTCCGCAGATTACGCAGATTTTATTTGGGTATCGCGTCATTGAGACGCCCCGGACTCTCTACCCTGAGAAAATAAATCTGCCCCCTTTTCCAACCCGTGCAGGGCTTGATATCTGTTGCCAAACACAATGGTATGATATATTGTCATACCAGGAGGTGGTGATATGGCAACCGCAAAAATCGCAATCACGATAGAAGAAGAGACCCTGAAGCGTCTTGACCTTCTGGTCAAAGCCCGCGCTTTTCCAAATCGCAGCAAAGCCATTCAGGAGGCGATCAGGGAAAAACTGAACAGGATCGAGGAGAATCGGCTTGAAGTTGAGTGTTCCAAATTGAATCCGGATTTTGAGCAGGCTCTTGCAGATGAAGGATTATCCTCGGAGATTGAAGAATGGCCGGAATATTGAGAGGGGAAATCTATTGGGCGAATTTGAATCCCACCATCGGCCACGAACAGGCAGGTCTCAGGCCGGTACTTATTCTCAGCCGTGACGTATTCAATAAACACTCCGGCACAGTCATCGCGGCAGCGATTACCAGCCAGCCCCAGAAAGCGGGCTTTCCTTTGACTCTTGAGCTCAGCAGCGCAAGACTTCCCAAAAAATCCTGGGTCAAGATAAGTCAGATCAGAACTCTGTCCGTCAAACGGCTCGGCAAAAAAATCGGCAGGGCTTCAGCCAGGGAGCTGGAATTGATAATTGAGGGCCTGAACGAAATAATTACGGGCTGACCACCTCAGTTAGAGCCCGCAGGCGTAAGAATAAACAGTTCTGTTCCCTTTTTTTCCTGATTAGCGCCAATTGTCTTTCCAGGACATTCATTCGAGCCAGTCAGAGACGGAATTTCCCGGTATCGCCTCTATCCGCTGAGTCAGCGGAAAGTGGCCGGCTGTCCGGCAGGCGACATATCCCTTTATCAGGGCTTCTTCCCCGTACATTTTTTCCAGGGCGGCAAAACCTTTCAAATCGGTCCGGTCCGGTTTCTCGGTGAACTTCATCTCCAGGGCGGTGAATCTTCCCCCTTTTTCGATCAGCAGATCGACCTCCTCGCCATAGGCCGTTCGCCAGTACCAGAGGGGAACATTGCGGGCGGCGGCGCTGTAGTGCTTCACCACCTGCATCACCACATGCGTTTCCCAGAGGGCGCCGATGACCGGATGCCTCGCGATTCCCTTCCAGTCTTCGAATCCCATGAGAAAGGCGGTCAGTCCGTTGTCGCACATATACAATTTGGGAGATTTGATCAGTCTTTTGCCGAGATTGCGGTGATACGGCTCCAGCAGGTAAATCTGGTCGGAGGCCTGCAAAACCGAAATCCACTGTTTGGCCGTATTGGGAGCAATGCCGACATCCCGGGCCAGGTCGGAATAGGAAAGGATCTGGCCGGTGCGAATGGCGCAGGCTCGAAGGAAGCGATCAAAATCGCGCAGACTGCCGACATTCAGGATATTTCGCACATCCCTTTCCAGGTAGGTGCTGAGGTATGAGGAATACCATAATTGCGGCTCAAGTTCGGGGCGGGCGTACAATTCGGGAAAGCCGCCTTTGATCAGAACGGTTTCATCATCGGCATCCAGGCCTGCGCCCATCATTTCCTCAGTGGACAGGTTGTACATCCGGATCACGCCGCAGCGGCCGGCCAGGCTTTCGGACACCCCCTGCATGAGCAGAAAATTCTGCGATCCGGTCAGGATGAATCGTCCGGGGCGCTTATCCTGATCTATAAGTATCTTGAGCTGACGGAATAGCGACGGGGCATACTGGATTTCGTCAATGATCAGGGGCGCGCTGTTTTCCCGCAGAAACTGTTCGGGATTCTTTTCGGCAAGTTCGGCCTTGGCGGGCAGGTCGAGGGAAACATAACCGAAGTCGGGAAAAGTTTTCCGGACCAGCGAGGTTTTGCCGACCTGTCGAGCCCCGGTGAGCACTACGGCCGGAAACTGAGCGGCCAACCGCTGTAAAGCGGAAGTATATTTTCTTGCAATCCACATGCGGATAATTTGCAATCAGAATGCAAAAATGTCAAGATCATTTTCCCGACAGATGGTAATTTTACCTCATTTTCTACAGTTGAAAAATAATAATTGAACGATTCCGGGGCAATACGACGTGTAAAAAATGTGTTGGCACTACGCATGACAGGGCACCTGAAAGAACCGAGCCTATGCTTCGCTTATCGTTGGCGGCAGGGAGGAAGGCCAGGGAGGTCCGCAGATTACGCAGATTTCACAGATTTTGGCACTGAAGAGAGCGTTTTAAGGGGGAAAAAATAGGGGATAATTGGTTTTTATGTAGACAATTCAGTAAGTTGGTCTGGTCCGATCCCGATCCTGACCTTTCACCTTTCGATTTTCCTGACCCGGCCGACTTGGCCGGTTTCCAGGCGAACCTTTATGCCGTGCGGATGAGTCGGGGATCTGGTCAGGATATCCTTGACGATCCCCTCGGTGAGTTTTCCCGACCGCTGGTCTTCCTTCAACACGATACAAACCCGCATCCCGGGTTGTATCTCACTTCGGTTTTTGCCATCCATGCTGCGCAGTTTGAAGTTGAATTTACCGAAGAATGCAACAAAAAACGGGGTCTGTCCCTCATTTTTCTGAAATCATGACCCCTTGTTCGAGACTTCTGTAGGTTGGCCTGGTTCGACCCCGACTCTGGACTTCTTGACAAAATGTACCGCTTGAATATATACATAATGTATGGACAAGATACACAGAGGCATGCTGCATCGATGCAGCGGCTTTGAGTGGGATGAAGGAAATATTGAAAAAAATTGGCTCAAGCACAAGGTCACGCCGGCTGAGTGTGAGCAGGTCTTTTTCAATCAGCCTCTGGTGGTGCAGGATGACATGCAGCATTCAGCTGCCGAAAAAAGATTTTACGCCCTGGGCAGAACAGACATAAAGCGATTGCTCTTTATCGTATTCACAGTAAGAAAAAATCGCATACGTGTCATTTCGGCAAGAGATATGAGTCGTAAGGAAAGGAGGTCGTTCAGCGATGAGTAAGCGAATACCCGCATTCAAGAATGAAGACGAAGAAAGGGAATTCTGGGATTCTCATGATTCTTCGGATTTTATTGACTGGGGCAAGGCGGAGAAAGTTACTTTTTCCAACCTCAAGCCATCGACCAGAAAAATATCGCTTCGTTTGCCTGCGTCAATGATCGAGGAGCTGAAACTATTGGCAAACAAGAGAGATGTGCCGTATCAGTCTCTGTTGAAGATCTTTTTGGCCGAACGGATAGAAAAAGAACTCGGTGCCCGTTAATTTTTCCGATTTTTCTCAGTCGGTATTCTTTCGAAAACCTCCAGATATGATGTTGCTGAACATCTCCGTACCCCGGAGGAAATGGCTGCCTACCTTGAGGCCTGCCTTGAGGAAGCGAATGGAGATGCAGCATTTATTGCCAAAGCTTTGGGAGACATCGCGCGGGCCAAGGGCATGTCGCAAGTGGCGCGTGATGCAGGACTGTCCCGCGAAAGTCTTTATAAAGCGCTTTCCGGGGAACGAACTCCCGGTTTTGACACAATATTGAAAGTTATCCATGCTCTCGGCTTAAAATTGCATGCCGAGCCCATCCAGGCAAATACCTGAAATCGGGTAAAGGCGAACATGGTGGAGCTGTATTTGCCGGAAAACGGTTGGGGAATTTCTTGGGACGTGATTTGCCAAAGAAGGCAACAAAAAACAGGGTCTGTCACCTATTTCTTAGAATCGTAAAAACTTATCCTCGGTGAGGGAGAGGCAGGCCAGGGGGAGGTCCGCAGATTACGCAGATTTCGCAGATTTTGGCCATGAAAAGGGCATTTTAAGGGGAAAAATAGGAGATTATTTGATTCTTATATTGATAATTCAGCATGTTGGCTTGGTCCGGCCCCGACCCTCCGACCCTGAAGGGCCGAACTCCAATGAGAATTAAGCGGCTTCTGGTCGTACAGGTTTTTACGGTATCGAATTGTGTATCAGGCTGATCCTGAAGAAAAGGTCATTATTGTATGGGCCATCGGCCATCGACGGGATATATACGAAACCCTTGGCAGGCATCTTTTGTAGAAAAGAGTCTGTCCACTTTTTCTATTTTTCAGATGGCAGCAACAGCCATTTCCATACAGGAACCACGCTGATGTTTTCTTCCAGGGCGGCCTCATCATCCCAGGTGACGATGGTTCCGGACTCGATTGATAATTCCCTCATTGCGCTTTGCAGGCCACGCAGTTCCCGGTCGAAAGTCCTTTGATCCGTCATGTCCCAGCATGCCTGGACGAGGATGACATCCCCGGACGCCTTATGTCGTGCGAGAAAATCAGCTTCATTGCCATCCCGAGTGTTGACGTACTCTGCTTCGTAACCGTTGCGGCGCAGGTGCATGAACACCAGGTTTTCCAGCAGCGGGCCGTTATTTGCCGATTTGCGAAAGGTCATGGCGCCTAAGAGCCCGGTATCCACCGTGTACATTTTGGGCGGATTCAGCATGCGTGCCTTTTCAGAATGGCTGTGGACGGGAACACGATACAGCAGGTACGCATCAAGCAGGTGATCAAGATACTCATACAGGCTGTTCTTGGTGCACTTCACCGCCATGCTTTTCAGGGTGTTGTAAAACCTGTTGACACTGAACTTGCCGCCCGGGGCATGCATGACGTGACTGACCAGGTGTTTGAGGGCAATGACATTACTGACGCGATGACGCTCAATAACATCTTTGAGAATGACCGAATCGATATAGCCCTGCAGTACTTGCAAACGCAGGTGGCGGTCAAGATTCAGTACTTCGGGAAAGCCGCCGATCTCCAGATAATCGGAAATTGCCCTGCGCAGGGTGGCCACGGTCCTGGAACCGAACTGTTGCGGCGGTTGGGCAAAAAAACCTTTGGCTTTGAGAAATTCATTGAAACTGAACGGAAAGATCTCCGTGGACAGCGAGCGGCCCCGCAGGCTGGTGGCGATTTCCGTGCTCAACAGCTTGGAGGACGAACCGGTAAGAAAAATACTGACCTTTTCCGTGTCGAGCAGGCGCCTGATGAACATTTCCCACTGGTCGATACGCTGAATCTCGTCGAAAAAGAAATAACATTCCAGGTCCTTGTTTTCCGGAAATCTGCCATAATAGACATCGAGAATGGCCTGGAAGTCCTTCACGCTGAAGTCAAGAAGTCGTTCATCTTCGAAATTCAGATAAAGAATCCGCCTTTTCAGTACTCGGGACCCCAGAAGTTCCTTCATCTTCTGATAACAGAAAAAGGTCTTCCCGGTGCGCCGCATGCCAATGGCAACATCAACCTTACCCGGTATTCCCGGAAAATCAATTTCCCTGGAAACCAATTCCGGCAGTTGGCGCTCCTGAAAATCATCAACCAGTTGGGCTACTATGTTTTTCATACGCCGTATATTATCCTTTTTTTTACAACAAGACAATTATATTTTATCTCTTTTTTTAAGATAAATGTGCTTCCCGCTCCCTGGTTCCCTCTTGTGGTTTGCCTTAACCGGCCGCGAACAACAGAGCATGCAGATTTGGCGAGGGAGAGAATAGGCAAGGGGAGAGGTCCGCAGATTACGCAGATTACGCAGATTTTGATTCTGAAAAGAATATGTTAAGGACAAAAAACAGGAGATTATTGGTTTTTTATATAGACAATTCAGTAAGTTGGTCTGGGTCGATTCCGTCCCTGACCTTTCACCTTTCGATTTTCCTGACCCGGCCGACCTGGCCGGTTTCCAGGCGAACCTTTATGCCATGCGGATGAGTCGGGGATCTGGTCAGGATATCCTTGACGATCCCCTCTGTGAGTTTTCCCGACCGCTGGTCTGCCTTCAACACGATACAAACCCGCATCCCGGGTTGTATCTCACTTCGATTTTTGCCATCCATGCTGTGCACTTTGAAGTTGAATTTACCGAAGAATGCAACAAAAAGGGGGGGTGACCCCCATTTATCCGATTCTATTCATCTTTTTTGACGGAACTCCAATTCAGGATCTGGTCATTATTGTGGCTATTTTTCTTGCGTTTTTCCGCGGTGGTCATTATTGTAACTACAAAACATAATTCAACTGGGGTACCAATATGCAGACAATTGAGTCCTTCGTTCCGATCACCAAGGCAAAGGCAAAACTCCTGGACATGGTCCGTCAGCTGCACGACACGGACGACACCATAGCTATTACCAAAAACGGGGTACCGGAAGCTGTGCTGCTGTCCATGAAAAAATTTGAAGGATTGCTGGAGACCATCGATATCCTGGCCGACCCTGAAATGATGAAACAGCTCAAGGGCTCCGCTAAAGATGTGAAGGCCGGCCGCTTGATTGATATTGAAAGGGCGTTTGAATGAAATATCAGGTCAGGATTACGTCCTATGCCGACTCCCAGGCCAGGAAGCTCAACCCTGAAGTAAAAAAAGCCGCCAGAGAAGCCTTACGGGAACTTGCCGAAAATCCGTACCTCGGCAAAGAACTCCAACGCGAATTAAGCGGCTTCTGGTCGTACAGGTTTTTACGGTATCGAATTGTGTATCAGGCTGATCCTGAAGAAAAGATTATTATTGTATGGGCCATCGGCCATCGGCGGGATATATACGAAACCCTTGGCAGCCACCTTTTGTAGAAAAAGAGTGCAGAAGAAAGGATGGGTCCCCAGATTACCCAGATTTCACAGATTTTTTTGTGGTATCGCGTAATTTAGAGGAGTAATTCATGACAAAAACGAAAACCTCCAGATATGATGTTGCTGAACATCTCCGTACCCCGGAGGAAATGGCTGCCTACCTTGAGGCCTGTCTTGAGGAAGCGAATGGAGATGCAGCATTTATTGCCAAAGCTTTGGGAGACATCGCGCGGGCCAAGGGCATGTCGCAAGTGGCGCGTGATGCAGGATTGTCCCGCGAAAGTCTCTATAAAGCGCTTTCCGGGGAACGAACTCCTGGTTTTGACACAATACTGAAAGTTATCCATGCTCTCGGCTTGAAATTGCATGCCGAGCCCATCAAGGCAAATACCTGAAATCGGGTAAAGGCGAACATGGTGGAGCTGTATTTGCCGGAAAACGGTTGAGGAAATTCTTGGGGGCGTTTTGAGGACAAAATTACTCTTTGGTACGGCTGATGGAACGCATGAAATCATGAACGTCCCCTTTCCCCGTCCTTGTTCCGCTCATGCTGCGCACTTTGAAGTTGAATTTAATTTTTAAGCTTACGCAATCACCTCCAACCAGAAGGCCACAACTGCGAAATCCCCATTTTCCGACTCTTCGGCAGGAATTTCAATTGGTTGATAATCCGGATTTTCAGGGCGCAGGACAATTCGTTCATGTACCCACTCAGAGTCAGGATCATATTTCTTTTCGCTGAAATATCTTTTCACCGTAAAGGCAGCCCCTGTTTCAGCGTCGGTATGTCCACCGTGCCGTACAAGCACCACTCTGCCCAGGCGGCTCCCGCCGACGTTTCTGGAAAAAAGACAATAACTCCCGTCAGGGATCAACGGTTCCATGGATTTTCCCTGAATCCGAGTCACAAACGTTGAGGCGTCAAAACTGCTCCGGTTGGTTAATCCGAGCATTTGAACCCAGCCCTCCGGTTCCTCCGGAAGTGCTGAATCCAGAAAACCACCTGCGGCAACTTCCAGGGGATAAAAGGGTACGAACTGGGTGAATTTTTCTTCATTGCCCGGGTTGTCTATCAGCACGATTTTTTCACCTGGACGCTCGGCTCGTTCGTCCTCCTTCCCCTCCTCCGGCAACAGGTAGGCA
>Ga0265295_1004138_pt1 | contig 19877 bp, 16 predicted proteins | sample Munlansysbiofilm_FD_192503 | JGI IMG/M metagenome (GOLD analysis project Ga0265295, IMG submission 192503) | Leachate microbial communities from a municipal landfill in Southern Ontario, Canada - Methane capture system biofilm | ecosystem: Engineered > Solid waste > Landfill > Unclassified ... | reverse complement strand
CACCTCTCACCTCTCACAACTCACCTCTCACAACTCACCTCTCACAACTCACCTCCCAAACACCGGAAACTCAAATTGCAATCCCGCAGCCTCCAGATAACGGCTGGTTTTTGCCTTTTCGGTAGTAAACCCCAAAATATAACCACCACCACCCGAGCCACAAAGCTTTAAGGTGAAAGGTTTTTCAGGATTTATTTTACCAAAATAGGGTAGAAAAACATCAGGAATCATACGTCTAAACTCTTTTTGTTGAAGCACAGAAATGCGTTCAGCCTCCGCTAAAAATGTAGAAAAATCACCTTTCACAAAACTTTCAATAGCGCGGTTGTTTGCCGGAATATAGTGTTCGTTGAGTTTCTTAAAGAAATTATACTGAAGTAGTTTTTCTTTAAAATGTGCCACCATCCCAGCAGTGGATGAGGTGGTTTGGGTGTCAATCAAAAAGATTTTGATAGGAAAATCATCCATTTTTTGTGAGAAGTCCGTCAGGGGCAACAAGCTGCCAGCTTCATCAATTTTGAGTGTTTCCTGAAGCAGACAACAGAGCGGATCGATGCCCGAGCTGCTGCCATGAAAAAAGGATTCGATTCGTGCCAGCAATGCCCTTAGCTGTTTAAGGTCTTCAAGTTTTCGACCCCTATAATAACGCTCGTAAACGGCTGCTACCAGGGCTCCCGAACTTCCGACCCCATAGCCCTGTGGAATTGTTGACTTGAAAAATAAACCTTTTTTTAGCTCGGCTTCAAAGTCCTGAATGTTAAAAATGGCCTGTAAATCGGAAGTGCTTTTCAGGTAGTCAACGAAGCTGCGTAAGTTTTCGGCAGAGCTCTTTATGGCTGCTGATTGTTGACTTTCTGGACAAAAATCCCAGCCGGCAGATTTTTCAAAAAAAGGCATAACAAGCGCTTGCGACTGGCAGGCGATGCTGTGTTCGCCAAATAGCATGATTTTTCCGGGGAAAGTCTTTGCCATAGCTAATTCCTTAAATCGCCGAAGCGCCCTGACCTACTTTATCGTCAATCCAAAAGCCATTGGCGCATAAAGGCAGTAATTGATTTTTGATAAACACAAGCACTTCTTTTCGGACAATAGCGGGATATAAAAGGTGAATATTTGGCCCTGCATCCAGTGTAAAACATAAAGGTGTTTGGGTGCTTTCCCTGAAATTTTGGATGGCCTTGATGGCTGCCAAACTGTTGGGCTGCATCAAAAAATAAGCCGGATTTGAACTCATCATCAGCGCATGCAGCTGCAAGGCTTCTGCTTCGGTGATGCGGATAAAAGCAGCTAAATCACCGATTTGCATGGCGCCATATAGTTCCTGAATATTTTTATTTGCCTGCTCATAACGCGCCGGCGCAAACGGATTATTGTCCATCAAAGCATGGCCTGCACGACTTGAAACGGCCTTTGTGCCCGAATCAATGATTAAAATACTGTCGTAATAATCCTGAAAAACCTGATGTAATTGTTGCGCCATCGGCAGTGCGAAAGTATCGCTGCTTTCAGCCAAAAAAGCCGTTTTACCCCAAACTGCCGCCACCGGAAACACCGATCGCGAAGCACTTCCTGAACCCAGTCGCGAGAAATAACTGGCTTTAATTAGGTCAATTTTGGTGGCGTTTGTTAGTTTATTTTCTATGGCCAAAACTCCCATCACCAAAGCACTCATGGCCGAAGCACTAGAGGCAATTCCCGATGAATGAGGGAAAGTGTTGCTGCTGCTGATTGCGAGCGAAAGCAGATCTAGAAAAGGAAAATAAGGGATAATCTGGTTTAAAAAGCGCTGAATCTTTTCGGCAAAGGCCGGATTTTCTTTGCCCTCAAAAAAGAATTTCAACTGCAAGTGGCTGCTGTCATTTCGTTCGTATTGTATGCAGGTCTCACTCTTTGATGCGCTTAAAGTAAGGCTTATAGAAGGATTATTGGGCAGCTGATTGCCGTGCTTTCCCCAATATTTTACCAAGGCGATATTCGACGGGCTTTGCCAAGCTGTTTTTCCGCTAAAACCGGCAGGCACTGTGCTCACGGCTTCTTTCAGCCATTTCTTTTCAAGGATTTCGCTCACTTCTTAGGATTTTAGGGTCAGTTCGTCAAAGCAAAATACGGTTTCAAGTCCTTTGGCCGAGAAATATTTTCGCACATCGCTTTCAGTCCAAGGTGTTGCGGCCAACAAAAAATCTCCGCCCCAGGCACCAAGTGATTTCAGCTGGCCTTCAAAATCTGGATAGGAATGTTGAATGGGTTTCAAGCCAATATGTGCGCTCACAATTTCTTCGTGCTCATGCATCAAGCTGCAAAAATGTTCGAATTCAGCAGTTTCAGTGACTTGCTGTGTGATCTCAGAAATTCTTTCGACTTGTTCGCTCAGGTCAGTATGCTTGTTTTGCGCTTGAAAAGCATGGACAGCCTTTGCTGAATCCTGCTTTTTTCCCTGGTAAACAAAGTAGAGGTTTTTTGCAAAAGGCGGCCTAAAAGCAACAGGTTTTTGATGCGGCAAAAGTCCTGTAAGGTGATAAATCAGTGGTGATTTGGATTGGCCGCAGGCAATATCATAACCCGAACCGCCGATGGAAAAATTAAGCAGGGTGTAAGGATTTACTTTTGCCCAGCGCGATAAATTAACCAGCAAACTGGAGCTGCTGCCGAAGCCCCATTCGGGTTCAAATTCCAATTGTGTTGTGAACTTATAACTGGTATTTGCTGCAAATGCCGTGGGATTTAATTGCTGCAACGTAAGTAGTATAAGCTGTAATTTGGAAGCTTTTGGCAGGTCGTCAGTTTGGGTGATATTTAAATCGGGCAGACTAAACTCCGCCTGAAACCAATCTCCTGCAGGTTTTTTCGCCAACCAGCTTATGCTCGGCGCATTGGTGTCAGTTATTTCTTCTACCAGCATCTGCTGGCCTTTGTTTACGGGCAATGCCAAAGCTTTTGCTCCATGCAGCACAAAATACTCGCCGGTGAGCATTAATTTTCCGTTAGCCTTAAATATTTTTGAATCTGTCACCTTAGCCGCGCATTGAAGCGATATATTTACCAACACTCGAAAACGACACCTTCTGATCTTTAAAATGTGCCAATGCAGCATCTTTTTCTTTTTCGCTGGCTTTAAAGTAATTCAAGATATTAAAGAGGTGCATCTTCATGTGGCCGGCCTGGATGCCGGTGGTTGTCAGTGATTTAACAGCAGAAAAATTATTGGCCAGCCCCATCACCGCCGAAATCATCATCAGCTCGGTAGCCACAGGGTTTCCAAGTAGTTGCAGCGATTGTTTGGCCAGCGGATGCAGGCTGGTGAGGCCGCCCACGGTTCCCATCGCTAATGGCACTTCAAGGATAAACCGGAATTTATTGTCTTTTAGCTCAACGCGCGAAAGACTCTCGTAGTGGCCATTGCGCGATGCGTAAGTATGGCCTGCTGCTTCTAATGCCCTGAAATCGTTGCCTGTGGCGATGGCTACCGAATCAATGCCGTTAAAAATGCCTTTGTTGTGTGTGGCTGCTCTGTAAGGGTCTATCTGTGCAATTTTTACAGCTTTCTCAAATTTTTTGGCAAACTCAAGTCCGCCCAGCTTTTCATCTACATTTTCAAGCTCAGTAATGGAGCATTCCACCCAGGCTTTTACCACGCAATTAGGCGTATAATTAGACAGAATTGCCATAATAATTTCCACCTGACGTTCTTCGGTGCTCAACTGAAGTTGCTCCAACATAAACTGTTGCAGGCTGTGGCCAAATTCTTCCAAAACCGAATTGATAAAGTTGGCACCCATAGAATCGCGTGTATCGAAAGTAACCATCAGCTGGTAATAATCATCTAGCTTATCGGTCAAGTCTATCAGCTTGATATCCAGTACGCCACCGCCGCGTTTTTCCATGTTTACAGTGATGGGTTTTGCGGCATTTAAAAGAAATTCGCTGAGCGTTGGCAGCAGATCGCGCAAAGTTTGCGGATTTCCGGGCCAGCTAAAATGTACTTGTCCTACTTTTTGTGTGTCAATAATTTCGGCATGAAAACCACCTCTTTCGCTCCAGAACTTTGCAGCGGCAGAAGCAGCAGCAACAACCGATGATTCTTCAATAACCATGGGCACAATATAAGTATGCCCGTTGATGATCACATTGGGCGAAATGCCGTATGGGATGTAAAAGTTGGTGATGGTATTTTCGCTAAACTCATCAAAAAGCTTCTGCTGACTTTCGTCGGTATGCCAAAAACTTTTTAACAGGCTCACCACCTCACCAGGATTTTCAAAGTACTCTGCCACAAGCTTGAGTTTTTCTTCTTTCAGAAGCTTTGAGAATCCTTTGATGATAATGTCGCGTTTTCTAATCATGTGATTGCGCTTATTGGTTTTGCTAATATACAACCAAAAGTAGAAACAAAATAACGAAATAAAAGTTTACAATTCAAGGAAATCGTTTTTTTACCAGATATCTTCAGTGGCCACGGGTTCGGGTTTCATCTTTTCAATCAAAAACGCACTCCACTGATCTACATATTCTGCTATTTGATCTAAATAGTCGGCCCAGCGCGGATCGTAGGCCGGGTCGTCCTTGTCGAGCCAGCGCTCAATCTCAAAGCGGGAGCTCGTTTTTAGCAGCAGCTCGGTGATGGTATAGCGGTAGCGGTTTTCACGCACTTCCAAAGTAAACTCATAATAAACGGTCGGGCCATCATGCGCGATGCCTTTCTCGTCTGTGTATTTTAACCGAATGGTGTGCTTTCCCATAATTTTTCCGGAAGGCGCATCACGCACGGAAGTTACGCGCACCGGGTCTTTATAATAATCGTTGAGCCAGAAAACACAGCGGTTAAACAGCTCTTTTTGTGTGCCTTCTTCTTCAATCACCTGCTGAAACTTGATCTTTTTAGCTTCTGCATCAAACGGGATTGTTTTTACTTGCGCCATAAGTGGATTCAGTAAAATAAAAAAAAGCAGGGCAGATATGGAAATCAGCGATTTTTTCATATTGAAAAGCTTGGGTTATTGAACTTTGGACAAAAATACGAAAACAATCTGAATGCATGTTTTGTTAAGTGCTAACGCAAAAAAATCTGTTTCAGTATCAGTCAGGCTGCGACTGATCTTGCGACATTAAAAAAGTCGCGCCCTGACTTCCAAAGAATGCGCCCTGATTTGCTGCATTAAAAAAACCCCAAAGGTTTTTAAAAACCTTTGGGGTTTATGTATAATACAAGATTTTGAATTTAGATGTACTATCGGTGATTTTTACATCATTCCGGGCATTCCGCCACCCATTGGAGGCATGGCAGGTCCTGCATTTGGATCTTTATGTTCTACCAAAACACATTCGGTAGTGAGTAACATGCCGGCAATTGATGCTGCATTTTCCAGTGCAATACGGGCCACTTTAGTAGGGTCGATAACACCGGCGTCCATCAGGTTTTCGTAAACATCGGTGCGGGCATTGAAACCAAAGTCGTCTTTGCCTTCTTTCACACGGTTTGCTACTACGGAACCTTCCATGCCAGCATTTTCAACAATTTGACGGAGCGGTTCTTCCAATGCACGGCGAATAATCGCGATGCCGGTGGTTTCGTCGTCATTTTCGCCTTTAAAGTCTTTCAGCGCATCCATGGCGCGGATAAAAGCAACGCCGCCGCCGGGAATAATGCCTTCTTCGATGGCAGCGCGTGTGGCAGCCAAAGCATCTTCAAAGCGGTCTTTCTTTTCTTTCATTTCTACCTCGCTGGCAGCACCAACATAGATAACAGCTACTCCACCGGCCAGTTTGGCAAGGCGTTCCTGTAGTTTTTCTTTGTCGTAATCAGAAGTGCTGGTTTCGATGTGCTTCTTGATTTGAGCTACGCGGGCTGTGATATTTTCTTTGGCACCGCGACCACTTACAACAGTGGTGTTCTCTTTGTCGATGCTCACTTTTTCGGCTTCACCGAGCATGTCAAGTGTGGCATCTTCTAAGCGATAGCCTTTTTCTTCGCTGATTACTGTGCCGCCGGTTAGTACGGCGATGTCTTCCAGCATTTCTTTTCTGCGGTCGCCAAATCCGGGAGCTTTTACAGCAGCTACCTTCAGTGAACCGCGCAAACGGTTCACAACCAAAGTTGCAAGAGCTTCACCTTCAACGTCCTCTGCAATAATTACAAGCGGTTTGCCGGCCTGCATTGATTTTTCCAGGATAGGAAGCAGGTCTTTCATTACCGAGATTTTCTTGTCGTAAATCAGGATGAATGGGTTTTCGTAAACGGCTTCCATTTTCTCGCTGTCAGTAACAAAATAAGGAGAGATATAGCCGCGGTCAAACTGCATGCCTTCAACCACATCAACGTAGGTTTCGATGCCTTTGGCTTCCTCAATGGTGATAACACCTTCCTGTTTTACCTTGCTCATCGCTTCGGCGATAAGGCCTCCGATAGTTTGGTCGTTATTGGCCGAAATGGAAGCTACTTGTTTGATTTTATCGTTGCTGTCGCCTACTTTCTTGCTTTGTTTTTTAAGGGCTTTAACTACCTCAATAACAGCTTTGTCAATGCCTCTTTTCAAGTCCATTGGATTGGCTCCGGCAGTAACATTTTTGAGGCCGGTTGCAATGATAGATTGTGCCAAAACAGTGGCTGTAGTTGTACCGTCGCCTGCCAGGTCGTTGGTTCTGGAAGCAACTTCTTTAACCATCTGTGCGCCCATATTCTCGACCGGGTCAGTCAGTTCAATTTCCTTGGCAACAGTAACACCGTCTTTGGTAATTTGCGGAGCGCCATAAGATTTTTCGATAATAACATTCCGGCCTTTGGGTCCGAGGGTTATTTTTACTGCGTTTGAAAGTGCGTCAACACCTTTTTTGAGGCTGTCGCGGGCTTCAAGATTAAATAGGATGTCTTTTGCCATTGTATTAAAATTTTAGATTATTTTCTGTTTGTTAGATGATTGCAATAATATCAGATTCGGGCATAATCAGGTAGTCTTTGCCTTCGATGGTAAATTCTGTTCCTGCATATTTGCCATAAATTACCTGATCGCCTGGTTTCACGGTGAGTGGTAAATCCGGAAGCCCGGTTCCTACGGCTACAACGATACCTTTTTGTGGTTTTTCTTTGGCGGTATCAGGGATGATAATGCCACTGTTAGTTTTTTGCTCGGCGGCGGCGGGCTCAATAACCACGCGGTCTGCCAAGGGTTTAATCGTTAGTTTTGACATAATTTTAGCTATTTATAAATTTTAAGTTTCTTAGTTTATCCCGAATAGGACGTTTAAACCCTGTCATATTTTGTGCCAAAACAGGGATATAAAAAAAATGTCAGAATGTAATGACATTCTGACATTTTTTGTCGCGCTATGGCGTAAAATCTTTTATTCTTCAATATCCTGTGACGGAGGAGCCTGAAAATCTACTGGTGCAGTCTGCTCAATTTGCTCACGCAGTTCTGTATCAAATTGCCCGGCTGAAGCAGTGTATTTTGGGATAGCCATTGTAGCCGTAAGGCTTAAAACAAGCAGTGCAACGGCCATCGACCAGGTTGCTTTTTCAAGGAAATCAGCTGTTTGGCGAACACCCATAAATTGGTTTGAGCTGGCGAAATTTGAAGCAAGGCCACCGCCTTTTGAATTTTGAACCAAAACGATTAATCCTAATAAGATGCTGATAATCAGGATGAGAATTGAAATGAATACGTACATTTTTTTATTTTTTGAACTGTTAATGCTTTTTTGCCTCTTCAATAAGGCCTGCAAAATAAATACTTTTTTCCGGATATTTCAAACTTAATTTTTGATATACCGAAATTGCCTTGTCGTGATGACCCTGATTCAGGTAGATTTTTGCAAGGGTTTCGCTTACAATATTTTCCTGATCTACCAGGCTGTTCTGAGCACTGGTAACAGGATTGTAAAATTCTGGCTTTGGCCTGCTAATGCTGGGACTTTGCTCGATAAACTTATCAATAATAGCTGTTTTTTCAGTGCTTTCGTCTGTCTTTTTTGATTTCGAAGGCTGCTTTTTCTTGCTTTCTATTTCGTTGATACGCTCTGCCAAAATACGTTTTAATTCCTCCAAAGATTGCCTTTTACGATCGGTGCTAAAATTTTGCTCTTCAACAGCAGCTTTTTCATGAGTTGCTGGTGTCTCCGTGTTTTTTTCTTCTGTTATGGGTTTGGCGGCAGCCGATTTTTCGGAGCTAACTTTTTCAGTTTCTACTGTTTTTTGTGGCTTTGCTGCTTTTGCCGCGTTCTCTGATTCTACATGGGAGGCTGATGGCGTAATCGGGCGGTATTCATCGGGCAGATCAGGCAGGGTTTTCAGCTGATTAATTTTTTGGATGTGCAGCCGTAGCAGGTTTCTGTCGGGCATCATACTGGCCGCCAATTTCAACTGGCTGTCATACACAATATGGTTTACCAGGTGCATATTCATTGCCAAAACCGTGTGCACTATACTGCTGTATGGGAACTGGCTGGCCAGATCGGTCAGTTCCATGATGGAATCCCGATTCATGGTTTCGGGCTCTTTTAAAAAACGTATGAAAGTTGCTTTATCCATAAGGCGTTGTTTTACCAGTTTACAACCGATTTATTGAAAATATCATCAACCAACATGGCCACAATTTCTGTGATAAGCTCCGTTTTTATAGCATTCAAATCTTGCTCGCTGCGGTATTCCTTATACTGCGTAAACTGGGTTTCAAAGTTAGTACTTTCATCGTATTTATTGGTAAAGCGCACATTTACTTTTATTTCGAGCCTGTTGAGCGCTGCGGTTTGGTCGCTTTGGATGGCCACCGGCGTGGTGCGGTAATCGGTAATTTCGCCTTCAAAAGCCAAATCACCGTTTTGGCTCACCATATTGAGGCTGGTTTGGCTCATAAACCTGTCGCGCAAGGAGTTGGTAAACTCACCGCTAAGCAGTGGCTCCACAAGCAGTGCGTTGTTTTGAAAATACTGTATAGAAATAGTTTTTGCCTCGGCCGGAATGGACGCGCCAGTAAAAGAATAGACGCCGCACGATGGCGCACTCAGCATAAATAAAGCTAATATCAAAACACCTGAAACACGGCTGATTATCTTTGAAACGGCTTGCATATACATCACAGGTTTAGGTTGTATTCTTTTATTTTGCGGTATAAAGTACGCTCGCTGATACCCAGCTCTTGAGCAGCATTTTTGCGTTTTCCCTTATGCTTTTCCAGGGCTCTTTTAATCAGGCTTATCTCTGTTTTTTCCAACGACAGGTTTTCGTCAATCACCTCAGAAGGCTGAAAATGATTCGGATTGATAGCCTGCTGTATCTCATAATTCTCAATGGTTTCTTCTTGCTCTTCCAGGTCGGCGTCGTACTTTCGGATAAGTTGGCTGTTGCGGCGTTCAAAGCCTTCATCAACCATATTGTCTTTGGTCATCACTTCTGCCATGGCTTTGCGCAGGTCGAGGATGTCTTTTTTCATATCGAACAACACCTTATATAAGATGTCGCGTTCCGACATCTTGTCATCCTCATCGTGTTTTTTGTACAGCACCGGCAAGGAATTAGAAGCGTCGCTTGGCAGGTACATCCGCAGCAGGTCTGCATCAATAACTTTTTGCTTCTCGATAATGGAAATCTGCTCGGTAACATTTTTTAGCTGACGGATATTTCCTGGCCAGCGGTAGTCTTCGAGCATTTTCACGGCATCGTCCGAAAGCTGCAACTGCGGCATACGGTATTTTTCAGCAAAATCGCCGGCAAATTTTTTGAACAGCATCAGTATGTCATCCTTGCGCTTTCGCAAAGGCGGGATCAAAATCGGCACCGTATTGAGCCTGTAATACAGGTCTTGTCTGAATTTTCCTTTCTCGATGGCTTCCGGAAGATCCACATTGGTGGCGGCAACTATTCGTACATCGGTTTTGATGACTTTGGAAGAACCGACTTTTAAAAACTCGCCCGATTCCAATACCCTGAGTAGCCTCACCTGCGTGGAAAGGGGCAATTCAGCAATTTCATCTAAAAATATGGTGCCACCATCGGCTACTTCAAAATAGCCTTTTCGGGCTTCGTGTGCACCAGTAAACGAGCCTTTTTCGTGTCCGAAAAGTTCAGAATCAATAGTGCCTTCGGGAATGGCGCCGCAGTTTACGGCAATATAAGAACCGTGTTTGCGGGAGCTGGACTGGTGCAGAATTTTTGGAAATACTTCCTTGCCTGTCCCGCTTTCGCCGGTAATCAACACGGTTAAATCGGTAGGTGCCACCTGAACGGCCACCTGTATCGCCCTTGCGAGAAACGGATCGTGCCCGATAATTCCAAAACGTTGCTTGATAGATTGAATGTCCATACTGTTTAGTGTCCTATATATTAGCCCGTTAAAGATACAAAATTATAAATAAACTCCCACTTGAAGCCTAAATTATACCCTCAAACTGGCGCCTGCTTGCTGTTCAAGTGTTGACAAAATCTTTTGCATACTCTTGTCAATAAGCTTGTCCGTCAATGTTTTTTCTTTGTCCTGAAGGATAAATTTCAAAGCGTAAGACTTCTTTCCTTCCGGAATTTTGTCTCCTTCGTAAACATCGAAAATACTCACGTTTTGCAGCAGTTTTTTCTCGGTTTGAAGTGCTATATTTTTGATGGTCTCAAAGCTTACCGACTGATCTACAACCAAAGCTAAATCACGCGTTACAGCGGGAAATTTAGGTACGACTTCAAACAGTTTATGTCCTGATTTATTGTAGTGTTTCAGCAACAAACTCCAATTAATGGTGGCATGAAAAACGGCTTTGTTGATAGCTGCAATTTTTAATGTTTTCTTGCTGAGTTTCCCCAAAGTGAGTAGTGGTTTTTCGTTGAGCACATAACTCAATCCATATTCATAGGGCTCACCCGGATTTTCGCTCAGTTTAAGCCTTTGCTGTGGCACGCTCATTTTTGATAAAATGGCTTCGGCAAAATATTTCAGCGCGTATAAATCAACGTTTTTGTCGTCCTGATTCCACAGCTCATCATGCATCCGGCCGGTAATAAATAAATCCAGGCAGTAATGTTCTTTGTATGGTGCCAAAGTTTTTTCAGCGGTTTGGATGGCTTTTTCATCAAAGGCATAAACGGTGCCGAACTCAAAAAATTTCAGGTCGCTGCTTTTGCGGTTGATATTGTAGGCAATGCTTTCTAGACCACCAAAAAGTAAAGTTTGACGCATCACATCCAGCTCGCTGCTTAACGGATTGAGGATTTTGACGTTTTTATTTTCGTCAAAAGCCGGATGCTGGATGGTATAAGCTGATTTGGTGAGCGAGTTATTCATGATTTCGTAGAAACCATTAAACGCCAATAAATCAGCAATTTGCTGTTGTAATGTATCATTTTTGCTCACGCCACCGGCATGCATGGAGGCGTTAATCTTTGTTGGAATCAGAATGTTATCGTAGCCATAAATCCGCAGAATTTCTTCCACCACATCTGCCGGACGAGTAACTTCTACGCGGTAAGTTGGAACCGTCATACTGATAAATTCAGTGGTCTCTTCTGTGATTTTCATGTCCAAATCCAGCAGTATATTTTTCACGGCTACGGCTTCAATTTTTTGGCCGGCCATTTTATCGAGGTAGTCAAAATAAAGTTGAACCTGAGCCGGCTGAATGTCTTGAGCCATAACATCTTTGATCTCTGAAGTGATATTTCCACCGGCAATTTGCTGTATCAGCATAGCAGCTCTTTTTAGGGCAAAGACTGTCATATTGAAATCTGCGCCGCGCTCAAAACGGAAAGAAGCATCTGTTTGCAAGGCATGACGCTTGGATGTTTTGCGCACCGAACGCGCATTAAAGCAGGCGCTTTCCAAAAATATGGAGGTGGTGGCTGCCGTAACACCTGAATCCAGTCCGCCAAAAACGCCGCCAATACACATCGGTTTTTCGGCATTGCAAATCATCAGGTCTTCGCTGCTGAGCTTTCTTTCAACGCCATCGAGGCTTACAAATGGCGTGTTTTCTGCCAGGGTTTTTACCACAACTTTTGCACCGATAACCTTGTCGGCATCAAAAGCATGCAACGGCTGGCCGGTTTCAAACAACACAAAATTGGTGATGTCAACAATATTATTGATGGGCCGTATGCCAATAGATTTTAGCTTATCGGTAAGCCAGGCGGGCGAATCAGCAACCTTAAAACCGCTGATGGTAAGTCCGGAATAGCGCGGACAGGCTTCGGGATTTTCTACCAGCACTTCGATGTCGCGACTGGTATTATCCACCTTAAAAGCCCCCAGTTCAGGAAGCTTGAGGCTATATTTTTTTTCGCCTGCGCGATGATTTAGCACGGCCATCAAATCGCGAGCAACGCCAATATGCGAGGTGGCATCAGAACGGTTTGGCGTGAGTCCGATCTCGAAAATAACATCTTCTTCCACCGGAAAATAATCGGTGGCCGGCTTCCCAATCTCTGTTTCTTCTGGCAGCTCCATAATGCCTTCGTGTGAGTGGCCTAATCCCAGCTCGTCTTCAGCGCAAATCATACCTTCGGACAGCTCACCACGGATTTTGCTTTTCTTGATTTGAAAAGAATCTTCACCGCTGTAAAGTGTTGTACCAATGGTTGCTATAAGCACTTTCTGGTCTTTGGCTACATTGGGTGCGCCGCAAACAATCGACAGTAACTCGCCACTACCCACGTCCACTTTCGTGAGGCTGAGTCTGTCGGCATTGGGATGCGGTTCGCAACTGATCACTTTTCCGGTAACAATGCCTTTGAGGCCGCCTTTTACCGATTCAAAAGGCGTGCTGTCTTCTACTTCAAGACCGGTGGAGGTGAGTGCTTCGGCAACTTCCTGATAAGGTAAATCGCAGTCGATGTAAGTTTTGAGCCAGTTATAGGATATCTTCATAGATGTTGTAGTTATGCTTTTTTTAAGCTACTAAAGTTTAGCTTTAATTTGATTTATTCCACACGTTTTTCAGGCTGTGGCCTGAATGGGCAGCAAAATTAACAAATAATGTCAATCTGTCATGTTTTTGGAGTTAGAATAAGTTGTTTTGGATGAAGGGTCTTTTCATCCGATCTCACTCCAGTCAAATTGTTGCCTGAATTTTTTATCGAAATAATTGCGGGTGCGGATATTGTCTTCCTGCGCCAGCTTGGGGTCTTCGTCAAGCAATTGATTCACTACATTTCTAACGTGCCGGATAATCTTTTCGTCTTTCAGCAGGTTGCCAATTTTTAGTTCTATCTGGCCTGATTGCCTTGTGCCGGTGGTTTCGCCGGGGCCGCGCAGCTCCAAATCTACCGCAGCAATTTCAAAGCCGTCGGTGGTTCGCACCATCGTATCCATGCGTTTGCGGCCATCACTGCTCAGTTTGTAGTCGGTCATCAGCACGCAATAGGCCTGATCAGCACCGCGACCCACACGACCTCTCAGCTGATGCAGCTGCGATAGCCCAAAACGGTCGGCATGCTCAACCACCATCACGCTGGCGTTGGGAATATCTACGCCAACCTCAATCACGGTGGTAGCCACCATAATATGCGCCTGGCCTTTGATAAAGCGCTGCATCTCAAAGTCTTTGTCCTCCGATTTCATCTGGCCATGCACCACACAAATCCGGTAATCCGGCTCAGGAAAATCGCGCAAAAGGCTTTCATAGCCTTCCTGCAAATAGATGAGGTCGAGCTTTTCCGATTCTTTGATCAGCGGATAGACGATATAGATTTGCCGGCCTTCGGCAATCTGTTTTTTCATAAAGCTAAGCAGTCTTAAACGTTGACTTTGAAAGAGATGTATCGTTTTGATTGGTTTTCGCCCCGGCGGAAGTTCGTCGATGATAGAAAAATCCAAATCGCCGTATTGCGTCATGGCCAGCGTGCGCGGAATGGGTGTTGCGGTCATCACTAAAGTGTGGGGTGGTTTGTCGGTCTTTTCGCGAAAACGGGCGCGCTGTGCCACTCCAAAACGGTGTTGCTCATCAATAATTGTGAGGCCGAGATTGTGAAACTGAACCTTGTCTTCGATAAGTGCGTGGGTGCCGATAATCAGGTGTAAACTGCCATCAGCCAGGCTGCTGAACATTGGTTTTCGGGCGCGTGCTTTGGTTGATCCGGTGAGCAAAGCCAGGTTGACCGGCAGGCCTTCGAGTAAGTGTTTTAAGGATTGATAATGCTGGTTGGCCAGGATTTCGGTTGGTGCCATCAGTGCGGCCTGATAGCCGTTGTCGATGGCCAGCAATATAATCATGAGTGCGACTATGGTTTTTCCGCTGCCCACATCACCTTGTAAAAGGCGGTTCATTTGGTGGCCTGTGGCAAGATCGTGGCGGATTTCGCGTATCACTTTTTTCTGAGCACCGGTGAGTTCAAAAGGTAGATTTTCAGCATAAAACTGATGAAAAAGCTTTCCGACTTTAGAGAATACAACTCCATTTTCAGTGCGTTCGCGCGATTTCTTGTGGAGCAGCAAGTTGAGTTGAAAAAAGAAATATTCCTCAAACTTCAAACGTTTTGTGGCTTCTTCAAGCATTATAGGATTAGAGGGCAAGTGTATTTGCTGAAAAGCTAAAAGGCGCGAAATGAGCTTATGCTGCCTCAGAATTTTCTCCGGAAGCACCTCCGGCATGGCTTGCTGCACTTGCAAAAGGAGGTTTTTTATCAGTTTGGCGAGTTGCTTGCTCCCCAATCCGTTATTTTTCATGGTTTCGGAAGAGTTATAAACTCCTTCCAGGCTTTCGCCGACGGGCACAAGCTGCGGCGTGTAATCTTCAACATCGGGATGCACAAAATTATACTGTCCGTTGAAAAGTGATGCCTTACCAAAAAGTACGTATTGCTGCCCGTGTGTGAACCTGGTTTTCAACCATTTAAGTCCTTTAAACCACACCAGTTCTATGCTGCCGCTATCATCTGTAAAACGTGCTGTAATCCTTGTGGTGCGTGGTTCGCCATAGCTTTTGAGCTCGGAAACACGACCGATAAGCTGATAGTAAATCTGGTCGCTGTTTATTTCGGCAACTTTATGAATACGGCTTTTATCTACATAGCGAAAGGGATAATATTGCAGCAGATCGCCAAAGCTGAATATTTGCAGCTCTTTATTAAGGATAGCGGCCCGTCGGGGACCAACGCCTTTTAAGAACTCAATTTTATTTTCCAGGACATCATAAACCATTGGCGGCATCAAATTTCATGCTGCTAAGATACAAAGCTTAATGGCAATGTCGTATTTTGTGATAAAAAACGATGGTAGCGGCTTATTTTTTTTTCAGAAATGAAGTGAGCAAATCAGCCAATTGATCGAAACTAAGTGGCTTGCTCAGGTAGGCATCAAAGCCCAGTTCGAGGTAGTGGTCTTCTTCGCCCATCAGCGCAAAGGCTGTGACGGCAATTATGGGCATTTGCAGTTGCTGATGTCTGATGCGTTCCAGGGCTTCTTTTCCATCCATTTCGGGCATTTGGATATCCATTATAATTAGATCAGGAAGGTGTTCGGCAGCCATATCCAGAGCGATAAGTCCATTGGAGGCATGAAGCACATCAAGCTTCATTTTCCGTAGCATCGTATTGATTAGCTGAAAGTTAGTGTCCACATCTTCTGCAACTAATATGGTGTTTCCTTTCAGATTTGGTAAGGCCGGACTTAGTTTTTGTGCACCGCTTGAGAGGTGTGTCTTTTCGCTTGTGTTAGCTGGTAGCGTGAAATAAAATACCGTTCCTTTATCCACAATTGACTCAACCCAGATTTTTCCATCAAGGAGCGCAGTCAGGTGCTTGGTGATGGCTAGTCCAAGGCCGGTTCCGCCAAATAAACGGGTATGCGAATCATCGGCTTGCCGGAAACGTTCAAAAACTACTTCCAGTTTGTTTTCGGGAATACCGATACCTGAATCTCTCACATAAAACTCAAATTCACCATTGATGCAAAGCACCCCAAATTCAATCTGACCTTCGGAAGTAAATTTCATGGCATTGCTCAGCAGGTTGGTAAGGATTTGTTGCAGACGCAGCCTATCAGTGATAATTAGTTTATCCTTAATGCTTTCGCGCTTATTCAGGATAAGTTTAACTTGTGATTTGTTGTTGCGTTCCAGCTGTTGCTTAAAAGTTTGGTAGGTCTCGTCCAAAAGCTCAACGATAGGGAAGGAGGCTTTCTGGATTTTTAGCTCACCGGCTTCTATCTTGGAAATATCGATAATATCGTTGATGAGGTTGAGCAGCAGGCGTCCGCTGGATTTTATCATCTCGATAAATTCAATTTTTTCATTCGCGTCATACTCATCTGACGAAAGCAGGTCGGAGAAGCCTAAAATAGCGTTCATGGGTGTTCTGATTTCGTGGCTCATATTGGCCAGGAAAGCTGATTTTAGCCGGTCAGAATCTTCTGCTTCATTTTTCGCTTTCACCAATTCAGTTTCAAAATTTTTCTGGCGGGTGATGTTATCAAAAACAGCTATCAGACCAGAAAACTCTTTATCGATAAACATGGTGGCAGCTTTCAGGTAGATGTAACGTATTTCCTGATTTAGGCGTAGCCTGAAAGTAACTTCAAAAGCGCCTTCTTTGGAATGATGTGCATTTTGCCAAAGCATTTCCATCTTGTTGCGGTCCTCAAGTAGCACATGTTTAAACCAGCTTCCATCTTCAATCGTGTTTTTTGGCAATCCCAGGCTGTTAATCAAAATTTGATTTAGAAATATGATTTTTCCTTCGGGATTAGTTACGGCAATACCTTGTGGACTGGTTTCGCTTATCGCCCTGAATTTTTCTTCACTTTGCTTGAGCGATAGGATTGCCTTTTCACGCGCTCTTACCTGCTGTTCCAGCTCTCTGGTCCTTTCCTGAACGTTTGCTTCGAGTAGTATGTTGTTGGTTTCAAGCAACCTGTTTCTGCGTTTGTTGCGCCTGATAAATAAGGCTAGGATGAAAAAAACAAAAACAGAAATGGTGCTGATCAGGGCAAAAATGATGTATCGGATGCGTAGGGATTGCCGGCTTAATTTTAGCTTTAAAATTTCGTTTTCATTATCTAACTGCTGGGTTTCATAGCGCAACCTAATTACCGACATTTCATGGTGCCTTCTTTCTGTTGAAAGGCTGTCTTTCATGTTGTTTGCTTGCATTAAATAATTAAATGCAGTTTGATAATCCTGGTGTTTTTGGGCGATTTCTTTGCGGAGGTTGTAGTTAAAATATAAGACGGATTTTTCGTTTAAATCAAGTGCTATCTTTTCGGCTTTGTCAAGATATTCCATGGCTTCGTCCTCCTTTCCCTGCGCCAGGGAATATTTAGCCAACTGATTATAAATCTTGCTCAGGCTATTGTTTGATTTCGTTTTGATATAGGTCTGCTCTACTTCGAGCAAATATTTCATAGCCTCATCATAACGCTTCATTTCAAAAAAGGTCTTGGCCAGGTTTGCTTTTACATTAGCCATTTCGTAATCAAATCCGTATCTTTCATAAATTGATAAGGCACTGATAAAAAAATCAAGTGCTCTGGCGTAGTTTTCTTTTTCAAGAAAAACCATACCTATCGCATTTTGAGAGTAGCCTATTTGAGGCTCATCGTCCAAGTATTCTTTGATCAAAAGTCCTTCAAAATGATATTTCAGGGCGGTTTCATAATCTTTGTAAGCATATTGAACAGCGCCTAGATTGGTAAGCGAGAAGGCTATTCCCATGCTGTCATTCATTTTTTGAAACATACTCAGCGCATCGAGGTGCAACGAAAATGCTTTTTCGAGGATATAAAGCTTGCGATAGCTTACGGCAGTTTCGTTGATGATTTGAGCTTTTTGTCTCAAAGCGCCAAGTGAATCGGCCAGTTTCAAGGCTTCCTTTGAATACCTGATTCCTAATGCAGGATCGATATTCCTAAGGTTTTTTATGAGCTGAATATAAGTTTCAAGTTTTGAAATGCCGTTGGTGGTTTCCAGCCGGACTTTTAAGCTGTCGGCTAATTGCTCGGTATTAGCCATGCCATCCTGCTGAAAAGCAGGCGCAAGTATGAGTAAGGCTGCAAAAATACAGAGCTTAAAAAATTTCATAGAGAAATGGCTGACAATTCTTTTATTTGAAGGAATGAGCCACAAATGTACAAGAATTATTAAGAAGTTTCACACCTAATTTTTTTCTAAATTATTGTGGCTTTTTGGCGTTTTTAGCTTGATTGAGAGAGGTGTTATCAGGCTATTCAGCGCCTAACAATACTTATGAAGTATTTCTTTTAGATTTTGCGACTTGATGGGTTTTGGAAGATAGTCGTCAAAAGGTGCGTTGCTGCGGTCGAACAATGGCGTATCGGTGTAAGTGCTGTGTGAAATAACGATCAATTCGGGCTGAATTTTTTTGATGATAATAGTTGCTTGCAAACCATCAATTTCGGGCATGTTGTAGTCCATAATTACCGCGTCAAAAAACTGTCCTGACTCAATCAGTTCAATCGCACTAAAGCCATTTTCAGCCCAAACTGTTTCAAATCCCCACTTTTGGAGTAGGGCTTTGACAAGTAGAAAATTTACCTTGAGGTCGTCAACAATCAAAATCCTTTTGATCGGCATGGGAGCAAAGTCAGTTCCTATAATTGATTGTATGTTCATTAATTCTTGCATTCCATGCCAAGTAGCAGTTTATGTGCCAAAGGTATAAAACACACATTAGCAATCAGTTATAATTTTGAAGGAACTACTCTGATTTCTCTTACGTGGAGTTTATTCCAAAAAAAGGAAATTAATCCGAGTATGGTTATAAGTTTTCTTTGAAATATTGACTGATTTTTTTAATCAAATGTGCCCTGTCGCGACCACGTACATTGTGCTCGTGGCCAGGGTACACAAAATAATCTAACAAAACACCATTATCAACAGCTGATTCTAAAAATGCGAGGCTGTGCTGCCATACCACGACCGGATCGCTGGTGCCGTGAATGATCAGCAGTTTGCCCTCCAACTTATCAGTTTTGTTGATCAAACTTGCCGTTTCATAACCTTCCGGGTTTTCTTCGGGCGTGTCCATATAGCGCTCGCCATACATGATTTCGTAATATTTCCAGTCGGTGACCGGACCGCCGGCTGTGGCTACTTTAAAAATTTCAGGATGAAGGAGTTTAAGGCCTATCGACATAAATCCACCATAGCTCCAGCCGTCAACACCAATACGGTTGTTGTCAACAAAAGGCAGTGTTTGCAGGTATTCAATACCTTTTAACTGGTCGGCTCTTTCTATTGTTCCCGCCTGACGGTGAATGATTTGTTCGAACTCGGCACCCCTGTTTGCTGATCCTCTGTTGTCGAGTGTGAAAACGACATAACCTTGCTGCGCTAGATAATTGAGGTAAAAATTGCCGGCACCGAGCCAACTGTTGGTTACCAATTGTGCGTGCGGGCCACCATAAACATACACGATAACAGGATACTTTTTGGTGCTGTCCAGATCAGGCGGAGTTATCATGCGGGCATACAAAGGCGTGCCGTCATCGGCTTTTAATGTAAGCAGTTGGGTATGGCCTAAATTATAGTCTTTCAAAATATTTTCGGCTTCTAAAAGTGTTTTGTGTGTCTTTCCATTTTTGTCGAGCAGCAATATATTTTTTGTAGTAGATAAACTGCTGTAGCTGTCAATAAAATAATTTCCGCTTTTAGCGAAGGAAAGATTGTGGACACCGGTCTCTGTGGTAATTTTTTCTGTTTTCCCTGATTTTATATTGGTTTTGTAAATATGACGTTCCAGCGGGCTAGCTGCTGTTGATTCATAAAAAATATTTTTTCCGCTAGCATCAAAGCCTAAAAAGTCTGTTACAACCCATTCGCCTTTGGTGAGCTGTTTCAACATTTTGCCGGTGGTATTGTAAAGATAGATGTGCCAAAAGCCATCCCGCTCGCTTAGCCATAAAAATTCACTTTCACTGCCTGGGATAAAATAAGCAGGAAACTGTGGCTCAACA
>Ga0265295_1004137_pt1 | contig 19877 bp, 10 predicted proteins | sample Munlansysbiofilm_FD_192503 | JGI IMG/M metagenome (GOLD analysis project Ga0265295, IMG submission 192503) | Leachate microbial communities from a municipal landfill in Southern Ontario, Canada - Methane capture system biofilm | ecosystem: Engineered > Solid waste > Landfill > Unclassified ... | reverse complement strand
AGAGGATGTTAGTGCCAAGTGCTAAGAGCCAAGGAGCAGTTTTCAGAAGATCCCCAGGTCTTTGGTGAAATTTTGGGCAATGGGCTCTAGAGAAGCACAAATCTGCCTGTATATTGGTCGGGGTTCTCTAAAATTGTGATAAAATCACAGCTTAGGCTATGACGGAAACGAGTAATTCAAGGTCCTCCGATAGCGAGCTCAGGATGGTGGAAGCTGGGCGGTAAGGTTTGAATGAAAATCCTTCTCGAGCTGCACGCTGAACATGCATTCCGATTCCTTTCGGAGCACAAAGTAAGCGAGCCGATTGCCCACCGATAAAAGGGCACCAAGCGCTCTGACTTTCGTCAGGGAAGCGGGGTGGTACCGCGAGTTTCCAAGCTCGTCCCTGTTATTGGGACGAGCTTTTTATTTGATATTTTTTTGGAGGTTGAATGTTTAAACCAGTTTCATCAAGATTGAATATTCCTGCAGAAGAGGAAGAGCAATTGAAGTTTTGGAAAGATAACCAAATTTTCAAAAAATCTTCCGATGAACGCAGCGACCGCAAGCCTTATGTATTGTTTGAAGGACCACCAACTGCCAACGGCAAACCGGGTGTTCATCACGTTTTGGCGCGGGCTTTTAAGGATATGTTCCCCCGTTATAAGACCATGCAAGGTTATTATGTGGATCGACGTGGCGGCTGGGATACTCACGGATTGCCGGTTGAAATTGAGATTGAAAAGCAACTTGGCTTTAATCACAAAAGCCAGATTGAAGAATATGGGATTGCCAAATTTAACGAACTTTGCCGTCAATCTGCTTTTTCGCGTATTCAGGATTGGGAAAAAATGACCGATCGAATCGGCTATTGGGTCGATTTGGACCGTTCTTATGTTACCTACAAAAATGAATATATCGAATCTGTCTGGGCACTTTTGAAAAACATTTCGGATAAAGGTTTGCTCTATCAGGGCTATAAGGTTGTACCCTATTGTCCTCGTTGCGGTACGCCGCTTTCTTCTCACGAAGTTGCTCAGGGTTATAAAGACACCGAAGATCCGAGCATTTACGTGCGCTTCCGTTTGCTGGACGAACCCGACACAGGTTTGTTGGTTTGGACGACAACTCCTTGGACTTTGCCCGGCAATGTGGCAATTGCCGCTCATCCGGAAGTTGAATATGCACTGGTTGAACTTGAAGGCGAAGGCAAGTTGATTTTGGCAAAGGCTTTGCTTGATAAAGTTTTGGCAGATAAGCCTCATCAAATTTTGAAAACCATGATGGGCACTGAATTGAAGGGTTTGCGCTATGAACCGCTTTTTAGCTTCTTCAAATTGGACAAAGCGTCCCATTACATCGTCAATGCCGATTATGTTACGACCGAAGATGGTACCGGTTTGGTTCACATTGCTCCGGCTTTTGGTCTGGATGATATGGAAGTTGCCAAGAAAAACGATTTACCCTTGATTATGACGATTAATGATGAGGGAGCCTTCTTGCCGAAGGTGGAGCCTTGGGCTGGGGTCTTTGTCAAAGATGCAGACAAGGGGATCTTGAAAAACCTGAAAGACCGCGGTTTGCTCTTCGCATCCGGCAAGATTACGCACAGTTATCCCTTCTGCTGGCGTTGTTCGACACCCTTGCTTTATATGGCACGCTCGACCTGGTTCATCAGAACCAGCGAAATCAAAGGCCGAATGGTTGAACTGAATCAAAATATCAATTGGGTGCCTGAGCATATCAAAAATGGCCGCTTCGGAAAATGGCTGGAGAATAATATTGATTGGGGTCTTGGGCGAAACCGCTATTGGGGCACGCCGCTTCCGGTTTGGCTTTGTTCTGAGTGTAACCACCAGATTACAGTCGGATCGCGCGAGCAGCTTTCGGAACTGGCCGGTAAAGATTTGAGCGAGCTTGAATTGCATCGTCCATATGTTGATGATATCCATTTTGGCTGTCCGGCTTGCGGGGAGGGCGAGATGAGTCGCGTGAGCGAATTAATCGATGTCTGGTTTGATTCCGGTGCGATGCCTTTTGCTCAATGGCACTATCCTTTTGAGAATCAGGAAGTGTTCAAACAACAATTCCCGGCAGATTTCATTTGTGAAGCTGTTGATCAAACGCGTGGCTGGTTCTATTCTTTGCATGCCATCAGCACGATGGTTATGGATAGTGAAGCCTATAAAAATGGGATTTGTTTGGGTTTGATTTTGGACGAAAAAGGACAAAAAATGTCTAAATCCAAGGGGAACGTGGTTGACCCATGGGAAGTTTTAGATGAATATGGGGCGGACCCAATGCGCTGGTATATGTATACTGCCAGCCCTCCAGGAAACGATCGGAATTTTAGCAAAGAACTGGTTGGTGAAGTGGTTCGAAGCTTTATGCTGACACTTTGGAATACCTATTCCTTCTTCGTCACCTACGCTAACCTGGATAAATGGCAACCGGATCCGACTCAAACGCCGGAATATTCCGAAATGGACCGCTGGCTGCTCTCTTCTTTGGAAAGCTTGGTTCGTGATGTGACCGAAGCCTATGAAAATTATGATGTAGTTGGAGCGACCCGTCCGATTGAAACTTTTGTTGATAATCTTTCCAACTGGTATTTACGGCGCTCTCGAAGGCGCTTCTGGAAGAGTGAATCGGATGGCGATAAGAAGGCCGCTTATGAAACACTTTATAAGGCTTTGCTGACGGTTAGCCAGTTAATCGCTCCGACGATGCCTTTCATGGCAGAGACGATTTATCGCAATTTGGCTGTTTCGGTTGACGGTGAAGCCCCAATGTCGGTTCATTTGACAAACTGGCCCACCGTTGATGAAAGTCTGATTGACGAAACGCTCAACCGTGAGATGAGTTTGGTGATGAAACTGGCATCGCTGGGACATTCGGCGCGAAATAAATCGAACATCAAAGTTCGCCAGCCTCTCTCTGAAGTTGCTTTTGCCGTGGGCAGAGCCGAAGACGGTGATGTAATCGACCGCTTTGCAGAGATTCTAAAGGACGAATTGAATGTTAAACAGGTGCGCTTGTTAGGCGTTGACGAAGAAGCTGTTGCGTATAGCTTAAATCCATTGCCGAAACAATTGGGGCAGAAATATCGTGGTCTTAGCCCGAAAGTTCGCGAAGCGATTTTGGCACTGCCGGCACAAGAAAGCGCGATGAAGTTATTGTCTGCTGAAAATTTGCTGGTCACAGTTGATGGAAATCAATACGAGATTGAGCCTGATGAAGTTGAAGTTCATACTTCCTCAAAAGAAGGCTATGAAGTGGCTAGCGAGGGTGCGACGATGGCGGCCTTGATTACTACGCTGAACCCCGAGCTATTCCACGAAGGTTTGGCGCGTGAATTAGTGCGACGAATTCAGGATTTGCGTAAATCGAGCGATTTAGAAATTTCAGATCGGATCAATGTTTGGTATCAAGCCTCGCCTGAATTAGCTTTGGCAATTGAAGAGAACCGGGAATATATCGCCAGCGAAACCTTAGCCATCGAATTAAGCAAGGCAGAGTTGGGCGAAGGGCTGTTCACGGATAGCTTTGACGGGCAAGATGTCGTTCTCAGGATTGAAAAGGTGCTTTAATGGATAAAAAACAAAGCCGAATCAAGAACCTAATCATGCTTCTGGGGATTGGCGGGCTGCTGATTGCGCCTGATCAATGGAGCAAAGCTCTTGTTCGGGATCAGATTGCCTTGGGCAGTGAAGTTTACCCGATTCCATTTCTGGCACCTTTTTTCCGCTTTACTTATTGGAAAAACACCGGTGCGGCATTTGGTATTTTTCAGAATGCCAATTTGCCTTTGCTGATTCTTTCCATCCTTATATCCGGAGCTTTGATTTGGATTTACTTCAAGTCGGAAGAGGAGCCTTTGACTTTTCGGATTAGCCTGGCGATGATGCTCGGTGGAGCGATTGGAAACATGATTGACCGGATTCGCTTTGGTTTTGTAACCGATTTCATTGCAGTCGGCAATTTTCCGGTTTTTAACATTGCCGACTCAGCCGTAACGGTTGGTGTGGCGATTATGTTGATTGTGATGCTGATTCAAGAACGAAAAGCAAAGTCTAAAACAGATGACGGAGTTCAAAGTGAATAAGCAGACAGTAACTTTAACCTTCCAGGAAGAGGAAGCCAAACGCCTCGACAAATTCCTTGCTGAACAAATTCTGCAAGTTTCGCGAGTGATCATTCAAGATATGATTGCCAACGGTGAGGTTAAAGTTAATGACAAAGTTGTATCGAAAGCCTCGGCAAAAGTGGTGAATGGGGATGTTGTTGAGGCTTTTGTTACCGAGCTTGTAGAAATTTTGCCACAAAAGCAAAACATCAAGCTTGACATTATCTATGAAGATCAAGATGTTCTGGTAATTAACAAACCGGCTGGATTGGTCGTTCATCCGGGCGCGGGAAACCCTGAAGATACGCTGGTAAATGCTTTGCTTTACTACTTGCCCGAAATTGCCGAGGTTGGTGACAGGAACCGCCCGGGCATCGTGCATCGGCTTGATAAGGACACTTCCGGAGTTTTGATTGTTGCCAAAAACAATTTGGCATACGAATGGTTGGTGAAGCAATTCAAAAATCGCAAGGTAAAAAAGACATATTTGGCATTGGTGGAAGGAACTCCGCCGACACCAAACGGAAGAATTGAAACCAGGATTGGTCGGGACGAACGCCACAGACAAAAAATGGCTGTTAGCTACGGACAAGCAGGTCGAAAAGCTGACACAGAATATTTCACAGTTGAAAACTTTGATGAATACACTTTATTGGAAGTTTCACCATTGAGCGGGCGCACTCACCAAATTCGGGTTCACCTCGCATTTTTAGGGAATCCGGTGGTTGGTGACCAGATTTATGGCAGGCGGAAGAAAAGCCTGGATATCAAACGATTTTTCTTACATGCTCATAAAATCGCCCTTCGATTGCCAAATCATGCCGAGACCATGGAGTTTGTGGCACCACTGCCTGAAGATTTGGAAACAGTTTTAGAAGGTTTGGAGAAGTAAAATGCAAAGAATAGTTGATTTTCGCTCTGATACGGTAACAAAACCGACTGATGCAATGCGTGCCGCTATGGCAAAGGCTGAAGTTGGCGATGATGTCTATGGGGAAGACCCAAGCGTCATCAAACTTGAAAAGATGGCAGCGGATATGCTCGGTAAGGAAGCCGGTCTTTTTGTCACTTCCGGTACGATGGGTAATTTGCTAGCTGTTTTAGCCATTTGTGGACGGGGCGATGAAGCCATTATGGGCAAAATGGGGCATACGTTTTTGCACGAAGCAGGCGGTGTCTCGGCCTTAGGTGGTGTCGTTATTCACACCATTCCAAATCAAGCCGATGGCAGTTTGGCAGTTGAGGATATCCGCAATGCCATGCGTGATTCCGAAGATATTCATGAGCCGATTTCAAAAATGTTGATTGTGGAAAACACTCAAAACTTTTGCGGCGGTAAGCCGTTGTCGCTTTCTTATATGAACCAAGCAGGTGAATTGGCGAAGGAACTTGGATTGCATTTCCATGTTGATGGAGCACGGATTTTCAATGCGGCGGTGGCTTTGAACCTGTCGGCATCCGCTTTGGCGGAAAGTGCCGACAGCCTGACCTTTTGCCTGAGCAAAGGGCTTTGTGCGCCGGTTGGCTCGGTTTTAGTCGGAAGGGCAGATTTTATCAAAAAAGCCCGGCGGCTCCGCAAAATGTTGGGTGGCGGGATGCGCCAGGCTGGTATTTTGGCAGCGGCAGGGATTGTTTCCCTTGAAAGCATGATTGACCGATTAGCAGAGGACCATCACAGGGCAAAGTTGTTGGCAGAGGGTTTAGCAGAAATTCCCGGTATTCAGCTGACCAAAGATTCGCCGAACACGAACATGGTTTTTATGAAACTTGAGCCTTCATTCGGAATGAACAATGCCCAATTTATTGGGGCATTGAAGGAAAAAGGTGTCTTGCTAAATGAAGCGACCGGCGGTGAAATTCGCTTGGTAACGCATCATGACATCGATGATGATGCCATTGAAATATGCCTGAGGACAATATCTTCCTTGCGGAAGAATTAAGAAGTTAACTACATTATCCCGAGGTAATTATGGAAAAGCCAGGGCAGAAGCGACTGATAATTGCCGGTGTTGTTCTTGTTTTAGCGTTTTTCGTTGAGCTTCTGTTTTCTCCGTTTTCCTCGGTGCTTGCACAAATTGGCAATCAGGCGTATTTGCCAATAATTGCGAAAGGATACCCTCCAATTCCCACCGCAACGCGGACTCCAAATCCCACTCCAACAAGAACTCAAATTCCAACTCCGCAACCGACACCGGTTGGACCCGTTGGCGGAACATTTACTGCCTTAGTGGTTGACCCAATCGATAATCAGATTGTTTATGGTGGAAGTTACGGCAGCGGTGTTTATAAGACCTTTAATCAAGGCGAAACTTGGTATCGCAAAAACATCGGTTTGGGGAATGTCAAAATTCAATCCATGGCAATTCACCCCACCAATTCTTCAATTGTTTATGCCGGCACTTATGGCGGAGGGGTCTATAAATCCAATAATGGTGGGGATAACTGGCAGGCTGTCAATAGCGGTGGTCTGGGCGACAAGATTATCTATGACCTTGAAATTGATCCAAAAAACCCTAATACTTTATACGCAGCCTCTCGGATTCCAGGGAGCCTTGCCGGTTATCTCTATAAGAGCAGTAATGGGGGCTCCTCTTGGACGTTAATATTCACCGGACAGAGTGGGGCTGTTTTTTCAAGCGATGATTATTTTTACGAGATCGATGTTAACCCGTCGAATTCAAACGAACTTTACCTGGCAGCACACGAGCATGGTTTTTTCAAAAGCAGTAATGGCGGACAGAGCTTTTATGCAATAAATTCCGGGGTGAATGATTATTCTGCGCGGTCATTTGCGATTGATAAGAGCGTGCCGGGCTTGGTTTACGGTGGGGTGTGGCATGATGAGGCGGTTTACAGAACTGTAAATGCCGGTACGTATTGGGTGAACCGGCGAAATGGATTACCAATTAATACAAAAGTATTTCGGCTTTATCCTGATCCGTTTACGGCTTCTCCGATGCGGATTTTTGCTTGTACCTATGGGGATGGACTCTATTCAAGCGACGACCGCTCCGAAAATTGGGTCTCTCGCGGTTTGTATGGCGAACGCATCTATGATTTTGTGATTGCGAATGGAAGCCCACAGCGTTGGTTTGCTGCTACTGAATCGAATGGAATTTTTCGTAGAAACGCAAGCAGCTCATCCTGGAGCAATGTGATGGGCGATTTGCGTTTAAATGCAGTTACTTCTTTGGAAAATGATGCAGAAAATCAGGTAAATTATGCCGCGGTCTATGGAAAAGGAGTTTATGCTGTCGATTCAAGCGGTGAGAACTGGCGCGAATTAAGCGAAAATCTTGCTGATAAAGCTTTTATCGATTTGCTAAGTTTTGAAGATCAACTTGTCGTTCTCAGCGAAACTTCCCTCTATATGCAAAACGGTTCCGAGTGGACAGAAATTGGCTTACCGTTAGTTGAAACAAGCCGTAGCAGACCGAGCAAAGACTTCCTCGTTGAGAAAATTGGTCTGCCGGTTGATGCTTTAGACATCCACCTCAGCCTTGCAAAAGAGAATCAACTTTCTTTGAATCAAAATGTGATGAAAAGTTTGCCTTATCGACTGATTTCAAAGAAGGGTCAGCTCTATTTGGCTACGCTTGGAGATGGCATATTTAGACGTGAGGATGAAGCCTGGAAACCGATCGGTTTTGCGTCTAAGAACGTTATCGATTTAGCCTCCGAAGGGGATACCCTGTTTGCATTGGTTTGTGGATCTGAATCGGATTGTTTGGTCTATCGCTCGGTCGAAGATGAATGGCTTGCTGTCGGAAAGGGGCTGGAAGGGCAGGTGGTCAATCGGATTCTTCTTAGCCGAGGAGAACTTTGGTCAGGGACCGGCAGCGGAATTTATCGTTTCGATTCAGAGCGGGAGCTTTGGCTTCCGATTGCTGCTGAAGGACGAAATATACTCTCGCTGACTGATTCCGGGGATTGTCGGCTTGCTGCGGGGGGTGATGGGGCGGTACTTTATTCGAGAGACTGTGGGAAAAGCTGGCATGAAATTGAACTTGAGACTGGGAGTTATCAAAGCATAAGTTATCTTGGAGAGAGCAAGGATCTGATATTGCTCGGTTCAAGCAACGCCGGTGCTTATCTTCTCCAGCTGCCTTGATATTTTCTGATTAAATTTGCTTAGAATTCAGGAACTAAATTAAACTGCTTGCCCGATCGAAATCTTTTTTCCAGACATAAATCAGATAGGATTTTCTGGATTCGAAAGCATTTGAGTAAGCGGGCATGTTCACAGACATATAAGTCTGGTTCTCTCTCATGCGTCCAAAACGCCCCCGACCATCATCGGTTTGCACGCGATAGGGAATTTTGTTTTCCTTAAGGATTTCTTCAATGCGATGAATTTCCTTTGGATCATTGTCGGATATTAAAAGTGAAGCAAAAATACTGAACATGAATATGGATGACATGATTGATCCTTTCTCTGTAAAAATTATAACGTTGTTTGGGCAGTAAGTGCAAATTGTCTTGGATAAAAACGAGAGCCGGATGGCGGACATCGAAATGGGACAACGCATAATGATATCAAGGTTAAATCATTTTCAATCTCGCCCTGCGCAAAAAGTTCACGTAAAAGCGTTTGCAACGGCGGATTGAAAATGGGATAATGCATAATGATATCGAGGTTAGAACATTTTCAATCTCGCCCTACGCAAAAATTATTTATTAATCAGTCTTACAAAAGAAAATTGTCTTGGATAAAAACGAGAGCCGGATTCTATTATTGAAATCCGGCTCTTTCTTATTTATCGCTTTCCAGAAAGTCTTATCTGGACATGCTGATTTTAATCATTTCACCTTTTTGGTCGAAAGTCATTCTCGCAAAGTGGTTATGGGCTTTGGATTTATATTCATATTGTTTTTTCAATGTAACCACATAACGCTGGCTGGCTTTGAGCGGGTCAAACTGGTTGCGGTGTTCTTCAATCTTCCCCGGGTCGAGGGTGAAGTTTGAGAGCTGCGGATTGATCGCAACCGTCGCATCGTTTAGACCGGGCAGATAATTCTGAATGACCTTTTTTATTTGACCCAAGATTTCACTGGGCATTTCATCGGCGGCAACAACCAATTCTTCGGGAGAATCGCTGATGGTTTTCAATTCCGGGGTTGTGCTCGGTCTAATCGCTGGTTTGGTAACTTCTTTGACGTTTTTCGCCGTTGCCAGAGGGTCGCCATAGAGCACGAAAGAGAGAATGGTCTTTTGATCTTCACCGTCCAGATAGCCCTGATTTTGGGTCATTTTCTTTGCTAAGGCAAGTTTTGCCTGCATCAGAGCATAACCGGCTGATTGTCCATCAATGATATATTGCCAAAAATGCCAGGCAAGCAAATCGGCAGCAATCAGTGGTTTGCTGACAGAGCCATAGGAGATACAAGTCGAACCGACAAATGCGCGGCTGCCGCTGGCGAGGAAATTGAGAGCGATCGATTCACTGACTCGCTTGCCCAGGATGTTACCTCCGTAGCAAGCTTCACTCAAAACCAGCGAAGGCGCTGAGCTTTCAGTGCTAAAGTTTTCCGGCAGCAAGGCGACCGGATATTCCGGACCCTGAATTCGTTTGGTTAAATCTTTTTGTCCATACCATTCGGGGGAATCTTCCAAACCGTGCAAATTAAAATAAGCATATTTTGGGTTCTTTATTTGTCCGTTGAGGAGGTTGAGATTCGTGTTTGGCGGAGAGGTGCGCAAACGCTCAGGGCTGTCGATGACCGAAAAAACTTCCGAAGACGGGGATTTCCAGACTTCGGCACTGCAAGAGATATTGTTTGAACGCTTCACTTGGCTAAAGGAAGCAAAAAGTGTCCGGTTGAGCGTGTCGAAGAATCTGGCAAAGGGATTGCTCTCCAAAGATTTCTTGTTTTTCACCTTAACGCTGTACTCATTGTTCAAAAAGCGCAATTGTTCCAGAAGGTAACCGGCATCAATTCCCTTTTCATCCGGGAGCCGTCCGACTGGCCATTTTTGGATGAAATAATTTTCATCGGTTGTGGCGTAAGGGTTATCAGAAGGGACGTTGAGATCGCTGTCGTCAGTTGGGTTGGGCAAACGATGGAAGGGGACAATGTCGTCTCCGCCAACGATTAAGAGCGCGCCGATCATTTCTCCCCGTGCTGCTAAAACTTTATCCAAATCCGTGAGAGCAAGTTTGAGCTTCCAAGCGTCGGCTTTGCCGATTGCTTCGAGGGCGAATTCTTGACTGCTTTGTGGATCATCGGGGATGAAAACCGCACTGTTCCAACCGGAAAGGCTGACCATTTTCAGGGCTAAATCGCGCATCGCTTCGATGACAACCGCGGTGGTGTTTTCGCCATACTTTGCCACCAAATTTTGGCGGGAAGTCATGATGACATAATTGGGGAAGCGTCCGTCGCTTTTCATCAATTCCGGTTTTTTGGTTTTACTGGCGATGCTGGCAAAATCGGCTTCAATTTCTTCGAGGGTCTTTAAGTTTTCAATCGTTTTTGAATCCTGGCTTGCTTTAACTGATTTGGCTTCTGCTTCTTCTTGGCTCAGCGGGATAGTGTTTTGGTCATTTTCCGGTGGAGGCGTGGCGATATCGCGCAGGAAGAAGGAGCTGGTTGGAACTTCTGAGTAATCCAAGGGAATTTCTTCGATGCCTTCTTCTTCATTCTCAAAAATGAAGGGCGAAATTCGGGTTGCAAGGGTGGGTTGTTCTGCCAAAATTTCGCTGGCAAGTTTGCTGCTGACAGGCAGTTCTTCTTCACCGTTACTGACAAACTGACTCTGCGAAAGGACATTCCAGCCCAATTCAGCGGCAATGTTGGCAGGGACGGGGAGATCGAGGAAAACTTTCAGGTCTTCGGGCCAAAGCGGTTTGAAATTGTGATTCGGTCCGAGCAAACGGTTGACAACCTGACCGCTGGCATCGTGGGCTGCGCTCCAATGCAGGCGTTCAACGCCCTGAGCATCCTCGCCATGATGGAGATCGGCGATTGCTGCCAAAATTTTGATTTGAACACAATTTTGCCATTTAGCAGAATAAATTCCGCTCAAAGTTTGTAAAAGCGTGAAGTTTCGGTTGTCCCGGATGATGCGCATATGGAAAATTGCTGGCAGAGCGATTTTAGGATTGTGCGCCAGGGATTCCATCACTGCTTTTTCAGCTGCTGCCAAATCGCCACTTTCGTATGCGTTGCGGGCTTGAATCAGGCTGGGCAACCAATCGGCGGTTTTTGTTTTTGCCTGATTATGCTGTAAATAACTTTTGGCTGCAGCGATATCCGGATTGCTCCCTTTCAAAAGACGGTCAAGCAAATTAGCGGCTTCGGTAAATTCCGGGTCGAAGCCCAAAATTTTATCCAAATTGCTGGCTGCCATCTCGGTATCACCTAATTTTGCCAAAATCTCAGCATAGTAATAGTTGACCAAAAGGTCGCCGGGATAACTCGCCAGCCAAATTAAGGCGGCTTGACGGGCAAACTGATATTCGCGGTTGTTGAGCGCCGTTTGCAAAAGGACGAGGAATTTCCCTCGATGGACAATCAAAATTTCATCACTTTTTTGGGCGGAATAAGGTTTCATTTTCGGTTTGGTGCCTCCTGGAGGTTGTTTACCAGGTTCAAAGCAACCAGAGCGGCGAGTTGCCGTCGAATGCTTTGGTCTGTCGGGGAAATTTGAGCTGCCTGGCGCAGCATGAATTCTGCGTTTCGATAATCGCGACTTTCTTTATAAGCGGCTGATGCCTGAACGTATGGACGCGGGTCTTTGCTGACCATGGCGATGGCTTTGTGATAAGTTTCAATTGCATTGTTGACTTCACGCCGATCCTGGAAGGTTTGCCCCATTTCGAGGTAAGCGTCAATCCGGCTCGGGTCGAGTTTGATTGCCTTATCAAGGCGGGAAATTGCCTGGTCGAGGTTGCCTTTCAAGCGGTCAATTTTACCCAAAGAAAGCAGCGTTTGGGGATTTTCTTCTGAAATTGCCAAACTTTGCTGAAGAATCTTTTCGGCTTTATCAAGTTGCCCGGCTTCGATTTGATATTCAGCCAGTTTGTTCAAGACGGCGATACTATTCGGGTTTGCATCGGCGAGATTCTTTAGTTTGTTCAGGGCTGAATTGAAATTATGCTGACGGTCAAGTTCGATTGAAAGCAATTCAAAGGGGATTGGGTCAGTAACCACAGCTTGAGCGGCCTGAATTGTCAGACGGGCAAGTTCGGGATTGCTGGCTTCGATTTCCGCTTCTGCTTTCAACAAAAGCGCTTTCGGATGGTCTGGATTGCTTTGCAGCGCATGGTTGATTTCAGCCATAGCCGCTTCAATTTCTTTCTTTGCTAAATACGACTGGGCAATTGCCAGCATGTAGTCCGGATTTTCAGGGTCAAGCTGAACGGCTTTTTGCCAGCATTGGATGGCGATTTGGTGTTCGCCGAGTTGCTGATTAATTCGCGCCAAAGAATCGAGAGCTTCAGGGTTTCCGGGGAAGAGATCGGATGCTTTGCCAAAGTAATCTTTTGCAGCATGATAATCTTTTTCGAGCAATTTTACATCGCCCAAGAGCTGCCAATAGCGTGCATTTTTTGGTTCAAGCCTTAAAGCGGCTTCAAGATGAGCAGCAGCTTCGGGATATTGGTTGGCATCCTGATACATTGTGGCGGCGAATGCATGCCACTCGGCTTCGTCATCCCATTTTTCAAGGGCACTTTCCATTGCTTCGGCTGCTTTCAGTGGTTCGCTGCGAGAAGCGTAAGCTAAAATAGCGAGCAAAAGTGGGTCATTTTGATTCTTATTCAGCAAATTCTCAGCGATTTCAGCACTAAGTTCAGGATTGTTGGAAAGGTTGAGGATAGCGTTTTGGATTAGAACGTTTTCGTCAGCCTTAAAACCTTCCAAGATTTCGTTAATTTTTTCGGCATCGAGCAGGACAGAAAGGACTTGAGCAGCCTGGTGGCCGGTTTTGACCAGCTGATTCATCGAATTTTCGTTGTCCCAATATCCGTTGAAAATGGCTTGTCCAATTTTGAGTTCGGATATCAGTTGCGAGGGCTTCATGAATTTTCCGGCTGTTGCGATTTGTTCTTCCAGCAATGCTTTCGGATTTTCTTCGGTGTAAAGTTCGGGAAGATGCCGGTCAATATTGAGCAAGAGGCCGTTATTGTGCATTCGGGCGTTATCGCTCAAATAAGCTGCGAAGTGTTGATTGACGATTGGATTAATCCGCACAATCGAAAGGGCAGCAGCGAAGCAGAAGTTGGCAGTCTGCCATTCCTGAAGCTGCCAGGCGGCAACTGCAGTTGCCAGACAAGCCCAAATCCAATCGAAGTGATGGCTTATCTCAAATGCATGCTTACTTTGGTAGACGAGATCAAATTCAATTGCCTCTTTAGCCTTCTGCAAATCGACAATCGCCATCTCCCGTTCACTGGATTGGAATGCGAGCAATGCACGAACAGCTAAATGGAAGGCAGTTTCGTCTTGGTTGACGAGGAAATGCTCCCAGAGCATCTGAACTTTGGCATAGTCTCCGGCAATCATTGCATCCAGACAGAGCAATTGCACCAGAGCAAGCCGGCTGAACTGATCTTGCGATTGACTGGCGATGTAATCCAGGATGCCCTCCAGCTTTTGGCTGTTGCCAAGGGCTAAAGCCAGTCCGGCTTGAATTTCAACCAATTCCGGATTGTCTGGGTCGAGTTTTTGGGCAAAATCAACATGTTTTTGGGCTGCGTTCAGGTCGCCGGTCATGCGTTCAAGCTGAATTGCCCTCAACATAAGACCGGTTTTTGTATATTCAGGGAAACTGCCCATGCTCTCAAGCTTTGTCTGACCGTCAAAGCAATTGTTCTCCGGGTTGAATTCCAAATTTTGGACCAAAGGCTTGATTTGCTCTACCGCGGCTAAAAATTGCTTGTTGGCAGTCAAAACATCGCTCAATAAAACCGGATAACAGGGATGGTTTCCGAGCGAGTTCGCCAGATCTTCGCAAAGACGCAAGGCTGTTCGTCCGTCTCCCAAACGCAAAATGGAATAAACCAGATTTTGAGTTTCGCTGAAATCGGGTTGTGGATTGCCGGTGATAGCCCGTTGGATAATTTTCGAAGCCTCTTCCGTTTGGTTGAGGTGCAAATAGAGATTGGCAACGCTGACGTATTCTTCGGTTGTAATCCCTTCAATATCCAACATGCGGTTGAGCGTCTTTTTAGTTTCTTCAATATCACCCAGACGAGCATAACTTCGGGCAAGTGTGAGATAGAGAATTTTCTCTTCAGGCCGCAAATGCAAAGCGTCTTTGAGAACCTGAATGCTTTCTTTCTCGTTGCTTCTGTCGCTCATGAAATTACTGAACCACAAGATGTTTTTAACATCGCCCGGAGCAATCTGAAGGGCTGCCCGTGCGACGTTGAAGGCTTCTTCTTCCAATTCCGAACTGCAATAGCTTTGGGCTAAGGCATAACGTGTATCGAGGTCGTCGGGCTTGACCAGCATGGCTTCTTGTAAGGAGGCAAGACTGATATCATTCATTCCCAAAGCTAAGGCACTTTTGCCAATCTGAAATTGCAAATGATGGTAAGTGCCGGGAGCTTTACCTTGCGGGCTGTCGAGCAAACCCAAATAAGTTTGGTATCCTTTTTCGTGCTTGCCCAGTGCAATATCCAAATCGGTTTGCAACAAAATCATCTCAAAATCCTGAGGGAGTTTGGCTTGGTTGTTTTCAAGTGCTTCTGCCAAGCCTTCGAGTTCCTTTTGGTTTGCATCCGAACTTTGTTTGTTCAATGCCAGCAAACAGGCGGCATAACTCAAAAGACTGTCTTCATTGTGAAGCGAATTCCAGGCAAATTGCAAGTAAGGACGAGCACGCTGTGCATCGTCCAGCGCCAGCTGGGTTTGGCCGATCACGAAAGCCAGCTCAGGGTCACTGGCATAGTCCTCTTCGAGATCTTCGAGGTAAGCCCAGGCTTCCTGGCTGTAAGCCTGTTTGAGCAGGGCAGAAGCCAAGGATTTGCGGATTTCACGATTTGCCGGATCGAGGCTGTGCGCTTGCCTGAGAGCGGCAATCGCATCGGTGGTCTGTTCATTGCCGAGGTAGAGTTTGCCTAAGGCAGTCAGAATCTGCGGGTCGTCCGGCAAGGCGGCTTTGGCTTTTTTGAGTGCCAAAGTTGCTTGTGCATTTTCGCCTAAAGAGGTCCAAATTTTAGCTAAGGAAAGCCAACTGGCTGGTTTTTCGGGGGCAACTTCATAAGCTTGCTGCAAAAGCTGAACAGCGCGACTTTTTTGCCCATTCATGATTAGCGCTTGACAAAGAATTACCAAGGCTTCGCCATCCAAGGGGTCATTTTTCAAGAAACTCTCGGCAAGCGGAATGGCTTGTTCGGCTTTTCCGGCTTTGACGGCAATTTCGGCATAAGTTAAAAGCTCATCCCGACTGGGAATTTTCGATACTTCTAAAATTTCCTGATAAACATCCAGCGCTTTTTCTTCTTGTTTGGTTTGCAGATAGAGTTTAGCCAGCTCTTTTTTATTGGTTTTGTTTTCGGGTTCAAAAACAGAAATCAAAACCGTTGATTCAATGGCTTCATTCAGGTTTGCCAGCCTTTGATTGATTCGGGCTGCCAAGCGGATGCTGGGAAGGTCGTTGGGTTGCTCTTGCAAAGCTTTGCGGATGTAATCAGCTGCAGTTTTGTAATTTTTTTGATCATAAGCATATTCAGCAGCTTTTAAGGCGTCACTTTTATGCTCGAAACGGGAGGCTTTGCCCGGCAAGCTTTTGCGCTGGATGGCAGTGTCGAGAGCAGAATGCACTTCGCCGGATTTGGCGCGTAATTGCGGATAGCGCAGGCCAAAAAGCGCCTGTGTGTTTTCATCCTGCGTTTGGTCGAGTAAGTCGATGGCAGAATCGATATCATTTTGACTTACTAAAAATTCGGCAAATTGATTGCGATATTCGTCGTTATCCGGCTCAAGTCGAAGAACTTCTTCCCAAGTTTTGCGGGCTTCTTCGGGCTCACTTCTTTCCAATTCGAGGGACATTTTGTGCAGAATAGCTGCCTGGTTGCGGTTGATGGCTTTGAAAGCGCTATCAAGCGATTCTCGGGTTTTTTGCCCCTGACCGGCGAATTGATAGAGCGTTGCCAGGCTTTGATAGGCTTCAATGCTGCCGTCGTTGTCCAAATTTTGCAGGAGGAGATTACTTGCGAGGAGTTTTATAAAACTTTCATCAACCAGAGACGTAAGTTCGCTTAATACAGCAACTTTAAATTTCAGGTCGGTATGTTCAAGCAGTTTTACCAAACGGTCAAATTGCTCATTTTCGGCCATTGGAAGCTTTTTCAAAACTGAAAGGATTGTTACAGCTAATTCTTTTGGTTCTTTATCCGCAAAGGATAGCGTCAACTCTTGCAAAAAAGCATTAAAATCCGGAACCATCACAGGTAAGAGACTGATTGGATTCGCCCAAGTTGAAATTTTGGTTTTGCCTTCACTTAGATAATCGGCAATCCCTGCCCAGGAATTTTCTTTCTGCCGATATTCTCGTAATTTCAAAGCGAGCAAAGTTGCATCACGCAAACTTGCGGCTTCCAAACCAGTCATACGAACGGTTTCGAGAGTTTTATCGCCCTTTTCGATTAATTCTTCGGGAACATTCAGCGACAAATCAGACCAGTCTTGAAGCAACAAATTTCCATCGAGGAAAAATAAAGCTAAATAGCCCGGTTGCCATTTTTGTAGGTCAGCTTCGGCAAAATTAAACCAGTTAGCGGGAAGCTCGTGGAGGTCAAGCTCCCGCCAAAGCAAAAAATTTTCGCGATAGCTGGCGATTATTCTTTGACTGGTTTTTTGGTTAAATCGTGTATCCAGTTCTTTGAGCAACCAATCGATAGCCATAAGATTTCCTCTCGTTTTTGGTTAGGGCAAAGCCCCGATGAGGGGTTTGATAATAAAGTAAGCCACAGCAAAGAGTGCCAGGCTAAGGAAAACGAAGAAAACACCGATTCCGGAGTTGGACTTTGATAATTCGTTCAGGCTGTCTATTAGCAATGAAGCGTTTCCAACCAAACCGGAAACACCTTCAGTAATGCCTTTTTCAGCCAGATTTGTTGTTGCTTCGGCAATTCTATGCACATCTTTGTTCAATGCCTGTTTCGCCAGAATAAAAACACTTAAAACCAGACATAAAATTCCGGCGAGAAATAAAACAATTGATGCGATAAGTACAATTTGATTTCCATTAGTTGCCATAAAAAAACCTCCAAACAGATTCCTGTTGGAGGTTTAGGTGCAACTACTATGCCAGGGGTAAACTTTGCTGCCAGTTTTGGGCGTTTGGGCTGGCAATATCGAGTGGTAAATGTCCGAGGTCGATTGTGTCTTCGTCGCAAAGTAAAACCGCTCTTTCGATGGCATTCCGCAATTCCCTGATATTACCGGGCCAGGAATAATTTACCAAAGCTTCCATTGCCAGAGGGTTGACATCGAGGATGTTTTTTCCCATTGACATGTTGAAACGCTGCAAAAAATAGCCGACTAATTCGGGAATATCATATTTGCGTTCAGCCAAAGATGGCAAATCGAGGTTGACAACTTTGAGGCGGTAATAGAGGTCTTCACGAAATTCATATTTGGCAATCATTTCTTGTAAATTTCGGTTCGAAGCCGCCACAACCTGAACATCAACTTTCACAACCGTGTTACCCCCAACCCGTCTGAAGGAACGCTCTTCCAGAGCTCTCAAAAATTTTGCCTGCAATTCCATTGGCATGGATGAGATTTCATCGAGGAAGAGAATTCCGCCGTCTGCAGTTTCCATCAAGCCGTTATGCTTACGGGTTGCGCCAGTAAAAGCACCAGATTCATGACCGAACAGCTCAGATTCAAACATCGCCGCTGGAATAGCCGGACAATTGACATCGATGAAGGGCTTATTTGCCCGGGGCCCGCTTTCATGAATAAAACGTGCCATAACTTCTTTACCCGTGCCGGTTGGTCCGGTGATGAGCGTCGAAACAGAGGCTTCGGCAGCGCGTTCTGCCAGTTTGATCATTTGCTGCATTTGGGCGTTATTGCCGACGATGAATTTATCCAGGCTCGCTCTGCTCCGTAAATAATTTAGTTCGCGACGCATCGACACGAGCTCGGAAGCGCGTTGAACGGATTCTTTTAATTTGAGCAAATCAATCGGTTTCACCATAAAGTCTTGAGCGCCATTTTTCATTGCTTCGACCGCTATTTTAACTTCGTTCTGAGCGGTCATGATAATCACCTGGGGGCGATTTGGCAAACGGGCGACTTCAGTTAACAATTGGGTACCCAGACCGTCTGGCAGGCCAATATCCAGAATGATGATATCCGTGTCATCCTGACTAATGATTTCACGTGCCGCGGCAAGTGAACCGGCTGTTTGCACTTTGTAACCATTGTCATCCAAGAATTCCGAAACGACCATGCGCGCGGTTTCTTCGTCTTCTACAATTAAAATTGATGCTGCCATAATTTCCTCTTATGCCCGCGGAAGCAAAACTTTAAAAACCGTGCCTCCGGGAACACTTTCCACTTGAATACTACCCTCATGAGCGCTAACAATCCGCTTTGTTATCGCTAATCCCAAACCGGTGCCGCTGGCTTTTGTCGTTCGGAAGGGCTCAAAAATTCGACCGATGAGTTCCTCCGGAATGCCGGGCCCACTGTCGGCTATGATTATCTCACATTGTGGCGGACTAATTTCTGGAGATGCCGGATTTAATCTAATGTTCAGACTGCCACCATGGTCTTCCATCGCCTGGGCTGCGTTGCTAATCAGATTGACGAATACTTGTTCAATCGAACGCAAATCGGCTTTGACCAGCAGGTATTCCTCGAGGGCACTAAAATTGTAACTGATGTTCAATTTTTTCAATCGCGTATCCCATTTTTCTAAAATTGCCGGAATCAATTCTGAGAGGTCAACCGTTTGAATTTGATATTCCACCGGTTTTGAAAAATTCAGGGTTGATTCGACCAAATGGTTCAGGCGTTGGCAATCGTTCTGCAAACGTTCAACAAGAGGGGCATAAGGAGCATCGGGTGCCATCTTCATTCCAATTAATTGCAAACCGGTCGAAATGCTGTTGATTGGGTTTTTAACTTCGTGGGAGAAGATTGCCGTAACTTCACCGAGAAAGGCGCGTTGTTCCAGCTGCTGGGAATGTGCCCGAATTTTTTCGCTCTGACTGAGATCGCGGAGAATTAAAACAATGCTCATCACCTGTGCTTCTTCTATAACCGGCAGACACAAAATCTGGGCAGGAAAGCAATTCCCCAGCCGGGTGTTGAGGTTGAGGTTATGTCCAACCAGGGTCGGGATACCTTGCTGTGCGTTGTTATAAAGATTCGAAAGGGTATCATTGCCAATCAAAACCATATCGGCGCTTTGTTGAAAAACTTCTTTCGTAGCATAACCGAGCATTGCTTCCGCTGCTGGGTTAAGCTGATTAATCTTCAGTTCCGGTGTCAGAATAATGACACCTTCTTCAAGATTATCGGTAGTGTTTTGCTGAATGCGTGCCAAACTGCGTACCTTACGCATGGAATTGGCCGCTTGTTCGAGCGTCAATAATTGCTTCAAGGCTGAACCGCTGTGCAAGCCTAAAAGCGTCAGAAAGCGCAGGCTCTCATTATCAGGTACCGAGCCAAAACCGCCTGCTAAAAACAAAGCTTGCATTTTGCCGTTGACTAAAATCGGGATACTGAAGAGGAAAGATGAATCAATTTCTCCAGCGATTTCTTCAAAAGAAAAGAGCTTCGTTTTGCCCTCGCGCCAGAGGAG
>Ga0265295_1004136_pt1 | contig 19887 bp, 11 predicted proteins | sample Munlansysbiofilm_FD_192503 | JGI IMG/M metagenome (GOLD analysis project Ga0265295, IMG submission 192503) | Leachate microbial communities from a municipal landfill in Southern Ontario, Canada - Methane capture system biofilm | ecosystem: Engineered > Solid waste > Landfill > Unclassified ... | reverse complement strand
AGCTGGGATTTTGCAACCTGATTTTCTTCTATGGATTCAGCTTTCCTGAGCGCATTCACGACGTCATCGGGAAGTTCAATTTCTGCTTTTCTAATAAGGTCTGCAATAGACCGGATAAAGTTTTCACAGCGTATTTTCAAAGACAAAAGACCACCAGAATGGATAAAATAATAAAAACAATATGATGGAGGAATCAAATTCTCAGGTACTTATGCAGGTGAATCCTGAATTTTCTGAAAATTGGATGGTCAGACTTAAATATGTTTTTATTCAGTCCCTCCCATTTTCTTTCGCTGTTTTGGTTGCGTTTCCCACTTCAGAAGAATATTATTTATACTGAATGGTGAAAATTTATACTGAATGGTGAAGAACTGAACTTATAAAATCTCAAAAAGCTGCTTTCCTTTGGAAAAGATGTGATTAATTCTCAATTCTAACCGGTTGTATTTTTCAAGGAGATAAAATAGAAATTTATAACTAAAGTATGCGTCTAAAAGAAATGATTTTTATTTTTGGAGTTTTCCTTTGATTTTTTTAATAATATGACAACATTATATTCAAGTATTTAATGTGCCTCTGATTACAATGAAATTAAATTAAATTAGGACACATGCCTTAAACTCTTTAAATATCCAAGACCATACCTGCTTCAAGAAAGCTGTTGATAATTTTCAGATTCCAATTATCTATTGAGTTCAGGTTATACTGAAAGTAACTATGTTTCTGAACATATATTCTCTATGAATCTTATACCATTATACTTATATTGACATATGTCAAGTATCTTTTAATGGGTCAAAAAACGTAATCAGTACGCATTTAAGGAAATAATAGAGTTTGCGCTGTCGAGTCACTAAATTAGTACAAAAAGCCAAAGTTATCAAAACGTATTTTTTTCATAATATCTTTAGTGGTAAATTTCGGTACTAGGGTGCGTAAGTTCTATTTTAAAAATGAAGCCTGGTTTGTGACTATTGAAGATATTTGGGGTCTATAGTGGGGCAGTTATAAAGGTTGCATTCTTGACCAGAAATCCGAAAAGCAGTCAATTTTGGAATAGATCATCCTTCATTAGTGATCACTATTGTTAGTAACTGACATTTGCGATCAATACTAGGAATAAGGGGAGAGTTGGAAATGGTTGATGCTGTAGGACCAGTATTTACGGGTGGATTTGAGGAATTTGTTGTTAATGGGGAAAGCGGCGAGCAATATACGATCCTTTACCTGCCTGATCGGAATAACGATCAATTACAGAGAGAAGGTAAAGCTCCGGTTTACTACTGGGTGCCAGGACAGGTACGGTTAGCCCGTTTTGGTGACACTGGCGACTTCAAGTTCCGCCACATTCATTTTGTAGGCGTTATGGATGAGCAAACACATGTGGGTGTAGAGGGCCGTGCCGAAGTGGTAGGTGGGTTGCTGTCATTCACAACCACATCCCGATATCCGACTTCGGTTCTTAAACAGGCAGAGGAGCAACTTTTGAATAAATTCCGGGGTAATAATGACCGCTACTGGGGATGGCGTACACAGGCTGCCCCCATGTTTCGCATAGCCCCTATTCGTGACAACCGTACAGCGATCACGAATCTGACTCCAGGCCGCAATGGCACCGCACCTGCAGAAAATATAAGCGCCCCGGCAGGCGGTGGTGCTACATCTGGTGGTATTACTCCTCCGGGGGAATCGGGGGCAGCCCCCAGGAGCCTGGTGCGCCGTGCAGATCTGAGCAAGCGTGTAATACACGGTCGTGCAAACAATGAATCCAATCTGGATGCCTGGGCTTGGGAACTTCAGGGTCAGGGTCCAGGTTCGGTAACTGGCGGTGAAAACGCTTTTGCCGGTCTAGTTGGTGCCTATCCCAGCGAATTAATCTGGGCAGGTTTTCGTGGCGCTGCAAGCCCGATTGTCGCAACCCAGTACCTGACACTACCCGTGTGGAGCCAGGAAATCTGGCTGAAGATCACTGGTAACTGGGATCGCATCTTTCAGCACTTTTCTGCTCATGCCAATGCAAAATACCTGTGGTTTGCGGGCGATGTCAAAGCAGAGTTCAACAACCTGCGCATAAACGGCGATATCAAAGTGGAGATGGCCATTGACGGAACTATACCCGGAGCAGAAAATATAGAGAAAGAGATCAATAAACGTATTGAACTTATATCGCAAAAATTCATGGATGAAGCTGCTAAACGCATATTTGAACCTGCACCACCGACTGTAGAGCCAGCCCAGGCACCAAGTGGCGGCATATTTAGCAGCATCTTTGGTTATGGTGGGGGGTTTGCCCTCAAGTATCGTCGTGACCAGACAAAACTCGATTTGAAATATGAAGAGACGCGCTACCATCGTTATTTGCAGCCCACAACCATCAGCTCCTCCTTCGAAGGTATCTATAATGAATTAAAGCGCGACCCCGATGCGGAGAAAAAATACTTCGTCCGTTTGATTATGGGTGACCTCAGCCGCAAAGTGACCCGTATAGTCAAACCTATAGTTAACTGGCCGGATCCGTCTAAAAGCTGGGTCGGTGAACCTGTGGCCTTCCTATCCGCAGAAATCGGTTATCCTGGTCCCACGGGCAGCAAACAGTGGATGGCGCATGTCTTCCAGAGTACGGATACAACTGATCAGACCAACTGGTCTCCAGCCTTCGCACTGCGCCAGAAGGACGAAGTGTCCAACCCACCAGATGACTGGGAACCTGATGTTACTTATGTGCGCCGGCGTGTCCACCTCACCGAACCAATGGGAATTACCGATAATCCGCTGGTAAAGGTCGATGTTGAGAAGAATGTAGTCGACCTGGACCCGGAAGGAGGTACTCCTACTACCGATAATGTCCTGGAGGTGCGTGCCGATTCTGCAGGTAAACTGGAGGTAGGGCCTATAGATATTGATGTAGTGTTGCAGGACAATACCCAGGTGGTGACTGTGGAATTCAAGGCAAGTGGACATAAACACGATGGAAGTGAAAGACCGGTTGTCAGGTTCCAGTGGAAATTCGATGACCAGTCAAGCCCGCGTTACTGGGAAATTTTTACAGGTCAAACTGATTACGCGCCTATATACGATTACCGCGTCACTGTTGATGTCAAAGGCACACTTTTCAGCCGGGGCATGGCGTGGACAGGACCATGGACATCAGGCCTGGGCAATGGCCCGCTTATGGTACACGTTCCCTCTCCTGATGAAGCAGGAGTAAATACACGCCGTATGGAGCCCAGGCAGGTAGCAGTCGAGTCCCCGGTAGGTCAGCCCGTTGAGGAAAGCAAGCCGTCAACATCAGCGCCTCCAGGTGACGAATCCGGTGGAACGACGTCACCAATTACTGCACCGCCGGGAAGCCCGCGTACAGAGAGCGTCCCTGAAAAAAAGGAGGAACATATCGTTGCCGGATACAATGTCAACCAGCCCCGGGTAGAAGCACCTCCAGGAGAGTTCGGCGAAACCAAAACAACTAAAAAAACAGCCCGTACTAAAAAAACAGTAGCCGAAAAAACCGAGAAACTTGAAGAACTGACCGGGGACAAAAGCTGGGTGAAGTTATAAAATGCATTTCTGTCGAGCGTAACTTGCTTGCTTTTGAGGATTACGGATTCTGACCTGACAGGATTCTATTCCTCTTCTCTTTCCAGTTTTTATCTTACGGAGAGTCTTTTGAGCAGGCAGGGGAGGAACCTTATGTCCGATATGATAGCTAATGATCAGCCCGGCGAAGAAGACTGGATACCTGGCTCGGTAACCCTAGGTAACGGTAAGGTAATTTCTATCCTGACCATACCTGCTGCCAGCGGATATGTTACCTACGTGCTGCCACAAATTCCTTCTCTTGTTAATAGTACATCTGGAGAGCCGATGCTTTCCCTCTCTCTTATTCTCAGCAGGCAGCCGGGTCCCGAAGAGGACAGCGTTTATCCGCTGATAGAAAGCGCACTCCTTACAATGGATGTAAGGATAGGGATAGAAGCGAGTGTACTGGACGCAATGTTCGCTTCCTGCCAGGGGGAATGCCGCAGGCTCTTTGCCCGTAGTATAGATTACCAGTTTTTTTTGTCAGAAGATGACCAGAAGCCACCTGTTATTCTGACACAGGCGAAAGCCAGCGGGAGCGAAGGCCGCACAGGCATAAGTGTTCACCTTGACCATATGCAGGCTCTGGATGTGCTTGCAGCACTTGACAGCACACCATCACGCCTACATCTCTCCGCCACCATTCATTATCAGACTGCCGGAATTTCTCATTCCGTTCACCTCTCTGGTTCCTGGGCTGCCATGCACGACTTCATCAGTGGTTATCAGGACGATAGCGGCTATATCAGTGAAACTCAACTCTACCAGCTCATTTCAGATATGGCTGAGAAAGGGCTTCTCATGGTTACCGAAGAAAATGGCAGTCCAATACATTTACCCTCTGAGGATCTGGTGCACCTCTTTATGCGCCAGGCAATGGTTATCTTACGCAGGGAACCAGATCCCGAAAATGATAAAGTTCGGTACGCGCTTCGTCCCCGTCCATATGAAGGTTTTGGACTCAGCTACACCGAATCTATTGTCACCGCTGGCATGAAGACCTGTGAGCTTTGCACGTCTCTGGACCAGATTATTGGTGGTATACTTAAGGGTCGTAACTGGACAGAATATGTGCACCTGGTGGCTAAGGAGTCCAATTCCTCCGAAATCTTATCACCGGTTCCTAAAAAGGTGCATGCAACAAGGAGCCGGCGGGGAGAACGTAGCGGCAGCAGCATAAAAATGGCTGCAATTGACAATAGCCTCGTTTCACTTTCTTTAGCTGCCCTTCCCGGCACCTTTTTTACTCCTCTCCCAAATCAGGGAATGTTACATCCTTCGAAGGAAGCGATCCATCATATCGAGCTGGACGATTTCCGTCTGGACCTGGGGAAACCTATTAATCGACGCAGCCTGCCTGTTGTTGGTAACCGAAACGCACCTTACTGGAGCGACCGCATAGATGCCAATAAATTATGGTACGCTCCTGTATACGAAATAATTGAGCCTGAACCCAATGCTGATCCCGGCAGCAGTCCATTTCTGTTTTCTTTTGAACGGTTTGGAGCTACCGGTACCGGAGAACCTGCTCTTCGCGGAAGCGTAAGATTTACCCTGCGTTTCAGAATGAGTGAAGAGACCGAATCTGCCCTGAGCCAGATTAACCTTGTTAATAAAGCTCAACCCGTAAACTTTGAGAATCTCTCCGTTTCTTTACTGGTACCCTTTGTCGATGAAACCGATGGTCGGGTCAAGCAGCACTTTTTCGAAGCGGCTGTGCAAAAGCAGGGGGATACTGTGATCGCGACCGTATCGATGCTTAACGAATGGGTACGTCTCACTTACGGTGCGCTTGCCATAGAGGATTTTCAGGAGTCTTCCGCACAGGTTCAGGTTGCTTACACCTTCAAAAGTTACGTGCCTGTAGAAGGTAAGAATCTGGAACTTGCATTTGGCGGAAAAGCGATATACACTCCAGTTACCTATTCTTCTGCGGAAGCTTCTGCATTAAAGGGTACACCCTATCTGGATGCAACTACTCTTACACATTTCCGGCCAGTAGAGGAGGTACATTATATTCGTGAGGCGTCCGGTTTATTTCCTCGCCTCGATTCACGTTTTGAGGTTTCCACCCCGGTCAAGTTCCCGGTTCTTTCAAGCCAGCCAGTGACTTCTACGGCTGTTCGGGTGAGACCGCAGTTGACTGTCGCCACCAGTGTAGCATCTCTTATAAAAAAAGTAAAATACGCTATCCATACTGAGGTACAGCAGCAAATAAAGGCTCTTCTGGTCCCTTGCAACCTTTTTGGCAATTTTTATCAGGAAATACGCAATGAAGCGCCAGCTTCTATTGGTTGTCAGGATGCCTTCAAACTTGGCCGGATAAGCTATAACCAGTATGAAGAAATAAGTGCTCTACGTGACCCGGCATATCTGGTCTACAGATCATTGCAGCAGCCCGGGCATTTCCTGGTGGTTCCAGCTTCTTTCTGCATCAGTAGGCGTACCGCTGGTGAGACTGACGCTTACCGTCCTTTAATTTTCCTCAATGCTCTTATTGATTCAGCAGTGGCTTCAAACAACCGTGTCGAGTTGCGTGCCACTCTTGAACCCGATTTGCCTTTATTTAAGCTCAGCGCACTTCTGGAGCAGCTTAAAGCATACGATCAAAATCCGAAAATCCATTACCCAACTGACATTCCATACGAAAAGGTTGATTTCAATTGGGCGATGCACACCTCCATCACTGCCAGTAGCGAGGCAGATCTACTGGAAGTCAATGGTCCTTTCATTAGCGCCTACTTCAGTATGGGCCTGCCCGACTGGCAATTAATGCGCAGCGTTTTGAGCAGTCCGGGGCTTGGCGGAAGTGTTTCTTTTACACTGGCAGACGGCAGCAAGCTTGTTTCTAACCTGCTGCTTAAGCTGGACAGGATACGTGGACCCTGGCATGGTGGTCCCCTGGAGGTAGCATCTCAGGACGGTAAAGTAAAACTTTCCAACCGTATTGAAAGGGCCATCGACGTCAGCGACCTCGTACGTTATGCCGGAAACAGCGTGGCTGAAAGAGTGCCTGTGGGGGTCTCACTTGTTCCAGACCAGACTTTTACCGTGTCTGCCGGCAGCGGACTCCAGCCTGTCTACAGCTACCCTCCGGGTGATCCGGTAGCTATTGAAGAAGTGCGCAGTTTCGTTGAAGACATCTACAGTAACCTTATTTTTATAAACCTGACCAATTTCGGCAACCATAACCTCCTTCGACTTGATGTGGAGGCCCGGTTGCAGGGGCTGAACAGCCTTTACACAGCCCAGCTCACAGAAGAGCTGCCTGTGGCTGACATTCCTATTGTGCTGCCTCTAACTACCTACCTGGAGAAGCATATACTGGATTTCCGTGTAATCAAGATATTCAATAATCGTAGTGCGGAGACGACTGAATGGATTCATTGGGATCTTGGTACTGCTGTTCCAATCAGCCTGACGCGCGAGCTCCTTGGCCTTTAAACTAATAACAGCCTGGCCTGCAAAAGACGCCTTTTGTTATAGCCGGGATTTCAGACCGAAGACACATCAGGGTAACCGAATAAGTGGATTTGTGAGGATAACCGAGCAGGGGGATATTGATATGACAAATGGTAATGGAAATAGATCCGAAAGTAATGGGGAAAGAAGCAACTACTACTATGATGCTGCCAGCAAAAGACGAATACCTTTAGTGCGTGAACCTCGAGTTTTTGCTGTGCGTTACCGTTCCGGAAGAAGTTCACGCGATTCAAATTTATCTACTCATGCGCTCCGCCTGCTAAGGGAGGAATCAAAGAATATCGGGTTCATTCCAAACTACGGCCTTCAACTGTACCAGACCAACCCTGAAGCTATCAGCCTGCGCACCGATCCTGAAGAACAATTGCAGGATGTGATTACCCGTGTAAAGAAGTTGAGTACGGAAGAGCCCGTGGATTACGCTGCTGTGGCTTACTTGCGAAACCCGGAGAAACGTTCAACTCTTGTTGATGACCTTATGTTTGTCACTCGTGAATTTATAGTACAGTTTGAACCACGAATGGCAATGGAAGAAATAGAAGCATTCAACGCAAAGTACGGCGTTCGCATAATAAAAGAGCTGGGTTATGTCGAAAACGGTTACCTGCTTGAAGCGCCCGAGGCAGAAGGTGAAAATGGACCGGTAGTTCTCTCCAATATCTATTATGAATCAGGTAAGGTAATATTTTCCCATCCTGATTTTATTAGGAGAAGGCACCTGCGTGAAACAGGTGAACGGGTGAGAGGGAGCTTTAATCCGGCAGTCGTTTCGGCGCGGGCTGAGCAGCCAGTGTACCTTTTGCAACAGTGGCACCTGAAGACGGCAAAAGTTCTGGATGCATGGGGAATCACCCGCGGCAGCGGTAGCATAAAAGTAGCTATCCTCGACGATGGAATTGATACCGGACATCAGGAGTTTTCTGGTAAAATTGTAGCCCAGCACGACTTTGCTTCTGGAGGCGATGACGGCAGTCCAAATACCAATGACGATAACCACGGCACAGCCTGTGCAGGCGTTGCTGTTGCTAAGGGGGTACGTGCCTCAGGGGCTGCTCCGGGCTGTTCTTTAATTGCTGTTCGTTATCCGGACTTCCTCGGCCTGGAAGAAGAAGCCCAGATGTTCCGATGGGCAAAAGATCAAGGTAGCGACGTCATAAGCTGCAGCTGGGGCCCGAAGGATGGCACCGGGGCTGTTGACCCTTTACCGGATAATGTGCGTGCTGCCGTTCACTACTGCGTTACCCAGGGGCGCAACGGTCTTGGCATCCCTATATTCTGGGCTGCAGGAAACGGGAACGAATCTGTAAGTAATGATGGTTATGCCTCCAACCCCGAGGTCATGGCTGTAGCCGCTTCCAGCAACAATGAACGCCGCTCTCCGTATAGTGATTTTGGTCCGGAGGTTTTCATCTGTGCCCCCTCAAGCGGTAGCGGAAGTCTTGGAGAGTGGAGAATTTTTACCGTTGACCGCCGCGGCAGTAATGGATACAACCCTGATCCTGATACGGGTATCTCTCACCCTGCCAATGATCACGATTATACTGATGACTTTGGAGGGACTTCATCTGCTACACCGCTGGCTGCCGGCATCACTGGTCTTCTGCTTTCCATAAACCCAAACCTGCGGGTAGAGGACGTGAAGCAGATTCTGCGAGATACTGCCGATAAGATTGACCCGAGCAATGGTAATTATGATGTCAATGGCCACAGTAACCTCTACGGATACGGCAGGATAAATGCCCTGAAGGCTGTGGAACGGGCCCGGGATTCAGGTCAGGGTACGATCGGCACTGTTGGACGGCCGACCATTAACGGGCCTGACAGCATTAGCCGCAACAACCAGCCTCCCGCCTTCCAGATTAACACAGGTGGACGCAGCTTTTATGCTGTGGAAGTTGCTACCAGAGCAGAACTTTTCAATACGGGTTCTCACGGCAGTGAACGTAATTCCAGCAACTTTTATGCTTCGTGGACTGTACGTTTGGAAAACGTGACGCCCTATAACCTTCCAGCAGATGTATGGGATCGGCTCAAGCAGGCTGACAACCTTTTTTACAGGCTCCATGTGGCTAACGACGTTAACTGGTCCAATCATGACGTTACTGTTACTGATAACCAGGCTGATACCGCACCCAGCGTTCAGATCCTGGCAGTTTCAAGTCCCTCTTCTCCAGCAACAGGGCTATCTATCAAAGGGCCTGACAGCATTAGCCGTAGCAGCCAGCCTCCTGTCTTCCAGATTAACACAGGTGGACGCAGCTTTTATGCTGTGGAAGTTGCTACCAGAGCAGAACTTTTCAATACAGGTTCTCATGGCAGCGAGCGTAATTCCAGCAACTTTTATGCTTCGTGGACTGCAGGTCTGGAAAACGTGACGCCCTACAACCTTCCAGCAGATGTATGGGATCGGCTCAAGCAGGCTGACAACCTTTTTTACAGACTGCATGTAGCTAACGATGTTAACTGGTCAAATCATGACGTTACTGTTGCTGATAGCCAGGCTGATACTGCACCCAGCATTCAAATTATGAGCGGTACGACAGGTTCGGAGAAAACAATAACTTTTCCGAGCGGTTCAACTTTCAGGGTTGTAGATACACCGCAGGATGGCATCGATTATAGTGATCCTGTTGGGAATGGTACGGTACCTCTTATCGAGGTACGCGACCGTATGCAGGAAAATATTTCAAAGAATTTTAAAGTTAAGGAACTTGCGGCTACGGACGGCGCAAGATATGCTCGCATTTCCCCTGAACTGGTAGCAGGCTTACAGCGGATTCGAGATCGTGTGGGTTCGGCTGTCGTATTAAATTCCGGGTACCGCCACAACGTACTTAATGAAACGGTTGGCGGCGCAGATGAAAGTCAGCACATTACCGGCCGAGCGGCAGATATCCGTGCTTCTGCTAAAAGTCCTCTCGACCTGGCACGCATTGCCCTGGAGGAGCTGGGTTGTGATATAGGAATCGGATTAGGACGTAACAGTATTCATGTTGATCTGCGTGGCCAGTTAACCAGCTGGCGTTATGAGGGAGCCGAATTAAGCGAAAATGAATTTGATCAGTGGGTACGCGATACATGTCAGCAACTTGGGCGTCGGCATTCAGAAAGGGCAGAATACAGCGAAAGAGTATTGCCCAAAATAATCGGACCGGAGGTCTATGTTGCCACTGACGAAGCGCCTGCTTTCTACATCGAAATCGGACCAAACTCTTACTATGCGGTTGAAATAGCCACGCACACAGACCTGTTCAGCAGTCAGTACGAAGCTGAACGTAATCCCGGTAATTTTTACAGTTCTCTGGAAAGGGAAGGACTCATAGAAGCTCACGGAGCTGCCACTACGTATACTCTTCCGAAAGAGGTATGGGAACGTCTGCGCGGTGAAAAGCGCCTTTATTACCGCATAGCCACCTCAGCTATGCCAGGAAGTAATATGCTCTACTCTACAACAGATCAGCAGGCTGCCAATGCACCCTGGATTGAGATTACTGGCGGCCGACAGGAAAGAGAAGAATTTGCTGTCTCACCACTTGATCTGCAAGCAACTCGAAAAGCTGACGAAAATCTGTGGCGTAAATAATTGCTAAATAAAATTTTAGTAGATAAAGGAGGTCACCCATGTTTTTCGAGTTGCAGCTTTCTTCGAAGGTTTTCGGACAGATAGTTCGGAACAGAATAAGGGCAATTCCACTCTGTATTGACCAGGAGTTCGACTTTGAAGGGACGAGATATGTTATTGATCACGTAGATATTATTGACTCGATCACTGTCAGTAAACAAACTGTACCCACCCAGATCACCTGGATTTTTTCTTTGCAAAACTACACCTTTTTTACTGTTCCTTACCTTCAGGTCAAACAGGGAGTTACCGTGAGGCTGGTCAAGGGTTCTGACCTTGAACAAAACGGGCCAAAAGCGAGCCAGCCTTCAAAAGAGTTTACTGTTTTTCCGGTTTTTAATGTTTCAATGCAGGTTGTTGCAGCACAGGCCGGGAAGGGAGGACCTGTACAGATACGGTACGCTTTTGACCATGTAGAATATGGAATACTGGACGCTCTGATTCCTCCAGCCTATAAGGAAAGGATTGAGAAGATCCTTGCAAGTCACCAGTTGACTCCTACCACAATCGATCTTTCATCGTTATCAGGATTGCTCAACCGCCCGGTTACTGCGATCAATGCTGGTATCACATGTAACTCAGAGGGTGATCTCATTGCAATGCGTATCGAGATCAGTGCAGATGCAGACCTGATGCCTGATTTTTTTACTCTGGATCCTGTGAGCCTGCTCAATGGATGTGACTGGGCCTTACTGGTTGACGCCCGCATTTTCACGGAAGAGGCGAGCACGAAGATAAAAGATGGGCTCAAGAATGTATCCAAGTTCAGGCTACGGAGAGGCCCATCAGTGTCCTGGGATCCCAGCGGTCCGGCTATTAACGTAAACCTGGGAGGCGAGGCTGTGGATGCATGTCCATTCTTTGTAGATGATATTGATATGGATGTGGATGTGAAGATAAGGGCAGTACTTTCCGTTCCTCCTAATACAAAAAAACTCAGGACGCATTATCACTTCAATCCCTCTGCATCAAACATTGTCGAAGAGGTAGCCTGTGCGGTTACCGCAGCGCTTCTATGGCCATTTGTAGGACTTGTTATGTTTGACCGGGGCCAGATTGACCTGCCAAAGTACCTTATCGGCGTATTCGTTCACCCCTTGATAAGGTTCGTTGCCCTCGTCTTTGCGATCGAAACGCAGGGACTGTCGGATGATATTTCCCGCGATCTCGGGAGGAATTGCAAGAAGCAGGATGATGAGAACTATGAATGCGAGGATGATTTTGATTTCAGCCTGGCAGGTCTTGGAGGTCGCCTGGAACTTAACAATATTAAAGGAATTCCTCAGGGTCCGATCCTGAGCGGCACTATTGCGAACCTCAGGGATTTCGATATTGGGCAGATTACAAGCGTGAACATAGCCGCCTTCAAGTGGCAGGTAACAGGCCAATGCAAGTCAGGATTTTTCATAACAAATCAGGCTTCTATCTTCATCGGTGTGGAACCGCCAGCAGCCCTCTGCTCAGCCAGAATAGTAGATGACCCTTTAAATGAGTTCACGTTGGTTACGGGAGATAATGAGATTACCATTCAACCCGGGTTCAAGCCAGATTATGTGCAGAACCCGTACCCCTGCCGCATCAGGCTGGTCACCACACATGGGGTAAGGACTATTACCATTCCCCCTCCCAGGGAACAAACAATCCAGGAAACACAGGACCTGGAAACAGGGAGGTTAAGGGCTATTGCCTCCTGTTACCGCTGGGAGAAGCACTTTACCCCCAGGGAAAAAATCAGGTGGCTCATTGACCCGCCGTCAGACACGGAGCAGTATCTTCAGCTCTGGCAGATAGATGTGAGCAACCTCCAGCCTGGAGATCGAATCCGGGTTGAAGATCAGGCAGGTAAGAGGATATTATCCGCTCTTCCGTCAGAAACCGGGATAGCAGGTCTAACTCTGCTTTTCGAAGGAAAAGATGCGCCTTCAGAACTGTCGCTAGAACTGGACGGAATAATCAATGAAAACCAGGAACCAAGGAAAATGGAAATCCGGCAAACTCTCTATGCTCACCGTTCCTCTGTTCCGGCGCCTCTAAATCTGCAGCGATTGTCATTTGATAAAGACGGCAAGAGGAACCTTCTTGTATACTCTTCTCTTCACGAGGAACATAAGCTGGATGTTAGCGCTCCGACAGTCCCGGTGCTACAGGGTCTCATAGCAGAAAGCGAGCATATTGTAGAAGAAACACAGGTCATACACAGAGAACAGCAGATTGCCTCTTCGATAACGCAGCACGAAAAGACTCTTGAGTTGCTCCGTCCGCGGCTGGGGAATATCCTTGCTATCGGCAACCCCAGGATAGGAGAACTCAAGAAAACCCTGTACGTGGGCATGGAGCAGGGGGGAACTCTGTTTGACCTCTCAAACCCTGAAAATCCTCGAGAGCTCCAGAAATATGAAGGTAAACCCTGGTTTGAGGATACAGCTCTTTCTGATCGCCTTCTCGCCAGGCATGCTCCTGAAAAAGGAAAAATCGAAATATTTGAAGCAATAGCCTCACGTATTATTTGAGTAGCTATTTGAGGATTGAATAAGAAAGAAGATTATGTAGAGCAAACACATATGATAAAGAATCTTTCAATAAGATTCTCTTTTATGCGTCATTCAAACAAAACATTGTGGGAGTTTTTATGTCCGGGGAAATATCGATTTATGGAAAGATACAGGGGTATGACCAAAAACCGATTTTTATGGTACAGGTATCGATATGGCGAGAAGACAATTTCGGCCCTCAATATGAGGCAGACCGTACTTACACGAGCGAAGATGGTACTTACAGGCTTTCCGTACCATCTGGTACACCAATTACTCTGCGCTTCGATACGCACTGGTCGTTAACTAACTCAACGGAGTGGCACCCGTCCGTGGTTGCAAACATAGAAGCCGGGCACGATGTGGTATTTAATCGTTACCTTATGCATGTTGGTACGACAGAAGGTGTTATGGCTGAAATTGACGCGCTTGCAGCCTACCAGTTCTGTGCCGTTTGGACTGCCAGGCAAACAGATCGGGAATCAGCTCGAAAATATGCTGAATCCACAGTTTCCCGGCTGTCGCAGATGAAGATTTCTTTGCCTGAACTTGATGAGTTTCGAACTAAGCTAATAGACTTCTTCAAAGGACAGGCTGAATCTTCCTGATTCCATATTTTTGCCAGAATTGAACAGTTATCACATTTCAGTATTACAGGAAATCAAAGAACTTTTATAAAATTTATCTTAAATTCATTTCCATACGTTTTTCGGGATAAGCTATCCTGCTCCGTTTGCAGATAAAGGATTCCTCCAGACAGGCAGCCATCTGCTGCGCAAGCTCTGCAGGGATGCCCATAATCATCAGATCAGGTGGAAGCCATGGATTTCCCGTTGGGTCGACAGGCCCGACAAAAGCGGAATCTTTTGGCGCATTTTCTGCCATTCCAGCCGGAAAAGCGATCATCGTGGCACAGACAGGTCCTCCGGGTATTACTGTCCTGTAAAAGGGGTCGGAGTTATTGAATTGAGCCAGCCCGCAGAGGTTTCTGATCTGCTCGCAGCCTGCAAACAGGACAAAGGCCCTGGCAGTTTCAGGTGCGATTTCATCGGTACACGGCGCAATGACTGTGTATTTGCCGTGGGGAGTAATTTTTCCTGCACGTTCTTTCTGCTCATCGAACAATTCCGGGGTTGCTTTTAAGTGTTCGGCTGCACCGCCGTGGAAGTCAGGAGTGCCCACAGTTACGAAATATTTCAGCTTTGGATGAGGTTCAGCCAGTCCCATCCACGTAAGCCCGCCAGGGCAGCACTGTTCGTGTCCTGCTTCAATATAGAGGGCAGGTGTCTCTTTAAAGAGGGCGGAGGAATAGATCGCCTTTGCCACACAGCGGTCTACAGTATACGATGGGACTGCACCTTTCGGGACCTCATCCGTGGCATAAACACAGAGAGGACGCAGTTGCAGCCTGCCGGCTTCTGTAAGCTTTTTTCCAAGCTCTTCAACACTTAACGTTGCAGCATTCCCCATTGCATCACTTTCCCCTGAATTTGCTTAGAAAATTTTGTTTTTAGTCTTATTTCGGATTATGATTATTTTTACTGCTTATTTCTGGTTTTTACTTTTTACTTTTTACTCTTACTCTTACTCTTTAATCCAGCCCTTTTCCATCCAATAGTCGCAGTTATGCGTCCAGTGTTCTTTATTGGCAAGGATAGAATACTTGAACCCTTCTTTCCATGCCTTCTGTCTGGCTTCCTGCTCAGGGTATTGCCTTTTCTCTTTTATCGCTTCAACCAGGTCTTTGCCCATTTCACGTGACTTTTCGATTGCTGTTTCTACCGCTTCAGGGCCAAGGTACATTGAACATCCCACGCCTCCTATAGCTTTACCTCCGCACTGTATCATGAAATTGTTCATTATATCCAGGATGAAATCAATTTCATTTCCGCCTGCAGTTGTTAAGGACATGCTATATTTTCCGTCAAAGAGCTGTTCATGGATAACAAGGGGACATCTGTCAAAGACGGTTTTGAGCTGCGCTGTCACGTTTGTTATGTAGTTCGGGCTGCTCCATATTACACCGTCTGCCTCCAGCAGCTTTGTCAGTAAAGCCGAAAAGTCGTCTTTTATGGAGCATTCGCCTGTTTTATGGCATTTGTCACAGGCTATGCAGAATTTTATCTTCATCTTTGCAACGTCGATAGACTCAACTTCGGCTCCTGCTTCTTCGGCTCCTTCCAGGGCTGCATCCAGCAGTTTTAATGTATTACTGTTCTTACCTCTCGGGCTTGATGATATACCGACTATTTTCATGGTTTTCCCTCTCTAATTCATAAAATTTGTAAAAATAAGAGTACTGTATTTAATTAAAACTTTATTATTGTGCGTTTGGAGAAACTGCAAAGATACAAAAAGGATAGCAGAAAAAGACAAAAAGTTTTCGAATAGATTCGTAATCCTCTTTTAACTTCTTTTTGATTTCATCATCAAGCGGTAAGGTACGATAATTCTCTGAAAATGAAGCAAGACCCGTTTTTTCCAAGCTTTTTAGCAGCTTAAAAAAGACTTTTTTCCTGCTTACAAATCCGCATAATTATATCTTTTCCTGTAATGAATGCTACAGGTAGCTTTCCAGGAGGCTGCAACCATTTTCCGATTAAAAAGAGATTTTCCAGACCTTTTACCCGCCCTGTATGTGCCATCATTTTTCCTGAATAATCAGTAAAAAGCGGTCAGTAAAAAAGGCACGAAAGCTCCCCTGTAAGTATTGCAATACCTTTCATAATTTTTCGGCGTGGCGACATCAAGCACTTTGAGAACTCTTTTTCATTCGGAGGAAGAGAGATAGTATTATTCAGCCCCCTTATTTTTGTTTTTGAGCTTTTCAAGTAAAGCTGATACTCTTTCTTTAGCTGCTTCCGTTTCCTGAACGTCTCTCTCAATGCTGATGTTCAGAATATCCCCTTCTTTGCTTTCCTGGGGCAGTAGAAAAAGAGGGACGTCAATTTTTATTGATTCGTCACCCCTTAAAAGCAATACTGCGGTGCAGCCCTCTATTCTGTCGAGAGTAACCTTGAAAGTTTCCATTATCATCTCTCCAGTTCAGCTATCAAATTCCCGATGTTGTCATAAAGATATGCTGTATCTCCGTCATTGTTCCAGACAGGACTTTCCGACCCCCAGTATAATTCGCTCGATGTATCCGTGCCCATTCCTGTATACAGAGTTACAGTAGCCTGAGAGTCCAGTGTATAAGAAGAAAAAGTATAAGAAGAAAAAGTATAGGTGTGTTTACTACCTTCATCTTCGATTTTCCATCCTTCCAATAAAACAGGTGAAGAACCTCTATTTTTAATCTCTACCCATTCGTCCTTCAGGTTCAGGTTATTGACATAGACTGCATGGTCTGCAGAGCTGGAGATTGTCCCTGTTCCGGGCTCACCAGCCTCTTCGGACTTAACTTCTTCTGATTCTGTTTCTCTGGTTATTATCGGAATTGAAGGGCTGTCAGCCCCATTTTCTGAAGTTCCTGTTCCTGTGACCACTTCTCCAGACCCGGTTTTCTGAGTAATTACTGTACAGGTTGGCCCGTCTGTTGTAACTGCAATTGTGCCGTCAAGGTCTGTCCTGTAGACCCTGGAAGCTTTCTGCAGCCTTTCAAGGACTTCTTCATGGGGGTGTCCGTAATCATTGCCTGCCCCTACTTCGATTATGCTGATTTCCGGGCTTACGGAAGAAATAAAGGCTTTTCCGCTCCCTGACCGGCTGGCATGGTGTCCTACTTTAAGAATATCAGAATCAAGGTCGTAGCCTGCACCCATGAGTTTCTCTTCGGTTTCAAGCCCTGCGTCTCCCATAAGCAGGAATGAAGTTTCTCCGTAGCTTACTTTGAGCACAATTGAGTTTTCATTCAGGTCATCGGAGTATTCCGGCCCAGGGTTAAATATTTCAACATCCACGGCAGGGTCAAACTCGATCTCTTTACCTTCCTCTGCTACTTCAAAGGGAATATCCTTTTCATCAATGGTGGTCAGCATGTTCTCGTAAGTTTTTGAGGTATGTGGAAAGCCGCTGTCAACAAAATGCTTAACCTGGAAACTGTTAAGTACTTCATTCATGCCTCCTATATGGTCAGAATGGGGATGAGTTGCAACAACATAATCAATGCCGGAGATGCCCTGATCCTGAAGGTATGCCGTAACAACTCTTCCTTTATCCCTTTCTCCTGCATCTACAAGCATAGTCTTTCCATTGTATTCCAGAAGGATGGAATCTCCCTGACCGACGTCAAGAAAATGAACTGTCAGATTCCCTATTCCCGGGTTTTCCCTGGTAACGGGACCATTATCTGTCAGATTGTTTTCTTCAAGTCCGCTGTCCTGATTTGATTCTGTTTCTTCAGCGTGAACCTGAGTATCTGCCAGATTTTCCTCTCCTGCTTGCTGTGCGCCCTGCAGGGGCTCTTCAGCCGCCTGATCGTCTTTCAGTCCGGCATTTACTCCAAAGATAACTATAATAACAAATATTATGCCAAAAATCCAGCGTAATAAACTATTCCCTGACTTCTTTCCTGATTTCGTCAATCCAATCACACCAGTTTTTTACCTACTTTTTTACCAAACAATATAAATAGATTTTATATTAAGCTGCCTTTTATATTTCATTTGAACCTTTTTATTTGCATAATATTATTTAAAAAATCGTCAGGTTATTTAAGAATAAAATGGTTTGATATTGCTGGTCTTGTATTGCTGAAGTGATATTATTGACAAGATGGATATTTCCTGATTAATGGAAAGGTTATTTCCCTTATTATTCTGTAAGTTTCACCAGGATATCACTGATATTTTGTTTTATTATTTTGAAACTGTTTTTCGGAGCCTATTGTTTCAATCCTATCTCCGTTTTAAGATTAAGGCAGTTTTATATATCATTGCATATATTCTACTATAACTAAGAAGAGACGAACGTGGGGGATTAGAAGGTTAACAAGTGTAGTTTCACCTGATGGCATTTCCGGTAACCCTTCAATGCTGACTACTCAGGGAGTTCCTGAATTCTGTTACATAACAATAATCGGGTTGATTTTATTCATGATATTCAAGGAAGTTCTATCACAGTCAAAATTCTGGAGAAAAGATCTGGAAAGTTCTTCGAATATGGTGATTTTACCACTGCTAATATCTTTCAGTGCAATTGTTGCCTATAAAATTGCTGAGATCCTGTAACCATATAGTCATTTCAGTTTTTTCTGCAGTATCATGCACCTTTATTCCTGTTTTAGGATAAATACGGTTTGTTACTTCAGCTTATTTTTCTTTCTTACCCTCTTATCCTGAACAAAAATCAGTATGAAACGGTTAGAGCAGCCCAAGTCCAGGGCCCAGATATGGAATAAACCCGAATAAAAACACATTTGAGAAGCCATGAATCAATGCAGTTAACGGCAGACTTTTAGTTTTATAAAACAGATAGCCCATTATAATTCCTATAAAAAAAGCATATATTACTTCGTAGAAGATCTCATAGCCGGAGTGCATCAGGCCAAAAAGTATACTTGATAGCATTATTCCTATCCCTGCTCCAAAGATCTTACTGAGCCTTGTCTGGAGAATAGATCTGAATATAATTTCCTCTAGAAGGCCTACGAAGAAAACCATTACCACTGTTAGTTTTAATAGGTTCAGGAGTGAGAGATCAGGGATAAGATAATCTGTTCGGTTTATCTGGTATTCTGCAACTGCCAGCACGAAACTTATCAGAACTGAAAGAGGAAGATAAAGCCATATTCTTTTCAAGTTTATCCCAATTTCTTCGAGCGTAAACTTCTGGTTAACAGCAGTAATCATCACAGGAATTGCCAGAGAAATATAGATAATAAGGAAAGAATAAAGGGTCATATCAAAGAAAACAGGAATTGAGAGACTGATCAGACGAAGAATGGGAAGTAACATCAAGGCCTGGTATGTCTTGCGGATTTCTTCATTTCTCACAATTAGCATAGAAAAGAATAATCCTATCATAATGGCTGTATGAATCCATAGACCTTCTCTTATAGTTCCAGAGTAGATCAACATTTCTGCAAAGGCTATCATCAGGATAGGTAATCCCACGTAAACTCCTTTATTCCCGAGAGCCAGATTTTCTATTTTCATGCCACCTTTGATTTTTCTGTTATATTCATCCATAAGTGAAGATTTATGTAAGGAATATTTTTCTCAAAAAGGCTGCCCTTTAAACTCCTGCAAGATCTGATTTTGCAGGGAAAAAATATCGACAGGGAATACTCGCATAAAAAGCACCATCGGCAAGCCAAAAGCTGTGCGAACGAGGCTTCTACCTATTGAAGGCACAAGATGCAGATGTTTATAAGAATAGTAAAACCTGTCACAAGCAACCGCTCTAATATATTTTTTTGCCCCCAACCATAAAATCTCCCAATAATTCAATTATTCCCGTTAAACGGTTGATGTTTTAAAATCCTTGAATTAGAATTAATTCACTGCAATTAATTTTCCCGAACTATTCAGCATATATCTTTGTTAGATGAATAGCCAAATCTTGATTACTTTCAAGCTGTCAAGGGTATATTTGGATAACCTGAAAATAGATAAATCTAGTAGAACCTTTTTTTCTTACTATCGTTCATTATCCATAATTTAGTATCTATTTGAAGAATTAAAGTTCCTTTTATTAAGAGCCCATTAACAAAATTAATTTCAGCACTAAATA
>Ga0265295_1004135_pt1 | contig 19889 bp, 15 predicted proteins | sample Munlansysbiofilm_FD_192503 | JGI IMG/M metagenome (GOLD analysis project Ga0265295, IMG submission 192503) | Leachate microbial communities from a municipal landfill in Southern Ontario, Canada - Methane capture system biofilm | ecosystem: Engineered > Solid waste > Landfill > Unclassified ... | reverse complement strand
GGGCAAGGCTGTGATCGCTGCTGAGCTGTGCATAGACTGTGGCCAATGCATGTCAGTCTGCCCCAACCATGCGATCAGAATTGAGCAGGACCCCCTCTCCCAGCTCCAACGTTTCACCTACCGGGTTGGAATCGTACCTGCCCCTTTCTTTGCACAGTTTGCCGACACCTTCACCGTAACCCAAGTGCTGGCAGCCCTGTATGACATCGGGTTCACCCACATCTATCTGGCAGAAACCGGCATCGATATCCTGGAGATTCTTGAGGCACAAGAAGAGGAGAAAACGCTTCCTCTGATCAGCAACTTCTGCCCTGCAATCCAGCGACTCATCCAGATACGCTACCCCCTGCTGGTGAATAATCTGTCCAGACTCAGGTCCCCTGCACAGGTAACCGCCATTTTTGCCAAAAGTGAATTGCAGGCTTTCGGCGAGAGCCTCGGGATCTTCTACTTCACGCCCTGTGCTGCCAAGATCGCCCAGTTCAAGACCGAAGGTTCTGAGGAGCACCGCCTCTTTGACGGAATCATCAATTTCGATACTGCATACAACCAGGTAAATGTCTTGCTGACACGTGAGAAAGAACGATATGCAAGCCAGCAAGCTGCGTTCACCTTTCCCTTCTGCACCCGCAAAGCGTTGCGTTGGAGCCTGGTGAAGGGCCAGAGCACAAATCAGAAAGGAAGGGCTCTTGCTGTTGATGAGATGCACAATGTCATTGAGTTCCTCGATATCCTGGAAGATGAGCAGGAGACCAGCCTGCACTTCCTTGAGCTTGATGCCTGTGCCGAAGGCTGTGTTGGGGGAATACTCACCGTCCGAAACCGCTTTTTGGCCACTGAACAGCTTAGGCATTGGTCAACCAACCTCCCCAAGGAACTTCCCCAAGACCTTACCGAACGCATCCTTGCCCAAAGGCTCTCGTTTGAGAACAACCTTTGCCTGGAGGCTCCTCAGCCGAAACAGGTATTGGGGTTGGACAAGGATCGGTCGAAAGCCTTGCAAAAGCTGGAGAAGGTCGACAGGATTCTCGCGGTTCTGCCCGGAATCGACTGCGGCTTGTGCGGATGCCCATCCTGCCTCGCCCTTGCCCAGGATGTGGCCAAGAGCCAGGCCAGCCTGCGCCAGTGTGTCGTGCTCAAGCTCAAGGATCCGAAGGAGCTGAACTCACTGGCACGCATATGGGGCGAACGGCCTACAACGGCAGGCGGACAGCTGGACGATCAAGCATAGGATGCTTCTCTTTCTCCGCTTCCAAGAGTTGGGAACCGGAGAGCACCACGTAGGAATCCTCACGGATTGCATGCTCAAGCAAAGCCTGTGCACCCTCATTGATCGCCTTCCCATCCACACTGAGCAGTTGTTCACGCCTGAGCGCCCTGAATTCATCGGAGATGTTGTAGAGCAAGCGCCGGAATGCCAGCATGGAGTCCTGTGCCGGGGAAAGCGGCTTGATCTCAGAAGCGATGAGGGTGATCAAGGCGTTCTCAATCTGCTTCGCCTCAACAACAGAAGAGGCATATTTGGAAAGGATGCGCTTGAAATCACTATAGGTGCCGGCGATGCGAGGGTCTCGATAGGACGAGAACACAAACATCTCCTCCATGACATCCGCGTTGGCGGAAACACCATAGGCACCCCCTTGCCCACGGATGACTTCCCACAGGTCGTTGGTGCTGAGCAGCTGCCCGAGCACCACCTGGGCAGCTTGCAACGCAGTGCCCTTGGCACTGGTACGCATGGCCCAGGCTGCATAACTGACGGTGGAGGGAAGCCGATAGAGCTGAACCTCATGCACAAGGCCCTTGCTCACCTGGTCATACGACCGCTGTTTTCTCACAATCTCCTCACCCTCATCAAAGGAGAGGACAAAGCGTTCCCAAACCGTTGAGAGTGAAGCGACCTGCTCCTCATCACAGCTGAGGTGACTGATCAGACGCCGGCGGTTGTAGAGTTTCCTCTGGAGCAATGCCAGTTCCTCGGCAAGTGAAGCAAGCTCATCTTCCTTGATGGCCTCCAGGAAAAACCACTGCTGAAGACCGGAGAGCTGCTCCCCTTCCCATTGGATCGGGCTGAAGACACTCGCTGCACTCAAGGATGCAAAACTATGTGCACTATAGGTGACGCTATCGGCAAAATCGGTACGATAGTTGTTCAACACCTGCTTGAGCTGTTTCAGATCGGTCACATTCGCCTTTCCCAGCAACTCACTTATGAAGAACATTGCTTCCTCGAAATCCTCAAACAGGGTCTTGGCTCTGCACAGCATGACCAAGGTATCTTCCCCGCGGTTGGAGGAACCCATCTCAAGAAAGAGGTTGAAGTCACCGGTGAGGTGCTTCAGCTTCTGAGAGACTTCGCTGTAGGAGAGCTCTCCGAGACCGGTCATCTGCACCATGCGAGTGAAAAGCGGCAGCAGGAGCAGCTCCCGCTGTGTCAGATCTTCACAACGGACTGCAAAGTCGGCATAGACGATGGTATTGCAGAACAAAGGACGGATATACAAATCTTGTCCTCCCGAGAGCACCAGCTCATGCTCATTGGTGCGGACGGTGGATGGAAGATCACTGAGATGCAGGTAGGGCACTTTCTCCAAGGCTTCGGGGGTATCAGACTCTTGCTCAAAGAGCATGAAGCGCTGGTTCTGTTGCATGAGCTGCTTCAGTCCCTTCTTGCCCAACTCTGCAGCAATGCCTTGGGCGTACTTGGCAATGACCTCGTTTTGCCGCTTCTGGTGGTCGGCATCCGGTCTTACGGTAACCAAGCACCGGTGCTGGTTCTCCAGCAGGTTTTTCTCAATCCAATCCTCGAAATACCGATGATTTGCCTCAAGCTGCTGTTCCAAGTCGGCCAGCGGTTTCGCCGACTCGATGGTGCTTGTCGGTGAAAGGTCATAATTCCACCCTCGCAAAGCTCGGTTGAGTGCTCGGAATCCATTTGGAATGCCTCCTGGAATCTCCAGTTGCTTGAACCGTGCACGCTTGAGGGAAGTAGCAATGAGCTTGGGATCGAGCCCCTCTTTCACAATCTGTGCAAGCGAGGAAAGGATGCACTCCTTGGCAGCCTCTTCCTTGTCACTGGCAATACCCTTGAAGCCTACCAAGAACGGCATCTGCCGGAAGTCTGCACTCATCCCGCTCTCGGGAGAGATGTCCAGACCCAGCTCACTGTCCAAGAGGGCCTTGTACAGAGGGGCGGCAGGGTTCCCCAAGAGGATATCCACCAAGGTGGAGAGGGTAACCACTTCACGGGTATCCGTCACTTCGTTTGTAGCCCATGAGAGCACAATCGAGGAGTTGTCTTTCGCTTCACCCTCTTCCATCGGGCTGGTAAGCGTCACCTTTCGTTCCCGGTCCCACTTCTTCGCCGGCGGGCAGATGCTGTTTACATTCAGCGACCCTCTGGTCTTGAGGTACTCTGCATCCAAGAAAGCCAGCTTGTCGGCGACATCAAGGGCTCCATAGAGGAAGAGCTTGCCGTTGGAGGGGTGGTAGAATTGGCTGTAGAAGGCGAGGAACTGCTGGTAGTCAAGCTTGATGATCTCTTCGGGATTCCCGCCTGACTCAAAGGCAAGGGGTGTATCGGGAAAGAGCGAACGAACAGAACCCTTGCCGACAACCGAGTCGTGGTCGGCTCCATCGCCAAGCATCTCGTTGTAGACGACCCCCTCAAAGTGACAGCTCTCCCCGTCACAAACCAGACGCACCCCTTCCTGCCAGAAGGTCTCCTCCCGAAGCAATGGGGCGAAAACAGCGTCGGTATAGACATTGAACAGGTTGTCAAAGTCCTTTTTCAAGGGACTTGCTGCTGGATAGAGTGTCTTGTCCGGATAGGTCATCGCATTCATAAATGTATTGGTGCTTCCCTTGAGCAGGGACATGAAAGGGTCACGAACCGGATACCGCTGTGATCCTGCCAATACACTGTGCTCAAGAATATGCGCAATTCCACAGTCGTTGCTGGGAAGCGTGCGGAAAATGTAGCTGAAGAACAGCTCGGTATCATCATTGACCAGCTGGAAGACCTCAAAGCTGGTCTCAATGTGTCTGAAGAGATAACCGGTACCCTTGTACTCCTCAAGATGGGAAATTTCCACCAACTGGAAGCCAGAAACTTCATCACCGACTGTCCAAATGCGTTCACTCATGCCTCGGTTCTCCTCATGAAAGGACACTAGCACGAGCGTTGATGATTGACAACCCTCGGCATCAAAGCTAGCGTAAGCCTATGCATACCGTAGGACCCCATCTCAGCATCGCAGGAGGATTGGACTTGGTCTTTGACCAAGCACAGGAGCTTGGGTGCAATGCCCTGGGCATGTTCACCAAGAACCAACGGCAATGGAAGGCCAAGCCGATCGAAGAAGAGCAGGTTCAGCTTTTTCGTGCAAAAGCAGCAAAGGCCGGCTTCACACCAAACCAGATCCTGGTCCATGACTCCTACCTCATCAACCTTGGCCATCCCGATGCACACAAGCGAGCCATCAGTCTTGCAGCGTTCATCGATGAGCTGAAACGTGTACAGCAATTGGGCCTGACGCTGCTGAACTTCCACCCCGGCTCTCATCTCGGCCTTGCCGAACCGGACGAGAGTCTTCTGTTGGTCTCCCAAAGCATCGATGAAGCGCTCGCCCAAAGTGAAGGTACCATTGCGGTGATAGAGAACACTGCAGGCCAAGGAACGAATCTGGGCAGCACAATTGAACAGTTGGCTGCAATCTATGAGCGATGCCGTACCAAAGAGCGGGTTGGGTTCTGCCTCGACACCTGCCACCTGCACGCAGCAGGATACGACCTGTCGACCGTAGAGGGTTTGGAACGGGTTCTCTCGCGCTTTGATGAGCTCTTGGGTCTTGATACACTGCGTGGAATGCATCTCAACGATGCCAAAGCCGAAGCCGGCAGTCATCTTGACCGACATGAGAGTCTGGGAGAGGGAACCATCGGCTGGGCTTGTTTCGATGCCATTTCCACCGATCCAAGACTGTGCAACATTCCCTTGGTGCTGGAGACTGTGGACAGAGAAAAGTGGAAGGCCGAGGTTGCACGGATCAGGGGAGCAACACACGCATGAACGAGCCCTTCGCACGACCCCATCTATTCAGTCACCGCGGCCTTGGCTATGGGGGGAAGGAAAACACCCTACAGGCTTTCTCTTCTTGCTTGCAACAAGACCATCTCGATGGCATTGAACTGGATGTACAGCAAACTTCTGATGGGAAGCTGGTAGTCATACATGATTATACGCTCAAGCGAGTCGCCTCAAACGAGGCACGCATCTCCTGTCTTCCCTATGCCAAGCTCAAGGATCTCTATGCAGACCTACCCCTCCTTGAGGAGGTGTTCTCCCTTTGCAAGGATCACCTGCTCTATGACCTTGAGATCAAGAGCGAAAGCCTATCCAACCAAGGGCTGGAAAAACGCCTGCTGGCTTTGATCGATGCCCACCATCTTTCCAAACACGTAGTGGTCAGTTCGTTCAATCCGGTTTCACTCCTACGGTTCAAGCGCTTGGCAGGACCCGCCATTCCCACAGCCCTGATCTACAGCACCGATGCTTCGGTGCCTGCAGTACTGCGTCATGGCCTCGGAAGATATCTTGCCCGCCCCACCTACCTCAAACCCGAGCAGGCCCAAACAGAACAAGCACTCAAGCATTCCCATCAGGTAGTGACTTGGACCGTAGATGATCTGCAATCTGCAAAGCAGTTGCTCAACGCAGGTGTGATGGGCATCATCAGCAACAAGCCGGGAGAGCTGGCCAGCTTGTTCAATTACTGAACATGTAGGCGCTGACCAGATAGCGAGCTATGGAGCCAAACCGCTTGAAAGCCTCATCTCGAGCTTCCTCGAAGGAGTCGGAAGAGGCAACAGCCTCCACCTCCTGGCTATCATACACCACATTCAGGGGATTCAGGTCATACAGGACCACCCTGCCGGAGACCACCACCACCCATTCAGATCTCACCCGCTCCTGGACAACCACACCAGCGGTTCCCAGAACTGCTTGCTTTGCCTGTGGGGCTTGCCTGCGTATCTCCTCCACCTGCTCTTCCAATTCAGCCGATGCAAGGACCGTTCTCTCGGTGGAAATTCCGTCCAGATTCAATCCCTGGACAAAGGAGGAGAGGGCAACCGAGCCAGGAAGAAGGACTCCTTCACGGCTGAACTCCTGAATCGAGGTGGGGAGGCTCAAGGCTGCTGAGTGCAGCTTCAGCGAATACGGGAATGAGATGGTTGCATTCTCCATGGCTGCAAGAAGGGGGTCCAAGAGCTGTGGATCGAGCGAAGAAGAGAGTGCAGGAACCAAATCGGAAAAATCGACCGAGAATTCCACCTGCCCATTCTTGAGAAGTCCCTGGTTGTAGGGAACAAAGGGGAAAAAGCCTTCTGTTGAGGTATTGAACTGCAAGAAGTCCATATACATGCTCCCGAGGCTATTGCGTGCTTCAAAGCTTGCATTCACCCGTGCGTTGAGCACTTTCGGGGCAAGCAAGCGACTCTTCCGTCTCAAGTAGACGTCAACGGTCGCTGCATTGGGCTGCTCGTTTCGGAAACTGAACCGAAGTGACTCGATGAACGTCTGTGCCTTCAAAGTCAGCTCAGCTGCCTCATGCTTCTTCTCATTCACCGGTCCTTCGGAGGCGAGCATGGCTGCCTCAAGATAGAGCCGGATCGCTTGGGTATCGTCATTTGCCCGATATGCTTTGTCAGCACTGCGCACCAATTCCTCGATGGCTGCATCGCGTTTGGCGATTTGCTCAGCAACGTTGCTTCGCCGATTTGCCAACAGGGTTTCGTTCAGACGAGCCAAGAGATAGACCTGATAGGAACGCTGTTCCCCACGCTCGTGCTCATTGGTAATGGTCAGCTCAAAATCAGCGATGGCATTGGTGGTGGTAAGCTCACGGTAATACGCAGAACGGACGTCTTCACCGACATAGGAAGAAATCTGGCGAAGAATGTCCTCGTACGCAAGCAACCGGGCATTATAGGTGAGAGGAGCGCTTCCCTTTCCAACAAAGGATACCTGATCATTGCGGCTCTGTGGTGAGTAGACCCACGAAGGCAAGCCTTCCACCTGTGCCCTCACCAGATCGGAGAACGAGGTGCAGGAGACCAGGCAGGAGAGACAGAGGAGGAGAATCAGGAGATGGCGAACAGCTCGTTGTTTCATGGTGTATAAGTGTACGCTGTTCCCACGCTGAAAAAAAGCCCTTCTTCAGTACGGGTTTGTGAGTTGGCTCCTACACGGTTACCGCCCCCAAGCTGTACAGACCAGGACCCAAGCTGGCAGGAGAGGAACAGCATGCCAACACTACGCAGATACACATCAGTATCGGAGCCGAGACCAAGGCCTACCAGAGCCAATGCCCCTACACTGAGAGTGCGTGCCAACAGATTCTTGGTACCAAACAGATGGGAAAGGGGCACCATGGATTGCAGCCCGAGATTCACATGGAACAAGGCTGGTTGTACGTAGCCTAGCTGTGCAACCAAGGAGAAGGGATAGAGCGGAAGCGCATAGGAGAGCTGAACATCGATGCCTGGCTGGGCTTTTCGGTCAAGCGATACAGCCAAGGCTGTACGCAAGGGGCTCATCTTTGCAAGGCTCATGCCCAAACCAAGTGCTGCTCCCTCTCGCTGGGTAAGGAACGAGAGCTTCTTTTCCTCATGGTATTTGGTTACCACCACTTGCCCTACCCGCTGATCTTGTCCGTCCAACACCCAATAGGGATACCCTACTTCCAATTCATGGGAGCTTGCATAGCCGCTGCCAAGCCGATACTGCAACGTGGGAGACGCCTTTTCGCCAAGCAGGGCAAGCCCCTCTTGGTCGAGCTGATGCAGCAACCGCTCATACAGCGTCTCCGGATCATAGCCAATATCCAAAGAGACATGCTTGTCCCCATAGGTGAGGACCAGCTGATAGACAGCATCATCTTTCGTCTCTTCCAGCGTTGCCTCAAGCACACCGCTTCCAGGCAACCGGAGAAGCACAGACTGCACCAAGGCTTGCTCCACGAGGGAGGTTACCTTGGGATCAACTGCTGGATTGCTGTCCATTGAAAGTGTTGCTGCGCCCAAGGGGGAGAGCAGCAACAGCAAACCAAGCAGAAGCAGCACCTGCTTCATCAACGAGCTCCAACCTCAATGATTTTGAGAATCAGGCGGGCAGCATCCTCCATCGCAGGAAGGGCAGCCCACTCAAAACGGGAGTGGAGGTTGTGTCCACCGGTGAAGATATTCGGGCAGGGGATGTCCCGTTCATTGGCCATTCTTGCACCATCCGTACCTCCCCTTATCAACTCACTTTTCAGCTCCATACCCAGTTCCTTGCCTGCGGCAAACAGATTGTCCAGGGCAAACGGCTTGTTCTTGGCCACCAGAGCCATGTTGTAGTAGACATGCTTTGCATCGACGGTGACCTTCCCGTTGGGATAGAGAGCCTCAACAGTCTGGGCCAAGCTTCTGATGGCTGCAATCCTACGATTCAGCTCATCGAGATCAAAATCCCTGAGATAGAGGGTCAGGTCGACATCAGTAGCGGTTCCGCTGATATTCTGGGCACAGTAGTAGCCGTAGCGTCCATCGGTAGCTTCCGGACTCTCTGCCTGCGGAAGGGCATTGATGAAAAACGCTGCCATGGTAAGAGCATTGACCAGTCTTCCCCGGGCGGCCCCCAGGTGGTAGCTTACCCCACTGAAGTGCACCTTCACCGTCGCAGCATTGAAGCATTCGCTCTCAATCTCGTAGCGTTTGCCGCCGTCGATGGTATAGCAGTAGTCACAGCTGATCTTCTCATAGGGGAAACTGTCCATGCCTGCACCGGTCTCTTCATCGCAGGTGAAGATGAACTCCACCACCCCGTGCTTGATCTGGGGATTGCTTGCCAGATGATGGGCTATGCTCATGATCTCGGCCACCCCTGCCTTGTCATCGCTTCCCAGCAATGTGGTCCCATCGGTGACGATCAAGGTCTCGCCGATGTACTTTGCAAGCTCGGGGTTGTCCTCTGTCAGGATGGTATAGGTCTCATTGAGTGGGATATCCTTCCCGTCATAGGCTTCGACAACCCGGGGCTTCACCCCATTTCCTTGCACATCATCGGCAGTGTCGACGTGGGCCATGAAAGCAACAGTGGGAACAGCATGGTCGAGATTGGAGGAAAGGCGGGCAATGACCACCCCGTTATCATCGACTTCCATGTCAGTGATTCCCATCTCTTTCAATTCATCAGCAAGCAGGTTCAGCAGATCCCACTGTCCATCGGTTGAGGGGCGCTTGGTTACCACGGCCTCCTCATCGCTCATCGTATCTATCACAGCATAGCGGAGAAACCGCTCGAGAATTTCCTTTGCAAGTTGACTATGCACACGTTACTCCTTCCTCAAGTTGAGTCATACCCAGTATTCCACAAACAGAGAGGAGGAGCAACCTGTACTCTTGGCGAGCAGCTGTACTCAGACAGTAAAATTATAGGTACTCAGCATCGGTTTGACCATGTCGACCACGTTGTAGAGGGCAAAGACACAGATGATGATACCGGTAACCACCGGCCCTCTCTTGAGGGAGTTTCCCACTGCCATCACACTGGCGGCCAGTGCATAGGATAGCTCAGGCTCAGTGGTTACGCTGGTCAGCCACTCTCCGAAGGCTTGGTCTGCGGCACCGCCAAACTGATAGTAGCGCCAGATGGACATGACGGAGCTTGCCACCACCCCGGTGGCCACCGCAATGGCCGTTGCCGCCGATACCTTTCCCCAGAATACCAACTTCGGGATGCAGGCGTAGACCACCCCCGCAGTGAAAAGCACCAACGTACGAGTCACCAACTTCTGCATATCCTTCCAGAACGGAGCTCGTTGGCTGGGGGCCAAGGCTCGGGCATGTATCTCAGCCTCGGCCATCAGCAGGCTTCGTGTCTGCTCAAGCTTCATGTCCAGGTCGATGCGTTGCTCCTCATCGAGCAAGCCATGTGCGAAGGAGACCACTTTCTGTACATCCTCCTCACTTTCACTGTGTCCCACCACATAACAGAATTCCAGGTACTCCCTCCCCTGCAGTTCCCCCATGGTCTGTTCGACTACCTGCTGGGCGTCATAGGTACCTCTGCCCAGCACTCGCTCAATTTCATCGGCGAGGTAAGGCATGACCACCTCCTGTTGCTCTTCGATCATCTCCTGTACTGCAGGAAACAGCACATCATCGCTGATTTTCGCCTTGCTCTCCGGCTGCCAACCCATTGAGCAACCGCTCAAGGGGATGATCAGCATCACGACCAATGTCCATCTTCCGATTGTTCGCATCACTGCATACTCCTTTTTCCTGTCCCTTGGGACTTTCCTCCATCCTTGGACAGGGGGGAAGGGACAGAAAACGACCACCCCACCAACAAGGAGAGACGAACCATCTCATACGCACCAAAACAAGAAGCAAGCTGCTCATATTCGCTTGCAAACACCCCATTCGGATCGCGCACGGTGAGCCTGAGGTCAACCTGCAACCCAAAAGAAAAGGCATATCGATACCCAAGCCCCATCTCATGCAAAAAGAGCACCTGCTGTTCCTCTTCACAGAGATAGCTCTCCAGATACCCCACTTGCGCCAAGGAGATGAGCAGATAGGAACGGCGGGAGAACGGTCGGTAGGCAAGGAAGAGCCCTCCCTCAAGGTAAGTGGAGCCTGCATAGGCACGTTCAGCTGAAAAGGTCAGAGGCATATTGAGGCTGAATTGGTCAGAGAGAGCAATCTGAGCTTCACAACGCACATTCCACGTCTCCTTCCAAAGGCCGTCCAGAGACAGAAGGTCGAAGGAAAGAAAGAGATCGGGTTCTGCCGCACAAAGAGGAAAACAGATCAGAAGCAGGAGCAGAAGCACAAGGATCTGGCGCATGGGGAGCCTCCGGATTCGGAGCGTACCATGCACGTGTTAGGTCTGCTATTCTCAGACAAAGGTTCCCAAAGGAGGGGAAAAACGCAAAAAGACCATGAAAAATCCTTCTTTCTTCCCACTAGCTGCGATATCTCATGCTAAACTTGTAGGTAAACTACTTGCAAAGTTGTTAGTATCTCGTGTAAGGAGTGTGATGTGAACAAGATCTGGTCGATAGCGTTGATAGTCGTTGCTTCCCTTGCAGCGGTTGGGGGTACCTACTGGTACTTCGAAATCCGTGAGACCCCAGATGTGGTTCAACAAGTTCAACAAGAAACAGTGCCGAAGCAACCGACTAGCGTAGAGGCACCCCCAAAAAAGGCCGAAACGATTGTACAAGCCCCGAAACCGGTGGTTGCAGCAGTACCCAGCCAAGAAGAACAGGACACTCCTTCGACTGCCCCAGTCCAAGTGGAACGTCCCCAGATCGAGGAGCCAAAGCCTGTAATGCAGGAATTGCCTCCTCCGGTAAGCACCCTGCTCACTTCCCCGCTTTTTGCACGTCGAGCGCAGAATGCTCCTGACATCCAAATTCCCTACGCCCCATCTTCGCTGGGAGTGAACGCCACCATAGCTGAACAGCAGAGTGAGCCGTCCATCCAAGAATTGCCGCAAGAGGCAATCGCTGAGCAAGCCGAAGTAGTTGTAGAGCAGACTGAACAGGCTGAAGAGCCTATCCCATCCGAACCAGAGAAGATGATTCTCACCCCCAAGGCCCCGGCAACCCCGGAGATTCCGACGAGCCGAACGGAGTTCGATCCCACTCCGCTTACCTGGACGGTGGGAGCTTCCGTCTCCTTCATCGATTTCCAATGGCCTGGTCCTGAGCAAGGATTTGATGCACAGCTTCAGGTTCTCAAGCAGGGTGATGGTATGTTTGGTTATGGTGCTATGGCAGAATACACCAAGGTCGAGGGAGACCAGCAACTCAGTTTGATGGCCACCGGTACCTGGACGATCAACAAGAAGAAGGATGTATCCTTCCCCTTGTCCATCTCACTTGGTCCCTCCTTCTTCCTCGGAGCCAACAATGGGTGGGGCATACGTGCAAAACTGTATGCGGGCATCTCCTATGCCATCACCCGCCAATTCGGATTCTTCTACCAAGCCGGCGTTGAGGCATTGTGGAACATCACTGATCCAGATCTTTGCTTTGGACTTGAGCCGATGCGCGTCGGATTCACCTACAGCTTCTAAAGCTCCGTGAACGAAGGTGAGGAAGCAGCCTCACCGTCAACAGGCACAGACGGTGCATCCATCCAGCCCAAGGCTTTGGTGATGGCTTCCTTGTAGTTCGGAGCATTGCGCAGCACAAACTTCACATCACCGTCCTCGGTATGAAAGGTAATGCCTTTGCGTGCAGCGAGAACGGAGCCCAGGGTAAATTTCCTCACATTCTTGATCGGCACACTCCAGACCTGTTTCAGGCCTTGGCCTTTTGCCGTGCGCTGATAGAGGATGAGGTCTGTTTGGGTGAAAAGCAGACGACCACGTATGAGATCCCCATCACCAACGGCGGGAACCATTGCGCAGAACAAAGAGAGCGAAATATCAAGATCGATGGTACGCTTCACCAGCTTCTCACTGACATAGTAGGTGACACGGTAGAAAACCCCTACCAGGACAAACAGCAGGGGAAAAAGAGCATAGTAGGTTACACGTCCAATATAGGCAGGGTTGATGAATACCAACACGAGGGTGAGTCCGAGCAGGACCAGCTTGATCAATACTTGCATACGGTGAATGTACCCACTGCCGAGAAAAAAAGAAAGGGGTGAAGCAAACCTACCAGCCTCTGCCCTTTCACGGTGGAGGCGATTATGAACACGATACCTGTACGTTCTCGTTGGCTCTGGGTTTCCCTTTTTTGCATGATCATCCTCATGCTGGGAGGATGCAAGGAGGAGAGCGCAAACCGCTCAACCTTGCGCCTGAGCTTGGAAGGTCGAGATTCACTCGACCGTATCCTGTCACCACAAGACACCCCCCTGGAAGTGTCCCGCTATACCGTAGAAGGAACCGGTCCCCAGGGAACCACCTTCAGCGTCATGTCCAACACCCCCTCTGTTGAGGTGGAAGGGTTGTTGATCGGCGCATGGACGATACGTGCTGTGGGACAGAACTCTCATGGTGTGGATCTGGTTGACGGTCAGGTCGAGGTGACCCTCACCAAGGAACCGACAGCCGCAATCATCGAACTGGATACGCTTGCCGGCAAGGGGACAATGAGTGTGCGTCTTGAATGGGATGCAACCAAGATTGCCAATCCGAGCCTGGAGCTCTGGCTTACCGATGCTGCAGGGGCGAAAAAGGCGATTGTTCCGACCATCAACAATCTGGCCCAGGGTTCGGTGACCTACACCGGTTCCTACGATGCAGGCTCCTATCTGCTGCAAGCAAAACTCTTTAGCGGCTCCATTGCCGTTGCAGGCTGTGCAGAGGTCATCAGGGTGGTAGGAAATCGTACCACCGAGGGGTCGATCACCCTTTCGTTGGACAAGTATGCAGATGTCCCCACCTCCTTGACGCTGATCAACAAGCTGGGAGTACCGGTGCAGTGCACCATTGAAGGGATATCCCCTTCCATGAGAGCCCTTGTCCCTGTGACGGCAGAGCTGTTGACGCTCAATGAGCGCGACAGCGATACGCTTGAGGTCACTTGGTATTTGGACGGACAGCAGATCAGCAGTGCCACCAACTGTACGTTCACTCCCTCAAGCGGAAGCCACCGACTGGATGTCATTGCACAAGGAGCCCTTCTGGCCAGTTCCGGGTCGGCCAGCATTTCTTTCACAGCCTCTGTCACGGGAACGGCCGGAGTGCCGATTCCGGTCAGCGAGATAGCGGACACTGTCGATGGGTTGCATGTCGGAATGGATGCACGTGTAGCATTCCTTCCTGATGGAAAGATCTTGCTGGCCAGTAACCAACACCAAACCATTCAGGTTTGCCGGATTGTCCGAGATTCGCTGGAAGTCATGCACACCTACACATCCCTTGACGGATTCAATGCGTCGGGTGTGACGACACTCTTCGTGGACAACACCACCTACCGGGTTGCGATAGCCGACTCAACCAGACCTGGCATAAGCTTGTACCAGTATGATATCGGGACGAGCTCACTGACCAAGCTCTTTGAGAGAAGCAACACCTACTTCACCAAAACCGATGGAACAAAGGAGACCTTCACTGCCAGCACTGCTTTGGCCCTGGATAGGCAAAGCGGCATCCTCTACTCCCTGATCACTGATGCTCCTCGCCTGGTTGAAACATACTTGTATGCCAATACCCAGGATGAAGTGGATACCAATCACTATGTCAAATGGTACAAGAGCTATGAAGTCTTCGATGGCCTTGCAATCTCTGCTGACGGAAAGCATGCTGCACTTTCAGAAACCTCTACCGGCTTGGTCAAGCTCTTCCGGAAAAACACCAACGGAGTACTGTTCTCCAACGACCAAGATTTTGCAACTGCTAGCGGAGAACTCTACCTGAATAATGCGAAGGAAGTGTGTTTTGTGAACAGCGACAACCTTGCCTATGCCACAGACAATGATCTGGGAAGGTTCTCCTGGACCGGAACGACCTGGGCACAGTGCGAGGTCTTCACCAGCGAGCTGAACGGCATCGGACCAATGGAAGGGATCAAGAGCCTTGCGGTCAACTCACTGGGAAAATTGCTCTATGTAGCTGCATCGGGAAGCAAGAATCTTCTGACCTTCGCCATTTCCCCTTCAGCAGGAGAGCTGAGCTATCTGGAAACCACAGGCTTGGAGGATACAACACCCAAGAGCGTGGCAATCTCTCCGAAGAACGACCACCTGATCGTCCTTTCCGAGAACAAGGGTACCTTGCTTTTGTGCAAACTTCCTTGAAACCCATCACTATCAGCAAGAGACCCGGGGCAACCCGGGTCTCTTGGTATGTGGTGAGGATACAGACAAGCAGAAAAATGCCCGGCCTGTCGGGGGCCGGGCAAATTGGATACTGGCCAACTATCAGGCCTTATAAACAGGAACTTCCTGATAGGTGGTATGCAAAAGGTGATGTGCCGTCTCACTCATCGGCTTGTCGAGGAACTCCTCGTACAGCTTCTTGATCGAGGCGTTGTGGTGTGAACACCGCACAGCACTATTCTTGTCGTCTGCATAGAGTCCGGCAGATCTCTCTGCGCGCAGGATGTCATTGGCACCGTAGGGCTGACCACCACCGGCGATACAACCACCGCGGCAAGCCATGACTTCGATGAACTCATAAGGAGCTTGCTTTCCTTCGGCCTTGGCAGCACGAATCTCATCCAAAAGCTCATCGACATGGCTCAGACCATGCACGACTGCTACGCGGACGGGAGTTCCGTCAAAGTCAACGGTACCCTTCTTGATCTCAGAAAGACCGCGAACGGACTCAACCTCAATACGATCCATCTCCTTGCCGGTAACGACATGGTAGGCAGTTCTCACCGCCGCTTCCATGACACCACCGGTTGCACCAAAGATGGTACCTGCACCGCTGTACTCTCCGATCGGGCTGTCTGCCTCTTCCTCTTCAAGGTGGAGGAAATCAATTCCCGAGCTCTTGATCAGGCGGGCAAACTCACGGGTGGTGAGCACCAAGTCAACGTCCTGGAAACCACTGGAGCGCATGGACTCGTCACGGTAGGCTTCATACTTCTTTGCCGTACAGGGCATGATTGCCACCGTATAGAGCTTTGCCGGATCGATGTCCATCTTCTTGGCGAAGTAGGTCTTCTCGATCGCACCGACCATCTGCATCGGGCTCTTGGCGCTGGAAACGTGGTCAAGCAGGTCCGGATAGTACTTCTCGACATAGTCGATCCATGCAGGACAGCAGGACGTCAGCTGGGGAAGAGCCCCACCCTTGGTCAGCCTTCCTACCAACTCGCTGCCCTCTTCCATGATGGTGAGGTCGGCACCAAAGTTGGTATCGTGCACCGAGGCTGCGCCAAGACGGCGCAAAGCGGCGTAGATCTTCTTGGTGGTGACCGTGCCGGCAGGAAGTCCGAAGGATTCGGAAAGTCCTACGCGAATCGAGGGAGCGATCTGAACAACAACCTGCTTCTCCGGATCGGCAATTGCCTGGCGGAAAGAGGAGATCTCATCCTTTTCGTAGATGGCACCGACCGGGCAGTGTGCTGCACACTGGCCACAACGGACACAGGGACTGTCATCGAGCTTCAGCATAGCTGCCGGAGCCATGACCGTTCCGTCACCACGACCGATGAACTCAAGGGCGAATACACCCTGCAGATCCTGGCAAACCTGGACACAGCGTCCGCACTTGATGCACTTCTCCGGGTCAAGCACGATGGAAGCTGAACTTTCATCCTTTTCCCGGTCGCTGAGGCGGACTTCGAACGGCTGTTCGCGGATACCAAACTCAGCAGCCAGATCCTGGAGCTCACACTCGCCGTTGCGGATACAGGAAAGACAGCTGGAGGGGTGCGTGGAAAGGATCAGCTCAAGGATGGTCTTGCGGACCTCAAAGAGCTCATTGTCATTGGTGATGACACTCAGGCCTTCATTCACAGGGGCTGCACAAGCGCGCAGGATCTTGGCACTTCCTTCCTGCTTCACGATGCACAGACCACAGGAGCCGAAGGGCATGAGGTCGTCGTGATAACAGAGGGTCGGAATCCTGACCCCGGCTTTCTTGGCCGCATTCAATACACTGGTCCCCTCTTCAACTTCGACGGGGATACCATTTATCTTTACATGTACGATACTCAATTGTTTCCTCCTCTCCCTGATCCTAGTGGATTTCAACGGCGCCGAACTTACATGTCTCCATACAGACCCCACACTTGATGCAGATGGATTGGTCTATGATGTGAACCTGTTTCCGTTCGCCAGAGATTGCAGCGACGGGGCACTTGCGTGCACATGCCGTACAACCGATACACTTCTCGGCATTGATCGAATAGGAGATCAACTTCTTGCAGGTACCACTGGGACAGGTCTTGTCCACAATGTGTGCAAGGTACTCGTCCTTGAAGTGCTTGATCGAAGAGAGGACCGGGTTGGGAGTAGTCTGACCCAGAGCGCACAGGCTGCCCTTCTTCATTGCTTCACCGATTTTCTCAAGGGTATCCAGATCCTGAAGCGTGCCGTTTCCTGCCGTGATCTTCTCCAGAATGTTGCACAAGGACCGACCACCGATACGACACGGTGCACATTTGCCGCAGCTTTCATCAACAGAGAAGTTCAGATAGAACTTTGCCACGTCAACGATGCAGTCATCCTCGTCCATGACGATCATACCGCCACTGCCCATCATCGAACCGATGCGGATCAGCGAACCGAAATCGATCGGGGTGTCGAGGCTTTCCTCGGTGATGACACCACCACTGGGACCGCCGGTCTGCACTGCCTTGAACTTCTTGTCATGAGCGATACCACCGCCGATATCATAGATGATTTCGCGCAGTGTGGTTCCCATCGGGACCTCAACCAGACCGGAGTTGCGAATCTTGCCGGTGAGGGCAAAGACCTTTGTACCCTTGCTGTCGGAAGTACCGATCTTATTGAACCAGTTGCCACCCTTGGTGATGATAACCGGGATGTTGGCCCAGGTCTCAACGTTGTTGATGACCGTCGGCTTGCCCCACAGACCTTTGACGGCTGGGAACGGCGGACGGGGCTGGGGCATACCGCGCTTGCCTTCGATGGACTGAAGGAGAGCAGTCTCCTCACCACAAACGAATGCACCTGCACCCAGGCGGATCTCAATGTCGAAATCAAATCCGCTTCCGAGGATGTTCTCACCCAACAGACCATATTCACGAGCCTGCTTCATGGCAATTTCCAAGCGATGGATTGCCAATGGATACTCAGCTCTGATGTAGATGAAACCGCGATGAGCACCAATGGTCTTACCGCAAATGGTCATGGCTTCAAGTACTGAGTGCGGGTCACCTTCAAGGGTGGAACGGTCCATGTAGGCACCCGGGTCCCCTTCGTCAGCGTTACAGACAACATACTTGGTGTCGTTTGCTACCTGGCGGGAGAAGTTCCATTTCATCCAGGTGGGGAAGCCTGCACCACCGCGACCACGCAGTCCTGCAGTCTTCAGCTCCTCGATGATGTCCTCGCTGGTCATCTCGAAGAGGGCCTTCTCAAGGGCCTGATACCCATCACGGGCAATATACTCGTCGATATTTTCGGGATCGATGAAACCACAGTTGCGAAGTACGATGCGGAACTGCTTCTGGTAGAACTTGATGTCCTCAACCTTGGCATGCTTTCGGCTCGACTCCTTGTCATAGAGCAGGCGGGTAACCTCGCGGCCCTTGATGACATGTTCGCTGATGAGCTCTTTGGCGTCCTCGGGTTTCACCTTCACATAGAAGGAATCTTCGGGAAGAATCTTGACGATCGGGCCCTGCTCACAGAAGCCGAAACAACCGGTCTTCACGACCTGCACTTCGTCTGCGACTCCCTGTGCCTTGCACTCTTCCAGCAGGTTCTGGTAAATCTGGTCTGAGCGGCTGGATTCGCAGGCCGTTCCTCCGCAGACCAAGATGTAATTTCTGAATGCCATTATTTACCCCCGTCCTTCTTGATGATGTCAGCTGCCGGGCGATCGAACATATGGTCGGTCACCAACTGTTTGCCGATGATGTGCTGCTCCACAATCTTGCGAGCGGTGGCAGCATCCACTTTTCCATAAATTACGTCGGGCATGCCGGGAACGATCACCTCGATGGTCGGCTCAACATAGCACAGACCCATGCATCCGGTCTGGGTGACCGAGACGTTGTCAATATGCTTTTCTTCCAAGGCAGCCAAGAAAGCATCAAGCACCGGCTTTGCACCGGCTGCGATACCGCAGGTTCCCATGCCGATCACAATGCGGCTGTCCTTGCCCTCGATGTCGCGCTTCTGCATTTCATTCTGCTTCTGGTCCCGGAGCTTTCTCAGCTCCTCAAGTGTCATTTTAGCCATGTTCACATCTCCTGTTGTGTTCTGTGAGTCTCACTCTGCATCTTCGGTTCAACGTGGAAGGTCATCACCTCTTCCTCCTGGGACTTGATATACTCCCGCAAGAGGTTCAGAGCCCCACTGGTGGACAAGCTTCCCAAGACTTCCTCAAGCTCCTGTTTGGAGAGCGAGTAGGTCCCATTGCCTTTGCTGGTATTCACCGTCCGTCTGATCACCAGTTCTTGAGCCAGTGGATGGCCAAGCAGTGCAACAAACGTCGAAACCAGATTTCCCATCGGAGGGGCATCGAGGTGTGCCAGATTGAAGGAAAACTCCACGGTGGTACCAACCCCGACTTCGGAATGGAGAGCGAAGGTCCCCTGGCAAGCCTCACAGGCTTGGCTGAGGAAGGGCAACCCCAATCCTACCTTACGTTTTGTGTGCTTCTTCCCATCCGAATAGAACGGGTCCAGCACCCTTTTTTGGACCTCTGCATCCATCCCCTTCCCGTTGTCCCGAACCAAGCATGTCAAGGTGCTTTCGGTTTCATCCAGAACCAGTTCCACAAGCGAACTTGCAGCCTCAAAGGAGTTCTGTACGATGTCCAACAAGTAGTCGTCGATGCAGATATGCATTGAGAGAAGCCTCTCTTCTTAACTGAACTTTGCGATGATTCCGGCAACCTGGTCTTTGGTGACCTTGCCGAAAACCTCTCCACCGACGGTCATTACCGGGGCAAGCCCGCAGCAACCGACACACCGTACTGCCTCAAGAGAGAAAACACCGTCTTCGGTTACTTCCCCTACCTGCAAATGCAGTTGCTTGTCCAACTCGTCGATGATCGCCTGGCCACCCTTGAGATAGCAAGCAGTGCCCATGCAAACCTGGATGTTGTGCTCTCCCGGCTTGGTCAACTTGAAGAAGTGGTAGAATGAGACGACACCCCAGATGGTCGCCAAAGGAACATCAAGCAAGCTTGCCACCTGGTCCGCTGCTTCGCGGGAGATGTAACCCTGTTC